>JAEEGL014588032.1_pt1 | contig 25459 bp, 15 predicted proteins | sample 9134231 | NCBI WGS metagenome assembly JAEEGL01 (sample SAMN16246548, study PRJNA631951) | gut metagenome | biome: gut microbiome; feature: rumen; material: fiber-attached | host: Bos | place: Iran: Karaj | collected 2018-10
ACTACTATTATTCTTATTCGTCATAATCATTCAATTATAAGTTTGTTCAAACACTAATAAATATCCCCATACCAAATGTGAGTTTTGTCTCTTTCAATCTTGCCAGTATCCATAAAAGCATTAGAATTAGAACAAATATACTGGGCACAAAGATAGCGCATGTCTTCATCATCTTATTTTTCATCAGCAGGCGATGGAGATGATGATGCCGATGGCACGACTATTTGAACCATAGGATATAGCTCTTTCAATTTTTCTCTCCAATTATCAGGCAAAACTACTTGACTATTTTTATCCACATATCTCATGCCTCTAAATAATTTATCCTGGCCCAAATACAATTCTTTGGTAGAATTAGGATCTTTCTGGAAGGTGATGTTTTTATGTTTATCATCCCAAAGTTTGTTGCCAGTCAGGATATCATACAGGATGCAGAGTGTCCGATGATCCAATGGAGAGTTCAGACATTGGTTTTCTGGCTGTTCAAAGAATTGCCTTCTCTTGAGTTCAAGGAAGGAGAGGAAGTCTGTCACCGTATTATCTTTAAGAGCCTTTCGGTATTCGACGAAGAACTTCAGGAAATGGAGAGTCCTGACAATGCGATTCCATTCGCTTGTCTCATAATTAGTGTAATTCCAGGGGCTCTGTTGTTTCCAGAACGCCTTTTGCTCATCCAGGTAGAAGAGCAGAATCTCTTTGACCAGGATGTTTCCATCTTCTTCGGCTCCTTCCTTAAGAATCTCCTTGATGTCATTATAAAGAGCATTTAGGCTCGACTCAATATTGGAATTATCATTATCAACGATGTCTTTGTTATTCAAATAATCTATAAAGGTATTGCCACCGACATCCTTTCCATTGCTAAAATATGGAAGGGCCTGAATCTTCCAAATCAGCGATTCCATCCTATTGCGACAATCAGGTTGAGAACAAACGATTTGTGAGATGCGTATTTCTTCTTCGCTATATATCTTTGAGTTTGTATTATCGTCATCTTCATCGTCTCCAGTTTCACCCAGGTCTATAGTATGGATAACACCGTTCGTCACTTTCATATTATCCACAATTCTCGAAATAGAAGTTGTAGATCGTTTAAAGCAACTATAACGGATGAAATAGAAATGAATGATTCTGATGAGCAATTGGTCGTCAATAGTCTCATCCGATTTAAGTGTCTTAAAGTAATACATCCAAGGCCAGAAAAGCATGCTCTCGTTTCTTGCCAGGGATTTATTCTTGTAGTCCTGTATTACCTTCGCACCTTGACCTCTTGGGTCAATGATGTTCCAGACGCCTTTGTAATCATTGATTTCTTCCCACAGCTTATTTTTGAAAGCAGTAAACCACGCGGTAAACATTCCAGGGTAAAATTCCTTAACCTTATCTCCGAATTTTTCACCTGTAACATAATCCAAAGCCTTCATATAGATTTCTATCGAGGCTATGGGAGGCAGTTTGCCGCGCTCAGTCATATTCATGAACCATTCCAAGCCCTCGATTGAGGCAAGATAGTTGTTGAACCCCTTGTCAGCGTTGTTGTTTTTACCTCGGTTTCTCCAGAAGATGGTCTGCCAGGTTTCCCATTTTTGACCATATGCAAATAATTCCGAATTGGGAATGGCTCGAGCCTTCTTCATCTCATTGTCCGACAATTGTTCACCACGGGAATTCATCGTGATATACAGTTCCTCTCCCTGGGAAGTCGTTTCTGTCTTGAAGTGCCAGAAGTGTATATTGATCAGCAGGTAATCGAAATAATAGTCCTCTGAATTTTCGAACACCTTCCTGATGCTTTTCAGGGCCGAAAGCATCGACTCGACTGTCGGGTCAGTACGATAGTCTCCCAATATCCACGATGGGCTATCATTATTTAAATCTTCGAGAAAGTCAAAGGCCTTCTTCCCCTGATTCTTGACATGCTCAATCAACTGTTGCATGAAGCGCTGCGTCAAGTCGCGCACCTTGTAATTGAATCCCATATCGAAGCTCTCCTTCTCCACCCTGAAGATAGCCAAGAAGTCATCGACTCTTCCTTCTACGGCAGCCCGATACAGCAGTAGCAGGAAGAGCGTAGTAATCCTTTGCTGACCATCAATGAGATATTCGTCCAGGATTCGTTCGCTTTCGAATTTCACATACGGAGGCTTATATGAATAGAGGAATCCGACATTTACATTCTTGTTGGTGTGGACATGATGACAATTGCCGCATGGTACATCTTTGCCTTTAAGATCTATCAGAAACTTTTCAAGCACTTCAGGATTGTTGCCCCATACATATTCACGCTGAATCTCAGGGACAATCAGGTTGTTGAGCGAAAACAGCGTCAAAAGATTCTCATCCTTAAGTATTGCATTATGTCTTTTCATATCGAATCATTATTTTAGGAAATCAGAGATTTTCTCGATGATATTCTTGCGACGTGCCAGGATATCAGACTTGTCCCATCGCGTCATTGCATTGACTTCAATTGAATCTGGCTTCCTCTCAAGGAAGACCTTGTTGAAGGCATCATAGACATGAGGACGCACATATAATCCGTCTTGCGATTTTCGCATTACGTCAATTCGTTTATCCAGGAAAAAGTCGTTGCCGTAACCACGATTCACGTTCCTGTGCAGCAGGCAGATGTTTCCCAAGGAATTGATGGGAATAACCTTCCAAAGCTTCCCATTAATCAGCTCTCTAGTCGTTTCTCTCCATTTCCCGTCTTTCCAGTTGATGGCATTCTCGTCAATCTGTACCCACTCTCCTTCTTTAATGAATGTATTGATAGTCTCAATGTACATCTTAAGGATTTGTGTCTGTTTTTGGGGATTCTTCACCCTATCCCCGATGGGGGTTTGAGGGAAGATGTGTTCAAGGTCCTCGTCAGCAGCCTTGAAGTTTCGAGCGGGCAGGCGGTTGATTCTGTTGGGAGATTTCAGGATGTCAATGATGTCCAGCAAAACATAGATGCATATATACTTCGCATCGAAATAATACTCTTCAAATGCCTTGGATTCATTCTCTTCAGATGACTCATCTTTTTCAGGGATAAGATCCTTGATCTCATCATTCTCCTGAATTCTTTCCTTAAGCCAGTCGATGAACTCACGTTTTGATTTATCTTTCCATGCCAAGTAAATCTTTTGGAAAGATGAGGATTGTATTTTCCCCTTATTATCCGGTTTTCCGCCATAGAGGTATGCAAAAAGGATTAGATGATAAAGCTCCTGGTCTCTGTACCAGTCTTGAAGGGTGCGATGAAAATCAACCAGTTTATCAAAGAAACCATCTTCTACCGATTCCTTTTCAAAGGTATCCATCGATAGATTGCCATTACTAAATGCAAGCACATATAGCTTGAAAAGATGATTGATAGGATATATTTCATCATTAAAGGCAACGGCACTTCCGGCCTCCACCTTGGCCTCCTTAGCGAAATTCCTGAAATAAGTGAACACCTCAGATTGTGACCACCATCGGTTCATTTCGTCCAAGGCCATTCCGATTCTTATTCTTCTCTCATTCAGGATTACGTTGGCCTTGATGGTGCCTTCAAATTCAACAATTTCCTGTTTGGCAACACGTGTGATGATAATTGCACGAATCAGGTCTGCTCCATCTAGTGGAACCCTCTTTCCATTCAGGTTTTCAAAAAGATCCTGTTCTTCTACATTTTTCGTCAGATTGACTATCATCTTGACGTTATGCAGAATCTTATCCTTCATCGTTTCCTTGTCCGGATGGGCCTTGAACCACTTGGATACAGTTTTGTACGATTGGAACAAATAGAAGATATCCTGATAGTTATAATCCTTGCCATTTTCATCGCAATACTTCAGGAAGGAATCCCAGTCAGGGAATTCTCCCAGATTACTTTTTTGGTACAGATATTCACGAATAAAATCCTCTGTTTGAGGTCTCACATTGTATTCTATTTTATCCTTGATGATTTGATATTCTTGTAGAAACGATAGAATAACAATCAATGTCGTCAATCGCTGTTGGCCATCAACCACATTATATCCTTTGATCGACTGACTGCCATCAACATTATCTTTTGCCTCTACCAAAGTAATGTTTTGCAGACAATAGAACAAGTCGAGTTCCTCGTTTGGTTCAAATGTTGCGATATCGTCCAAAAGACGAGTCACATCCTTGGCTTCCCACTTATAACCACGTTGATAAGCAGGTATTATATATTTCTTGTCACCTAAATAAGAACCAAATATATTCTCAATAGAATACAACAGATCACTATTCATAATTTAATGTTTTGATAATACTCATTTCTCCAGATGTTGGCAATGTGGAGTTTTATGTTAAATCAATTCTTCGGTTTGATGATGCTATTCTATTCTTCTGCACTTGGAACTTGTCCTTCTATATACGGTTTATGAGCTGCGATGGCATAAAGGAAATCCTGGGTGACGAGGTGGAAGTTGGAGGGATCATCGGGATAAGTGGATTTGACCTTCTGGACCAATGAGTCATTCTTTAGGAGTATTGTTCTAAGCCAATTGCAGAAATACTCATAACGCACATACATCAGGACCGAATCATTACCAAGACCACTTACTTTGATGTCCGTAATGAGTTCCAGGTCACGGAAGAGGGAATGCTTGTAGAGGAAATGTTTATCAGGGTAGCGAAACGCCAGATAGACAGAAATGGAGCGAGGGCTCTGCTGGTCGGTATCATAAGCGTTGAAAACCTCTGGATGAAGTTTCTTGTTTTCTTCATGGATGTTTTTAATGTCCTGAAGAAATCTATATACTCTAACAATTAAGGGTATTGATTCATCATAGAGCCCGGCAAATGCCTCTTTCACGGGTTCTGGACTTAGACTATATTCCTTGAGCATAGTAGCCCGCGGGAAATAATAGCTCCCGGCAAGGAGGTTCCCTGCTCTTTTGCTGCCCTCTTTAAGCAAAAGGTCAACCTGCAGGCCGTGTTTCTGATATGCCTCCTGGAAATCTTTGGTAGCGGCCCATTTATAGCCCTCTCTTGTCCGCATAAACGGATCAGGATCGTTGGAATCAACAACGGGGGTAACATGCATGTAATCCCAATTCTTAACATACCAATCGATAAAAGGCTGAAGAATCTCCTCATTTTTGTCGTCGATGGTCATCTTAGTATCATCCTCAATCTTTTCAATTGCCTCTTCCAAGGTCATCAGTTTTCCTTCCTTTTGAAGCTTCAAAGCAGCCTCAGCCAGTTCCGGACGCAATTCCCAGATGAATTCTTGACCTTCATAATGGCCTCGGCTCATCGTAACAAGCCATCTTCTATCAACGCCAGGACGCTCTTCATCCTCAATACTGATATTTCCCATCATCTTTACAGCACGATCTGCCAATTTGGTGTTGATGGCGTTTGAAGAATTGAAGCTGATTCCATATTTCTTTTCCAATTGCAGACAACTTGCAGCATGGTTAGGCATTGAAAGCATCAAGGCCAGAAACAATTTAGCATTTTCAGTAGCACCTTGAACAATCTTATACCATTGATCTGCTGAAATGTTTAATTCAAGTTGAGTAAATCCATCGACATGCTGTACATGATAGACCACAACAGGTCCTGTTCCAATAACCTTAATTGACGTCTTTTGAGCAGTATTTCGTGTCGCAGGATTGTAATCAATTTTGGTATATCGACCATTCCTGAGAGGATCTACAATCTTAGAATTAAGCAATACAAATCCATCGTCCGACAAAGTATCAGTGACGATGTTAAATTCCTTGAACACAAGACGCATTCTATAAGCCTCACTATACGTGGGGGCCCATTCCTGTTCAAGTTTATTGCGTATCTCGTCTTTATCATACAGTTCCACTCTCATCTTTTTCATTTTGATGAACTGATTGATCTCATTCATCACACGTTTCCTTTTATCAATGGGAGTATGGATATAGTCAAGACGAGTACAAGGTATAGCAATCGTGACGAGAAGATCATCGACTGACATCTTACCATCGAGTTCATCCCATCTATCTATAATATCATGATTGATATTGTTAAGGACATCAAAATAATCGTAGAGTTTCATATATGTAATAGTTTATTAGTCAATAGTTGTTGTATCCCGTTGCTGGTTGTAGTGAGCGACAAACTATTTGACAAATATTATTATCAATGAGTCTTATGAATATTATAGCTATAGATTATATTCTGCAATTCTTGGAAAGTATCTTCATTATCCAATTCTGTCCACTTGAACACCTTTGGATTTGGTGTATATTCGAATACACCATCCTTGCTATTCCTTGTATATAGACGAATCTTGTTTTCATCAATAAGCATTAGTAGGCCTGCATATTGATGAGCGGCATAGGATTCTGCTTGCTTAAAAGCTACTTTCACTTCTGCCTCATTCCTAAGTTCTCTTCTGCCATGCTTTGTTTCTATCAAGACATCTGCATATTTCTTATCTTCTCCAAATGGGAACAGGGAGAAGTCGGTCTTACCTCCAGCCTCTTTTTTCACTCTACCCAGCTGTAAAGGAACTTGTCTTAGGAACTTTTTGTTGCTATCCGATTCTTCACCAAGCCCCATTCTCTTGAGCATTTCTAAGATATAGTAATTCTCTACATCAGCCTCCACATTAATAGTACATTCTTTAAATGGCGTTTGTTCAGGAAGCACTGGCAGTTTAGCCATATCATACGACGAATCGGCCTGACTAATTAAATCAAGTATAGCTTTATATTCACTCGGTTTCACCTCGTACCCACAGACACCATTAAATTTCTTTCTGACAATTCCAATATTACCGATTATTGGATGATTATACAATTTTTCAAAGCTAACAAAAGGCACTTCTATCTTTTTATCAATATACGCTATATCGTAATAATAGAAAAATGGGTCTACAATACCATCTGAAGCCGCTCTCCAGATACTTGTTAATTTTGAACGGTGATCATATTCTAAAGAAAGAGACGTTTCGTAAAAAAGCAAAATATCTCCCTCTCGAGTTTGAGCATTACACTCCCATTGTATTCGCCCTTCTTGTTTTTCTTCAGGCTTAAACCAACCTCCGATAAACCATACTCTTGGAGTTGCATTAGGGAAATTTGTCAAATCATTTTTTGAAACCTCATAAGACAGACCATATAAGAACGCATTCTTTTCTTCCGGTTTAAGATTCAAAGATTTATTATCATTAAAGAAATTATATATTGCCTCGCAGATTTCAAAATAATAATGACAGCGTTCTATATATTTATATTTGCTAGGCATATCACTAATGTCTATACCATACTCGTCAAAAATCCACTGAAGATTTTCAAATTTAAAACCAAAGAAATATGGAATAAAGAAGTTAGGATATAGTTTATGTAAGTATATAGAAACTGGTATAATATAATTTATAGCTTCTCTATATGGTTGATAACCACCAATATTATTAGCAATTTTGTCAATAATGCCATAATAATAATTTTTGTAATCATCAATACTGCATAAATGATTTACATACGCAACCTTACTGGGTGCTTTCCTAATTAAACCTTTAAGTATTCCATCGTCTCCATTTACGAAGTATTCCTTATCATACTTCTTTACAAATTCATACATATCATCAGAAGACAAGTCTTCGTCCAATAACATTTTGAAGTCTGAAATTACAGACTTTCCTGTTGGTGACTCTTTGTAAAGGTTCCAATAATAACTATTAATCTTTTTCATGATTTAAGTGGTTTTAAATAAATAGATTCCTTTATTATCGATTGTTTATTTTACAAATCTACCTACGATACCCCATCAGCTCCCGTCCTGTCATGAAGATGGGAGCGCTATTGGGTGTATAGGGTTTACTCTCCTCTTTCACTTAAATATTTGGAAACGAAATCAGAAATATCCCTTCCGAAATAATTATGAAGGGAGAAATCTGGTTTCTCAGTTTCCTTGATAAACTCTTGAACCCATTTGCCAAGTGCTAATTGATTGGCTCCAAGACTTTGCCCGAATCGCCACCTTTGATAATTATTTATATAATCACCAAAAGCTAGAAGAAGAAGATATGCATCGCTTTCGTATTGCTGATCTTTATAAGATTTTATTATTCCATTAATAATGTTAAGCTCCTCATAAGCTACAGCAATTATTCTACTATCAGATTGAGATAATTTAACATTAAAGACCATACAAAATAGTCTAAGCATATCATACTTCGACATTGAGATGGCTTTTAGAGAGTTAATTATTCCTTTAAAAATATTTTCGATTTGTTTTATGATTTGCCCTCTTTCTGTTTTATGAAGTTTTTTCTTAATATCTTTTTCTATATCGCAAAGTGGTTTTGCATGCGGGTCTTTAATCTCGATGGTAAAATCAGGGAAAAGAATTCCTGCTCCGCTATCGAATACATATCCAATAATAAATTTCAAACTTTTCGTTTTATTGTAACTATTGCTAATCCGAACTATAGCATGCCAACCTTCCAAGATTAAAGGTTGATTGGTCTCTTCTTGTCGCTGAATAGATATTTCGCATGCTGCTCCATGTTCTGTGAGCACTTCTAATTTACTAATTAAAATAAGCCTCTCAGAATAAAATGCATAACATGCTATTTCTTCGCCTAGTTTGTATGCATCATAGTTCAAAATCAAATAATATCCATCTGTAACCGTAGTAAATACATACATTTCATCCTCACGAACCACGGCATATCTGCCTGGGCATATATAATGTTTTGGCAATTTAGATCTTGTTCTTTCCCAAAAGATTGGGAAAAGAGAGACATCAAAAAAAGCTCTTTCAAGAGGTAATATCTGACCATATTTTGTGCCATTTTCATAAAGAGGTGAGAACCTATCGTCAGGATAAACCTCAGCACAATAAGGTTTCCACTGAAATGGTTTAGTACTCATAATGATAAAATTAAAAATACATTCTCAAACTTTATACTTCTTATCTTTCACAATTAAATATATTGACCTTGTTGAAGCATTGAATTATTTTTTCAATATCTTCTATCACACCTCTGGAAAGAGGGAAAAACTGGTATTTGATCATAATTTAAAAATTATGGCATTATATATCCTTTATCTTCTGCTTTTTCTACAATTTTCAAAAGTCGTCGACATTGAGCCGAAGTTGGTAGTTGATTGCGGCCAATGTAAGATGCAATACTTCTCACAAACTCACAATCTCCGTAAGAAAGCAGTTCTTCTTTGACCCACGCATCATACACTTTCATCCAGTAGGATCGTCCAAGATTAAAAATTTCCACCGAAACATCAATTTTAGAATTGAATTTATGTGCACGTCGAGCTGCTTTTTCAACCATACGCGTCTCATCTTTTGAAATCAACGAACGCAAGAAAGTATTTGAAAGTTCAAAATCGGCAGATTTGAAATCATTCCATGTGCCTGCTAGACGAGAGAGGCTCCTAACAAGGCCACCTGCTGCCTTTTCTTCAAGGTAGCGGTGTGTGAAATAAGCCAATCTCAATAGCTCCTGTGCTAATGCCGGATAAAGGGTCTGCTTATTCCAGATAGAAACCCAATCTATATCATTATCCTTTGGAAGTAGTGAAATCAGTTTGGAAATAGTGTAGGGTGTAATTTGAGCTTTATTGCCTCCCTTAGGATACCATTTTTCTTTACTGATAAGCTTATCAAGTGTATCAAAAATTATGATTGAACAAATACATTTCTTAAAAAACTCTTCATTTATACGATCCCGATCATCTTCATAAATATTATCAATATAAGGTGCGAAAATTTTGAAATTATCTGCTGAACTTTTGCAAACTTGATCGGGATGCATGAGAATTGCATTATAGCATTTCGCTAATTTCTCTTTTGTAACTAACTGGTTTTTAGGATTCTTCTGTTTAAACAAATCTTTCTGGTGAGAAGTAAGTTTCAATTGCTCTTGTTCCCACTTGCCACGAGAACGTTCGTAAAACCATACGGTTTGATAAGGATTTCCATCAACAGGCGGAGCCATTACTCTTTTAGATAGTTGCTCCATCTTTACATGGAAAGGATGATTAGAGAAGAAGTCGGCTGGTTTAACCGCATTCTGACTATTGGCACATTCTGAGATTGTTTTAGTTAGGTCATTATAGTTTTGTACCTGTTCTTCTGACATGTCATCTTCAACATTTAGAACAGTCAATTTCATTGGCACAAAGAGGGTGTCCATTCCTTTAGGCGCTTCTTTTTTAATAATAGCACTTGCCAATGATGCTGTTGTTTGTCCACCATTTATAATCTGTAAATCCTTAAAGTATATTATTTTAGACATATCCTGAGAAAATCTCACCGCACGTGCTACAATTGCTATTCCATTGTTGTATGTAAAGAAATTCTCAGGTTCTTTCATAATAGTACTACGAATTCCCTTGTTCACATTACCACGAAAACTTAGGAAAGCACGAACATTTCCTTGCAATAATTTACTGCCATATCTCAAATAGATATCTGCAAGAAATTTACCAGGAACTATACCCAGATATGCATCGTAATTACTATCAAAGCCCAAATTCGCCTTTAAACAAGGGATACCATCACAATCGAAATCATTGGTATTAATTTCAATTATTTCGCTTGAGTTAGAAACAAAAGTTTGAAAAAATCTCTCAAGAGACCAAACGTTCAATTCAACTGGCCTTCCTAAAAAATCGGGCTGAGAAAGGTTTTTTACTTGCTTGCTAAGATTATAGTTTGATATAATTATAAATTTAAAACGCAATATCTCTGTTGAAGTCATACCTTTGCCAATTTTCTTTCTAAACTCATTGGCAATATTTATAGCAGGATCAGAATCATCACAGAAATTTCGGATATTTCCATTAACTGATTCTTCGATAAATCTTTGCATATAAGACAACAATTCATCGATTCTAGTATTTGTTAAGGTAGGTGCAGAATCACGTTGATTAGTGAACTCACTAATGATTAGTACTAACGCACCATCTGCTTCATCATAATCATAGCCATCGAAACCGAGTATTTGCCTTCTAGAATTTCTAATTTCAACAGACATAGGAATTGGATCCTTGAGTATTCCGATCTCCTCAAGATCTGCTAAAACTCGCTCAATGAAATAACTCTCCGGATCAGAATTTTCAAGGCTGGCATCATTCCGGATTTCATCAATGAACTGTTTGCGGTATTCTTCTAATTCCATATTTGTTGTGTTTTATATGTTTCTAATTCTGTTAACAATAAATCATACTGGACTTGTAATATTGCGTTAGGCAAAGAATCTCTACGCATTTTAGGAAACGAAATAGTATCTACCTTATATACTCGCTTTTTTTTGAAATCATATACAAAATTATCATTCTCGCTTGAAAAATCAAATCCATAAAGTTGAAGTTTTGCCATAAACAATTCCCTTTGTGAGGAATTTGAAAGTATGGATAATATATCATTAACGAGTTGATTTAGACGAAGCCCCCTGAACGTAGGGCTCATCTTCTCTAATTCAATTACTACTAAATAGCCATCAATTGCACTATCGAGTTGTTCAATAGAAGATATCTTTACTCTCTCTTTCCCAACATTAATCGTCTTAACTTCAAACCATTCTTGATTATTAGAAAAATCTTTATGTGTTTTTTCTGGCCCCATCCAGCTATCTAAAGCGTCTTCAATTCCTTTATTAGGAATCAAATATTCTTTTAAGAATAACAATTCTCCAAGAAGTCCCATTATTTCATTTTCAGTTAAACTTGGACTATCTGGACGGAATAAATGACGCCAGGAGTAGTAACGAGATCGTAAAGTGCGATAAGCGGTATCATCCTCACTAACAACTTTAACAGAATCAAGTAAGTCCTGACAGAATGTACAAAAATATTCCAGCAAGTCTTTATTCTCCAAAGAGAATCTTAAAGTAAATACATCGTCTTCTTTATATTGCCCAACTGCAATAACATCAGAATCGGGTATTCTAGCAGGTTTGAAATGCCCCCTAAAATCAAAAGAATAACGACCCTCGTCATCTCGTCCTATATATAAGCTGAGGAGGCGGTTTTCTCCAATTCGAATAAAATGACGAATTGGGAAACCTTGCTGAAAAGCATTGAATATATCGTTATTATTCATCGTCATCTTCTTCCTCGGGTTCTTCACCCTCAATATTTAGTTGTTGGAAAATCTTGTTAACTTGATATTTAATTGCTTCACCCTCATCTTTGACGCCTGGACTTCCTACAGCAAAAGCGACGATACAATCTTGACCAAGGGCATCTCTAAAGCTACTTAGCATCTTATCCTCTTCACCTGTTGGATCCTGTGGTTTAATGAACATAATTACCAAAATAGGTTTGCGATGAGGTAGGAATCTAAAATATGCTTTAACAGGAATGCTTCTTCCTGGGCTATTCTCTCCATCCATTTCCCATTGATCACGTTGTGCCTTCTCTGCCAATTTAATCTCATCTTCTGAAAGAGCGAAACGACCTTCCATGCTTCCAGTAAGTACACGACGACGAGAGCTAAGCTGAATAATATTGCGAGTCGTGCTCCAGATTGAACGCTTCATACATTTAATATGGCGCAATCCATCAATATCATAATTATCGACAGCTTTTCCGCTTTCAAACACAACATCCCACAAGTCCATTCCTTGTGTATCTTCATTTTCTAAAAAATCAATAATATTTTGTGCATCAAATCCAGGATTAGCCATTGAGTACTTGATTCCACTAAGAAAATCAATAATCAATTCCTTTGGCACATCAGAAAAATAGCGAGAACTGCCGTCAGAAGCATCATTAACATCCTTATTGGCTTTTCTATAATCAGTATATTTTAACTTATACCCTTGAGCAAAAAGAGTTGAAGTTAATTCTTTCACCTTCTTAATATTCACTCTATTATGTTCAATATTTGAAGTTATATAAGGTGTGTCATAAATATTGCCATAGAAAGTGTACAATATAGCCTTGCTTACGGCAGAACGCATTTTATTTGATGCCGTTATCTGTAACTCATCACAATTGTCTCGAACTTTAATGCCGAAATCTTTAGGCGTCAATCGCTGATCGAACATTTTACGAATATCATTTTTCAATTCGGAAGATGCTCTTGAGACCTCTGCATACCACGCTGCACTGTTATGACTTGTCCATATTTGGAAAATATCTTCATACCCATGTCTATATCCGAACCATCTGCCCATTTGCATTAACACATCAAATGTAGCAGTATTGCGATAGAAGTAACTAACCATTAGCCCCTCTAATGTCAACCCACGCGATAAAGCTAATCCACCTACAGCAATTACACGTAGTGATGAATTATCTTTATAATTCAAAGCAGCACTTTGCTTAGAGCCATTGACCATTTTTATTTCTATCTTTTCCAATGCTCTCAAAAGATTTGCTTTTTGGGATACACGCTCAAAATTTATATCATTTAAATGATTGAAGTGCTTATCCCAAATTGAACGTAGCTCACAATAGAATGGCAGGTGCTGATTCTTCGCTGCATCATCACTGAAATTAATACGTATTTCGGCAAATATTTGTTCAAACCATTTAGAAATTTGCTCAGTTATAACCTTCTGGACATGAATGAATCGAGACATGTTTACCAACATACTACGTGGTTCTTTATTTTGTCCTCGAGCATCACGAACGACGTTTGCAAGACAGAAACAAATAATGGCCTCACGGAGTGAATCTGGTAAAATGCCATTCCATTCTTTCTTATGCTTATAGTAAAACGGTCCAGAATTAAGTACCTCAGGGCAATTTAGAAGAAGGTAGCGGTATTCCTCAGAGGAATAATCTGGCTCAATAATATCTGTAATATAACGTAAATTCCCATGATATGGGCCATCTGAATAGAATATTTTATCAGCCCCAACATAATTAGACGGAGCTTCAAGAGCATAGATGAAATGTTCAGGAAACAAATCAGAATGTTGCATAGCATCTACTGAATCAGGATCAATAAATACATTTGCAAAAGGAGTAGCTGTGAACCCGACATAGGTCGCATTCATAAAAAGATTGCATATTTGACGGATCAATTTATTTGTCTTTGTAGGATCCGTTTCGTCTTTCCGAGTATTCACAGATGCATTATCTGCCTCATCATCGATAAGAAGCATTGGAACATCTACATAGCCTTTTACCGGGTCTAAATTTTGGTCCCTAAGCCAATTATGTAGTCTCTCCAGAACAGAAACATTTTTCTTTACAACAAAAAGGACCAAAGAATTGCTAGCTAAAGACATGGTTATCTTGTTGCAATTGCCTACAAAATCATTTAAAATTGAGGTAACAGATGTAGCCTTGATCTGCTTATTATCCAAACCCACACCTACACGAGGATGGATGTCATTTTTACCAACTTTTTTTAAAGTAATCCCAACAATACCCTCGTCTATACGTTCCTGAGTTTGTCTTCGAAGATTCTCTGTAACACCTGTTAAAAGGATTACTACTTTATAGCCTGCATCTGCAGCCTTACAAATAAGACCGGTGTAAGTTGCTGTCTTACCAGACTGGACATCTCCAATAATAAGTCCACGACGCAAACGTGGTTTATTAAGCTCATCATTAGGATTGCCGAGGCAGTTCATAATGTCTGGCAAAGTATTATCGTCGAGTAAATTGATACTTATTCGACTAATAGAGGTATGATTTATGAGATAATCTTTATAGCGAGACCAGAAGAAATTATCTTGAATCACCAAATTTGAATACCATTCTCTTTTTTCATCGTAATCGTTAAAAATTGCCTGTCCCTTGTTGTGTACGATCTTGTATTCATACTCAATATCAGACATAAGCCTATTCTTTGTCTCTTTGTCACAATCTAACTTAGAGATAGAAACAGCTTGATTGATAAACGAGTCTATTCTATCAATATTAAGTTCTTCCCCTGAAGATACAGATAAGTTTATGAGTGTTTTTGTCAACTGTCTAAGTTCTATATATTGTTTTTCAGTCATAATATTAGATATTATAATTAATTAATTTATCTTTGATTGCTGGATAATTGCAAAACGGTTCAGATTGCATCAAATCATTGACAATAGCATCCCATCCATCTGAGCGTATACTCATTAATGATACTGCCATGGTGACTGCTATTTGATAGACTTCGTCAAGCCGTTCATCTGTATCTTCTGGTATCGCTATTGCTTCATTGCTTTTATCTATGTATAACTGTTGTATAGGAATATTATTCTCAATTTCTGAAAGCAGCATCTCAAAATAGTTATAATCCTCATCGCTCATTTTATCACGAACGAATTGGAATAGTTTGCTTTCTCGATTAATCTGATAATAGAATGTATTATTCCTTCCTTCTTTTCGATCCCAAATATAATCTATATTATCGTTTACTTTTTTAGTACGTCCTCTATATGTTTGTTGACGCACCGAGAAATCAAGTGCATCTTCAACTGATTTTTTCAGTCTTTGTAGAATTTGTTTTGGTATTGATGCTTGTTGTTTTTTTATATCAATAGACCAAATATCATCTAATGAATTTGGAATATCAACTCTAATACGAGTATTCTTTGTCAATTCACCACGTTGTTTCATTCCGAACCAAGTGCCCCATATTATCAGTCTTTTATTGCGATATATATAAAAACCTTGTTTGGCCCGAAGATTCTCTATGCCTCCAATGAGCTGCTTATCTTTCTCTTTCAAATCTGTTGCAAATGGCAGAATGAAAGGACGGATTTTTATAATACGCTCTACTCCTGAACTGTCAGTAATATCCAGGTTAATTTCTTTTTTCTGAGTCGTTTTTGGATGTTGTTCAAGAAATGGATCTAATGGTTTTATGTCTAATTCGTTGAGAAATATATGAAGGCGTTTATTTCCAATTCCCCATAAATAACGGTGAAAGATTAGTGCAAGCGTTTTTTCTAAAGATAAACGCAAGTCCATTAAAGTGGAGAAAACTTGACCTCCACTTGATTTAGAAATAACATCAAAATCTCTCCAGATAACGAGTGTTCCTTTTTTCTGTTTTTTAAGATAATCAATATAAGGAAGATTGTCAATTTCAGACTCATTTAATTCCAATATCATCCAATCCTGCGTTTCAATTATATGATTATAATCCCATACAAAACTATTTATTTTTTTATAATCATAACTAACCACCGTCAATTGCCTACATTGTGAAAGCGAAGCTGATTTCATGCCCATGCCAAAACGGCCAAGGTCATCTTCCAAACGTTCATCCTCAGCTGAAGAGCTGCCATATCGCATCGCCTCCAGTAACTCGTCCTTTGACATACCATCCCCATCATCAAGAATGCCTAATGCTATTTCCTGAAGTGGATTTGTTGGAAAAAGAACACGTACGTTCTGAGCGTGTGCACTTATGCAATTATCAATGACATCAGCAACCGCTGATTCAAAAGAATAACCCATAGACCGAAGAGAGCCCATTAAAGAGGACGCTTTTGGAATATGTCTTCTATCTTTGCTCATGTTTTTCTGTCAGATTGATTATTTGTTGAAAAACTGCTTTAGCTAACAGAGGAGGTACAGCATTACCAATTTGTTGCTGAATGTGCATTAATGAACCTTCAAAGATAAATGAATCAGGGAAACTTTGAAGACGAGCAGCCTCTCTAACTGATATTCCTCGGTCTTCCCAAGGGTGTATCAGCATACTTTTTCTATAATTCGATATTACAACTGATGGCTGATCTTCCCTCAATCGCTTATAAATACCACTATGGCAACGCCCTTTATCTGCATAATTCTGCATTAATGCATCAGGTATGGAACGCCAATTTTTACCTTGCCCGATATATTTATATCGCTCAACAACCCAATCATTATTTCGAGAGACATAATTTTGTTGAGCTTTTTCAGATCCTTCTCGCATTAATCTTGCATATTCGCTTGCTTTATCAATAGTCTGTGTATAATCAGCCTCCTCTAACATTTCGCCATTCTGTAATGATGGCAAATCACCAATAGCTTCTTTTACTGTAATCATTGAGGATTGTCTCTCAGGAAATGTGAAATCAATCCCTAATCTATTACCAACCAAGAAGAAACGATTTCGTTTCTGAGGAACGCCATAATCAGAAGCACAAAGGACAGATGACGAAATATTGTCATACCCCTCAATGCTACGAAAGCATTCTTCAATCATGGCTTTTGTTTCACCATGATTAATGTTTGTTATACCCCAAACATTTTCCAAGACAAACCAAGCAGGTCTAATTTCCTTAACAAAACGGACAAACTCCAAGAAAAGATAATTTTTCTTGTTTTCCATATTTCGTGTCCTAGTGTTTGACATTGAGAAGCCTTGACAAGGAGGTCCTCCCATTATGACAAACACAGGTTTTGTTTCACTGATAAGTGATTGGGGACTGATATCTTTGATGTCTTCTTGAAGCACATCTGCACCTTCATGATTGCGGCGGAAAGTAAGAGCAGCACTTTTGTCTATTTCAATAGCTGTACTTATCTTAATTCCCGCCATTTCTGCACCAAGGCTCAGACCTCCGGCTCCAGAAAATATGTCAATACCATATCGCATAATCTTGATTAGATAATAGAATTGTCTTTCAACAATTAACAAAAAGAATTAAATTCTTATAGTTTAATAATTTATTAAATCTCAGGGATCCCAATACCCTTGAGATAATTGTAAGTATTATCGTAGAATTCTGGCTTGCGTGTTTCATCTGGAGGGAAGCCATTGTCTCCATCAGGTACAACTATGATCATACCCTGACGTGCACGGGTAAGGAGAACACGATAAGCATTGATTTGGTATGATTTATCAATCTGCTTATTGATGTGATTCCATTTAGCACCACCTCTCAATGCATAATGATCCCATTTGCTGTGATTTTTGTCGAGACGCATATCTGCATCCCAAACAACACAGGCCCAATCTATTTCCAAACCTTGCACTTTGAACTCTGTCAAGGTGTCTTCGAGGCAATTGGAACTACGAATATCAGTATCGTCATCCAAGAACCAATGTACGAAGTCTGGTTGATATCTAACATTGATTGAAATGGCCTTTAATCTTTCTGCTTTACTACTTGCCAGAATACCGAACCGTTCGGAAGCCCTTGCATTCTCTTTGAGCCATTTCTTAGCCTTGTCTAACGATCTAGTTAGAACTATTGGATATTTATTCAGTTCTTTGAGTGTTTCAGCAGCTTCAGTTTGTCGGAGGCCAAGCAGATGATGAACGAAAGTACTAACCTTTTCCGCTCTAAAACTGCGCATAGACACACTTAAATGCAGATTGGGAACTACATGCAAACGTTCTTTCCCATTTATGAGTTTTAATGCTTGCCCATTTGCATACTCTTCCTCCGTAAGCTTATCCGACATATACACGTCCCAATGTCTGAAAGACTTATTTAAGGAATTAATCCATTCTATCATGCCAGCTTCACCCTTATTGATTTCCTGACCTCCTCCTACAAGGCATATAACGACACCCCACTCGGGTTGTCTATCCATGCAAGATATGAGATATTCAGGTTCACTATAAGGGAAGTTCTTTATCCCCTTTTTGTCGTTCATGAACTTGACCAACTGTTCCTTGGTCCACGCTCTTTGTGCTTCGTCAAAAATAGCTACATTTTCAGCAGGAACGTAGGCCTTATCAGTATGGCTTTGGAAATAGCCATCAATAGGAACAATCTCACCATTGACGACTTTTGTCCCCTCAAGATATAAGTCACGATAATGGTGAATCATTTGAATAAAGGCCTTAACTTTGCTTTTTGCTTCGGGCTTTGTAACCTTCTCGTTATTTTCTTTCGCCCTTTTCAAATAGTCACGTGCAAGAGCCTCCTGCAAGACTTCAACAAGTGGGAAATTGCCCGACAAATAGACTGCCTTTTTGCCTTTCTCGAATTCTTGGATAGCAGTATTTAGTCCAATTAGGGTTTTTCCTGCTCCTGGAACACCAGTGACAAAAATTATAGCTTTCTTATGATATGCCTCGCATCTATTGATTATCTCGTCAATTGCCAAAGCAGTCTTATCGATATCACCTCCATGTTTTGTAATCTCTTCGACAGAATGATTGTTGTAGAGTGCTGTTGCTGCTTCAATGATTGTGGGTGTAGGAGAATAGCCGCTCCTAGCCCATGTCAAATCATCTGATGGAGAACTATTGAAAATCAAATCAATTATTCTTTCTTCATCTTGCAATTCCGATAAAACATGATCGATACATTCTCCAAGCCTCTTGCTATTGGATTTTAAAGGATTATAGACATTATCGGGATTAGATTCTCGTTGTTCAAGCTTGAAAAAGCAATCTTTATCTTTTGCTTTAGTGCAAACAAGGATAGGAATCAAACTACGATTTAGACTACCTTCTTGAAAATTTTTTAGATCAATTGCATAGTCCCAAACCTGCAGATAACCCTCTCTTATAAATTCTTTGCTTCCAGCCTTAAATTCCAGGACAAAAACAATTCCATCAATAAGCAAAATAACGTCTGCCCTCCGGCCCATTCGAGGGATATTGTATTCGAAAAATACACTTCCTCTACCTTTATATGGCGCAAGAACTTCTCGCAAGACATATATCTCTTCCAGCCATGCATCTGTTGTTTCGTCATTGATATCATGCACACTTGCCTTTGTGAGTTCACCAATTATCCAGTTCTCTTCACGCTGAAGGAACTGGTCAATTGTGTCATGATAGTAAAAGCGCGTAGCTGCCATAGTATGGAAATAGAGAGTTAACTTGGGCGCAAATATAAGAAAAATTTCCGAATTATAAACTTTGTTTATACAATTATTTGCTAAATTGGATATAAAATGAGCAGAAACCGGAAAAAAATTGCCGAAAATGAGTGTTTTTTCGTGGTAAAATGTTCCTCCTGCACTATTGTTCGTTGCGGGGATGGGAGAAAAGTTGTATCTTTGCAGATTTGATTCTTTTGTTCAAAAAAGGCGAAAAATGATATTCAAAAAAGACGAAAAATAGGCATGGAAGAATGAAGAGCAAAAATGAAGCTCTGACGTATATGGTGATCTTGACATCTGAAAGCGAGCTTTCCTCTGCCAATCTCTCCACATCCGTCACCCTTTGGGTTAATCATTCTTCCATGCCGAAAATCGCTATCGCAGAAAAATAAGTTTTATAATATTTGTGATGTCGAGGTGAGGCTTTATCTTTGCGACGAAAACCTATGCCTCTTTCGGAGTAGATAATTTTATTCTAATATTATATAGTTTTTCTATGAATTCATCTAGAAACTGTTTAAAAGCTACTTTTGCACCTTGGTAAGTTACATCACTATTTGAATCGATATGAGCTGCTGCGTTGCGATATTTAGAACGATAATCATTTAAAAAATCTAGCATTGTTGAATCTAGTTCCTCTATTTTATCTGTTTGTGGCCTAGGTGAAATTCTTTCAGGGTGGCAATACATTGTTTTATAAGCAAACAAAAGTGGCCCCATAGGAATGGCTTTTAGTTTTGTAGACCCTTCGCTAATAGCTTCATTTAATTTAACATTCTGATTTCCTACACGTACGTTAACATCATCTTTAATCTCGCAGTATTTATTGAAATATTCGGGCATGATAATTCCCATAGAACATCTTAGCATCTGGCAAATAGATACATTTAGTTCGTTTTCTACAATTTTACCCAAATAGATAGTCAGTCCAGAATAATCTATGTCCTCTGCTTTATATTTGAAAAAGGATGAGAGCAAACTATAAGATTTATATAACTTCTTACTATAATCATCCAAATATTGTTCAGATATAGAAGTCGAATATGTTGAATTGCGAAAAGAAGGATTAAGAAGTGAAATATCATTCTTTTGGAATTTAGTAAATACTATGATCATAGCCTCAAATAAATGGAATAATTGATCTTCAAGGCAAGGACCATTGTATTTTTTTAATTCGTTTCTAAGTCTATCTATTACGCCATCTGCATGTTTTAATTGATTTGTTTTTTCCTTATAATTTATAATTTTCGAGGTAATAGATGTGAAATCGATTAATATATCCAAAATAGACATATTAATATGACATGCATCTGCCTTGAGACTGTTAAGTAAATTTTTATATTCAGCTGGTGTATGTTCTTTTCCTGATGCTTCAACATTACAGTATTCAGTTAATAGTTGTAATTGATTTTCAATGGTATTAGTAGTTATCGGAACAATCTGAAAATCCTTTGAACTAATATTCTCTGTAATAATCAGATAAGAACCTTCTTGTGAAAGTCCAAAAAAATCACGCAACAAAGGAATTGTTCGTTCCTCCTCTTCTTCTGTACAGTTATTGTCTACCATTAGTGATTCATTATCAATCCAATAAGCATCATGACAATACCTGCTTTGTTTCCAATCATTAGAAGGATGGACAAACGTGATAAACAAAAAATATTCTCCAGTCATTTCTGCCCATCGAACAAAATTTCTACTGATACAATCAGTTAGATTCTTATCGTTACAGTCATGTACGATAATAGCACTTAAGACGAACCTATTGTAATTCAATCCATGATCTTCATGGTTCTTAATATCCTTACGTAGTTGTGTAAGCATATTAAATCGATTCATTAACATTCCCATATTATTAGATTTTTAAGTTAGTGATGCGTATTTATTGGTGCAAAGATATACATTATTATGAAAATATCCAAAAAAAATATATATATTTTACAATTATTGCTGTCCGATTAAAATTCGGACAGCAATAAAACCTTATTTGTTGAGATTATCTAACACTTCTTTTATTGACAAACCAAGATGATAAGCCAAATTTACGGGCACCGCATTCCCAATCATCTTATACACATCATTCAACTTTTGATATTTGAATATAAAATTATCAGGAAATGTTTGTAAACGGGCACACTCACGAGCTGTTAAACGTCTATACAATGGCAATGAATCCTTTACAAACTCAAAATGATCCTTCCCAACCTTAACCATCTTAGGTGCCTGAGGATGTATAGAAGTCTGCCTCCCGGAGGCCTGAATAGTAAAACCGGGACGACTCCAATCCAATACTCGGTTTCGGGACATGTAAATATATGAATACCCACCTTCCCAGTATTCATGGGCATTAATAACCGGTCCTTTCCCCATTGCTACAGCAGTGGACTGAAGATCTCTTATAGCATCCCTTACGACCGGCTTTTTCTGGACTGGCTCAGGGAACCTATAACTAACATGGAGATCTTTCCTAAACCCGACAAAGATGACACGCTCTCGACTTTGTGGCACATCATAGTCATTAGCGTTTAGGCATTCTACACTGACATCATATCCTGCTTCTTCAAACGAATCTCTAATTCGTTGAAAAGACTCCTTGTTACGAGCAGCTAATAATCCTTTGACATTCTCTGCCACGAAAAATAGTGGAGATTTCTCCTTCAAAATGTTTATGAAAGTGAGAAAGACCTTTCCACGAGGGTCATTAAACCCTCCTCCTTTTCCTGCATTACTCCAACTTTGACAAGGGGGACCGCCGATAACACCTACAATGTCATCAGGAAGGTCTTCTATTTTAATTTCATTAATATTTGTTTCGCAAAACTCAGTTTCTGGAAAATTGTATTGGTATGTTTCTTTTACAGAATGTGCGTTGTCATTGCCCCAAACTATTTGGAAACCAGACTTCCTGAAACCAAGGTCTAACCCACCACACCCACTAAAAAATGATAATAGTCTCATACATAAAACGGTTTATACTGACGTCAAATACTGTAAAAAACCATCATTTGCAAGATGAAGAAGGCGCTGACGGTCTACCAACACACAGTGACAAAGATATAAATCGTCTTCAAACAGTTTCTCACTATTCATATTCCAAATTGGTATGAAAATATAAGTCTGAATCGATGTTTCCCAGGTGCGAAGATATCTCTTCCATTTTTGATCACTTATAGACTGTTGCTTGGCTGACCATTGGTCTTTACTGCAAGCACACTGACCAAATATGATAGGAATCGATTTCCGTTCATCTCCCATTTGTCGAATACCGACAAGATCCAATCCTCCATCACCGTGGTTCCGGCTGTCGATCTTGTTAACACTTTCTCGATCCAAAGAAACGGCGATAAACTCCGAAAGACTGGTTATGCGATCACTTAACTTGACATCATTGATTACATCTTCTGCTTGAAGCTTAGTATTGTTATTGCTACTACCAAAAAGCTTGAATATCATAGAAGGAAAGAGCTGGCGCATATACATTAAACACATCACTTCAAAATCACTCGTCAATTCATGGATGGATTGCATATATTCTAAATTCGATGCACAAAGTAGAAATATATACATTTTTCCCCGTCCAGTTAGTGCCCTTTCTTTCATGCATAACTGGTCATCGTCATTTACCACAAATGGATAAGCATCTGCTAACATTTGCTCGCGCAATGACACATGTGTATAAACATCCTGAATTAATGTGGATAGTCTCTCCTTACGGTTCTTTTGGGCACCTTCACTCACCTTAGCAAAATCCTCCGATTTGATTACGATACTGCTAAACTGGTCACGGTCTATCTGATGATGCTCATCTGCAAGACACTGCAACTCGCAATAATCTGTCCATATACTAATGGAAGAAGACATCTCTGGCGATTTTACTAATTTAGCCTTACTGATAATGTCTTTCATCTTTATTCTATATTTTCCAGTCCAGTGTCTGATAACAACTTAGCTTCTAATGCCTTATAAAAAGCAGCAGCAGTCCTATTTATTTCTTTTACCTGATCCTTGTCGATTGTATTATACTCTTTGATTTGGGGGAAGTATTCCCATGCAAGCTTGATTGCTTGCAAAGACTCATTGATTTTCTTACTTACTATCTCATCAGCCTCATCGGTTAAATCAGCTGCAGCAGATAAGGTTAACCCCGACTTAAATACTTGAAGAGCTTGACTGTATTTAGGGTCTAATATTTTATTCAGACGAGCCAGATTACGTGACTCCCCTATGCGAGTTTGATTCTCGCTATTCTTCTCAAACATCCATTTCACCAAATCGCAAAGATGTTCTTTATTAAGGTCTTTCAATGGATTTTCGGAATCTAAATCAATACCTATATACTTGCCAATATTAGGCTTGACTATGGCAGTATAAAACGAACCAAATTCAAAAGTTTGGTCGTTTAGGTCACGAATATTGAAGTAACTCTCTTTCTCTATTTCTTCAACAAGAAGACCGCCAATAAGTATTTGTCGTACATATGATGATTGACTGCCTATCTGACGAGCCAAGGCACGATATTTGTCTAAAGGGCGCATGTCGCCTCCAAGGCGGTCATATAATACCTTCAAATAACGGGCTTTGGAAAGGGCATCCCATGGCTCAACTCCAGTTATATGTCGATATCCGAGATAATCAATTATCTCTTCTCGAGAGTTGAAAACCAAAACAGGTAGTTTAGTGGGGCGATGTTTAGCAGTTTTAGCCACTTCGCTAATTGTGCTTTTTCGAACCGGAGCCTGATCTGGGTTCTGAAGGAGATATGTTGCTGTGTAACGTCGATTTCCTTCGACAGTAACATATTTGCCATCTTCCGGTCGCTGAATAACCAACAATGGTTCCCCAGGGAAGAAACCCTTCTCACCAATAGAATACATAAGGTCTATCACATTCTCTTTATTGATCATCCATTCTAACACGACACTCCGTGCCTCATGTCTAATAGACAGAGGGATGCGTGGATTATCAATATCATAAACTAACTCATCTAGTGTTTTATTTTGGATAGTTTTATTATTGCTCATAGAAACAAAATATTACTGTCGAGTAAACCGACACACTTTCCTAAATTGCTTATTTTTAGGTCATTCTAACGAATTATGGCTATCTACCATGTAGTCATAAAAAAAATTAGAATTAGACTTATTCCCACATTGGAGGTACAAGATACTGTATACTTTTTTACTCATGAAGTACTCTTACCACCAGAGAAATGAGTTATGAGTTACAAATGGAAATCGCACTGGGCTTCCACATTGAAAAACATAAGCATCTTGTTATCTGAGACTCATGGAGATTTTAAATCATGCAAAGGCGCAGATTGACATTTGCTTAAGCAGTGATTATGTGAAGTAGCTTTCATCGATTAGCTTTTTTCTAGAAAAGAAGAAATATAATAATTTGAATAGGCCGTGTTTTGTTGTGGACTGCCACAGCTTCGCTAAAGTTAGCTTTATAGAATTAAGGTCACACCAAAATCCGCCCATAATTCGGTACAAATATATAGAAAAAAAGTCATATTTCAAAAGGAGGAGCAGGAAATTTAGTATTTTTTACTTATTTGTTTGTCAAAAGAAAGAATTTGACACTTATAATTACGAATTTTATGCGAGAATGAATATTATTTTTTTCTTCTTTTCTTAACAAAAAAACTCGTGACCACCAAAGGTAGCCACGAGAACGGATGAAGTGTTCTGTGATTTTCGTGCAGCATCCCTAGCCAGTAGTAAAAGACTACCACAATGCGAGAAATCGTGCAGTCACCCGACTATTGCAAATCATCGGGG
>JAEEGL015863800.1_pt1 | contig 25458 bp, 20 predicted proteins | sample 9134231 | NCBI WGS metagenome assembly JAEEGL01 (sample SAMN16246548, study PRJNA631951) | gut metagenome | biome: gut microbiome; feature: rumen; material: fiber-attached | host: Bos | place: Iran: Karaj | collected 2018-10
AGGTCGCGCCAGTACTCGATCAGGGCGTTCTTCAGCGCCATACCCTTCGGCAGGAAGAACGGGAAGCCCGGCGCCTCGTCGCAGAGCATGAACAGACCCATTTCGCGCCCGATCCTGCGGTGGTCGCGCCGCTCGGCTTCCTCAAGCAGTTTGAGGTAGGCGTCGAGTTCCTCCTGGGTCTTGAACGCGGTGCCGTTGATGCGCGTCAGCATCTTGTTGTCCTTGTCGTTCTTCCAGTACGCGCCCGACTGCCCCATGATCTTGAACGCCTTGAGCGCCTTGGTGTAGGTCAGGTGGGGACCGACGCACATATCGACGTAGTCGCCCTGCTGGAAGAAACTGATCTCGGCGTCCGCGTCAAGGTCGCCGATGTGCTCGACCTTGTAGACCTCGCCCCGCTCCTGCATCAGGGCGATCGCCTCGCTGCGCGGCAGGACGTAGGATTTCAGCGGCAGGTTCTCCTTGGTGATCTTTTTCATCTCGGCTTCGATCTTGGAAAGATCCTCGTCGGTCAGTTTGACGTCGCCGAGGTCCACGTCGTAGTAGAACCCCTTCTCGGTCGCGGGGCCGTAGGCGAACTTCGCCTCGGGCCAGAGCCGCTTGATCGCCTGCGCCATGACGTGCGCGGCGGTGTGCCGCAGGATATGCAGTTCCTCTTCGGGCGCGCACTCGCCCACCGTTCCGTTGCTGTAGATAACTTTCATTCTGTTTCTCCTTTCGGATTGTTTTCGGTTTTTTCGGCGGATCCCTGCCCCAAGAAAACAAAAACCCCCCGGATCGGATCTCTCCGTCCAAGGGTGCTCGTCGCACGGTCCCACCTTGACTTTTCTCTCACGCGCTTTCGCGCCGCCCGCGTAACGGTGGGCGTCCGGCGATCCTTACTCCCCGCCTTTGGCGGTTTCGGGACGCGGCTCGGGAGCGGTCTTCGCCGCTTTGCCCGCGTCGGATCCTTTCAGCCGGGGGATCCTTCTCTTTCCGGGGCTTGGCGGTTACTCTTCTCCGTCTTTGCCTTTGATACGAAGATTATAGCACGCGAAAAACCGAAAGTCAAGCAGTTTTTTCATTAATTGTATATGTGCCCGCGTATCGCGCGCCTCGCCCGGGGCATACTACCCGCAATTCACGCCCGGGGGGGATCAAGATGGATCGGCTGACCGAGGACTACCGCGAAAACGTGCGCGCGCTCTCCGCTCTGCTCGCCGCAGGGGAAAGTTTCGACCTGATCGAGCGGCGGACGTCGGTCGGGGACGGCGAATTGACGCTCTTCTATATCGACGGGTTCGTAAAAGACGGCGCCCTGCAACGACTGTTGGCGTTTTTTGCGACCCGCGCCCCTCTCCCCGTCGGCGCCGACGCGGCGCTCGCGTTCGCTTCTGCGGGCGTCCCCTATACCAACGTGGACGCGACGGGCGACGTCGAACGCATAATCACCGCGGTTCTTTCGGGCGTGACGGTCCTCTTCGGCAGCACCTTCGGGGACAGGGCGATCCTGATCGACGCGCGCGCCTATCCCGCGCGCCCGACCGACGAGCCGCAGAGCGACCGCGTGATGCAGGGGGCGCGCGACGGGTTCGTCGAGACGCTGATCTTCAATACCGCCCTGATCCGGCGGCGGATCCGCGATCCGGATCTTCGGATCAAGTCCCTGAACCTCGGCGGGCGGGCGCGCACCGACTGCGCGCTCTGCTATATCGAGGGGCGGGCGGATCCCGCGTTCCTTGCCCGCCTGACGCGCCGCCTCGAGGCTCTTCGCCCGGACTCCCTGACGCTCGGGTACGAGTCGCTCGCGGAACTGCTGATCCCGCGGCGGTGGTTCAATCCGTTTCCGAAGATCCGCGCCACCGAGCGCCCCGACTGCGCCGCCGCGCATCTTGCCGAGGGGAGCGTGATCCTGCTCTGCGACACCTCGCCGCAGGCGATGATCCTGCCGACCGGGATCTTCGATTTTCTGCAGGAGTCGCAGGACTTTTATCTCCCGCCTCTGACCGGCTCCTATCTCCGCTTCGTGCGGATGCTGACCTTCCTGCTCTCGCTCGTTTTGACGCCGCTCTGGTACCTGTTCGTTACCTGCCCGTGGCTCTTGCCCGAAACGCTCTCTTTTCTGGTCCCAAGCGAGCCCGGACATTTCCCGATCCTTCTGCAACTCTACCTTGTAGAGTTCGCCGTGGACGGCTTGAAACTCGCGAGTATGAATACGCCGGATCTGCTCGCCAATTCGATGAGCGTGGTCGGGGGGCTGGTGCTCGGGGATCTCGCCGTGAAGGTCGGGTGGCTCTCGGGAGAGGTGATCTTCTATATGGCGATCGTCGCGGTCGCCGGGTTCACGCAGCAGAACCACGAACTCGGCTACGCCTTTAAGTTCTTGCGCCTCGCCGTCATGACCCTGACCGCGCTCTTTTCGTGGGCGGGGTTCCTCGTCGGGATCGCTCTGATCCCCGTCCTGCTCGTCACCAACGCCACCGTCGACGGCCGCCGCAGTTATCTCTACCCTCTGATCCCGTTCAACGGCAGAGCGTTGCTGTCCCTCTTCTTCCGCCTGCCCAAATCCAAAATGCCCACCGCCAAACACCGCCGCGGCGGGGAGAGATAGGGGGTGCGCCCGCTTTCTTGTAAGAAAGCGGGGCAAAGAACTTCATTAGGGGGAAAATATAAGCAAAACGGCGTCCCCCTTCGGTAACGCTCACCGTCGCATGGGCGTGCGGGGCGTGCGGCGTGTCGCTCGCCCTGCGCTTCCTGCTTTGGGCTCGACCGCTTGTAAAAACAGTCCGCCGGACTGTTTTTACTTCGTTAACTTACGCCGTTTTGCGGTTCTATAGCCGCGACCGTATCTGTTTTTCTTGCTTTGGTCTATTATCTCGTCGCGCGCTCGCGCGACATATCGAATTTCGCGGAACGCGAAATATATCGAAATTGCCGCGGCAATCGCCGCGGCAATTATATCGAACGGAACGCTCGCGTTCCGTATATCGCGCGCGAAGCGCATATCGCTCTACGCCGTATATCGTTGCGCGCCGCCCGCGGCGCGCCTACTCTTCCGCTTTCAGCCCCGTGATCCTCTCGTACGCCGGCAGATCGTAGTTCGGGAACCAGATCCCCCAGACTTCGCCTTCGTGCTCGAACTCAAGCACGTGGTACCCGTTCGCGTAGACAGTCCCGTATCGGTCCATGCCGAGTTTGTAGGGCTTATATTTTTCGTCGGTGATCGGATCGTCTTTTACCCACGAAGAAAGCGCGATGCGTTTCCGGACCGTCCGGATCGCCTTCAGTTCGTCGAGCGGCACGGCATAGACGCCTTCCAGATTGGCGAGGCAGAAGCGTTCGCCGTCCACGTACGCCCGGAACGTGTAATTGAAATACAGCGCCAACTGCATCGCGAACCCCTTGCACGGGCGCACTTCGCCGTCCTTTTTTACGCGGTAGAAGAACCCGAGCGCGTTGACCTCTTCCGCCGTTTCGGGAACGCCCAACTGCGAAAAGACGTCGTTCGTCGTTTCCGCCAGGCGATCCACGTACCGGTCGGCGTCCTCGCTCTCAAGCACTGCCTTTTGCTTGCGATGCCCGAGGATCAACAGCACGACGAACAGAACCAAACAAACGCCGCCCACCCAAAAGAGTTGCGGCGCGTTGGCATACGCCGTGCGGATCGGAACGCGCTCCCACACAAGACCCTCCCACACAAGACCGCCCAGGCAAATCAGCGCCAGGTACCCGCAGATCCACGTAAAGATCCGGGCGAAAAGCGGCAACCGGCTCTCCCGAATGGTCTCGTCAACCGCCTCGCCCGACAGTTCCTGCATCCGGCTCGCCTGTGCGGGCGGCGTCGCGACAAGAAACGGCTCCGCGTTCATATAATCGTTCTTTTTGTCGGTCGTCCGATCATTTCCGAAAAAAGGTTTCATTCTCGTTCTCCCACTCTTTTCAATCGCCGGTCTTTAATGTAAACAAATCTTTACACGGCTTGTTTTGCGCGTCGGCTTTCAGCCCCGTGAGTTTTTCAAACGCCGGAAGTTCGTAGTTCGGAAACCAGATCCCCCAGGCTTCGCCGTCGTGCTCAAACTCAAGCACGTGATACCATTTGGCGCAAACGTTTCCGTATTCGTCCTCTTTGAGTTGATAGGGTTTGAACTTTTCGCCGGTGATGGGCTCGTCTTTTGCCCACATGGGCAGGACGATCCTTTTCCGGATCGTTCTGATCGCCTTGATCTCGTTCCGCGGCAGCGCGAAAACCCCGTCCAGACACGCGAGGCAAAGCCGCCCGCCGCGGACGTATCCCTTGAACGTGTACCCGTAGTAGAGTTGGCTTTGATCCCACTCGGCTTTGCAGGGACGCCATTCACCGTTCTTCACGCGATAGAAGAACCCGAGCGCTTCCACCGATTTTGCGGACTGCGGAACGCCGAGTTCCCGGTAGATCTCGGTTATCGAGTCGTCGACCTGTTCCGTCTCGTTTTCGAGATCGTCCCACTTGGCTTCATACTTCCCGCAGCGCCACCCCAGCGCCGCCAGAACGGCGGCAAGCGCCGCGCACCCGAGCCCGATTGCCAGCGCCCACCACCATCCGTCGGGGTTCGGTCCGTTCTGCCACCGGGCGGCAACGCAAACGAGAAAGAAAACAAGAGAATAGAGCCCCGCCAGCCCCGCGCAGCCGAACAGGTTCGTCTTTTTGTCTTCGGCTTTCATGGCGTCTTTGAACGCGTCAAGGGCGTCGTCGAAGAACATGGAGTTCTTCTTTTCCGCCGCGGCGGAAGGCTTTTGAACGAGGAATTGATCGGCGTTTTGCGTTTCGTTCTTTTTGTCGGTCGTAATATCGATCCCGAAAAACGGTTTCATCTGGTCTCTCCCGTCGGTTTGCGTCAGAAATTGCACTTCCAGTATATCACACCCACAGGGCGTAAGTCAACCGCCGCCCGCGTCCCCCGGCGGCAAGCCCTTTTCTTTATCTCCGTCGGGCACGAAAAAGAGAACCGCGCGCTTTCTTTCGGGCACACCCGCGTCTCCCGCGCGGGCGTGGTGTGGAAAGGTCGCGGCAAAGAACTTCAACAAAGGGTTGAAGTTTGCGCCGCCCGTGCCGGCAAGCGTTCCCCGGTAACAGCCTTGCCGCCCGACGAAAACGCCGGGCGGTATATCCTGTTGCGAGCAGAGCGAGCAATATATCATAATTCCCGGGGCTCGCCCCGGGAATTATATCATGCGGAACGCGGCGTTCCGTATATCATTGTGCCGCGCGGGGGTGCGGCACCTGCCCGTCAGTTCCTAAGAGAGTGGATCGGAGCGGGGATCCGTCCTCCCCGGTTCACGAACGTCGCGCAGGATTCCGCTTTCAGATCCATGATCGGCGCATAGCCGAGCAATCCTCCGAAATTAGCAACCTCCCCCACGCCCTTTCCGGCAACCGGGATCAGGCGGACGGCGGTGGTCTTGTTGTTGACCACGCCGATCGAGATCTCGTCGGCGATGATGCCCGCGATGGTCTCTGCGGTGGTGTCGCCCGGAACGGCGATCATATCAAGACCCACCGAGCAGACGGCGGTCATCGCTTCGAGTTTCTGGAGCGAGAGCGTCCCGGCTTTCACGGCGTCGATCATGCCGCGGTCCTCCGAGACCGGAATGAACGCGCCGGACAGTCCGCCGACGTGTCCCGACGCCATCACGCCGCCCTTTTTCACGGCGTCGTTGAGCAGTGCGAGCGCTGCCGTCGTGCCGTGCGTGCCGCAGCGTTCCAGACCCATGTTTTCGAGGATCTCCGCGACCGAGTCGCCCGCCGCGGGCGTCGGCGCGAGCGACAGGTCGACGATCCCGTAGGGAACGCCCAACCGCTTCGCCGCTTCGGTGGCGACCAGTTGCCCGACGCGGGTGATCTTGAACGCGATGCGCTTCACCGTTTCGGCGAGCGTCGAGAAGTCGCAGTTGCCTGCCTCGCGCACGGCGGCGGCGACCACGCCCGGCCCGCTGACGCCGACGTTGATGACCGAATCGGGTTCGCCGATCCCGTGGACCGCGCCCGCCATGAACGGGTTGTCCTCCGGCATATTCGCGAACACGACCAGTTTCGCGCACCCGAGCGAGTCGCGGTCGGCGGTGCGAAGCGAGGTCTCTTTCACGATCTGCCCCATCAGAAGAACGGCGTCCATGTTGATCCCGGCTTTGGTCGAGGCGACGTTCACCGAGGAACAGACGTTCTCGGTCACGGCGAGCGCCTCGGGGATCGACGCGATCAGGGCTTCCGCGCCGCGCGTCATACCCTTCTGCACGAACGCCGAGTAGCCGCCGATAAAGTTCACGCCCAGCGACGACGAGGCGCGCTGAAGCACCTCGGCAAGCCGAACGAAATCCTCGCTCGACGCGCCGGGCGCCACGAGCGACAGCGGGGTGACCGAGATCCGCTTGTTCACGATCGGGATCCCGTACTCCGCCTCGATCTCCTCGGCGACCGGGACCAACCGCTCGGCGGTCTTGGTCAGTTTGTCGTAAATCTTGCTTTCAAGCCGCGCGCGGTCGTCGCTGACGCAGTCGAAAAGCGAGATCCCCATCGTTACGGTCCGCACGTCGAGGTTCTCTTCCCGGATCATGCGGACGGTTTCCAAAACATCCTGTATGTTCAGCATTTGTATTCTCCCGGCGTCAGATCCTGTGCATCGAGTTGAAGATGTCCTCGTGCATCACCCGGATATCCACCGCGTTCTCCTCGCCGATCTTTTTCAGCGCCGCCGAGAACTCGAGGAACGAACTCTCCTTCATGCCGCCGAGTTCGACCAGCATGATCATAGCGAAGTACCCGTCGAGGACGGTCTGGCTGATGTCGACGATGTTGACGCCGAAGCCCGAGCACGCGGCCGAGACCGTCGCGATGATACCGACCTTGTCCCGTCCGATCACGGTGATGACTGCTTTCATATCTTTCTCCCTTCGATCTCCCCGTCCGTCGGGGATCCTTTTTCTCGTATTATACAACATTGTTTAAAAAATATCAAGGTTTTTCCGAGCGAATTCTTGCAAGAAAAAAGAAAATATGATATACTGAAAACACTACGAAACCACCAAACGGGGACGGTTCCGCGCCCCCGACCGCGTTTGTAAAGAATTGTTTACAACGCCCGTTTGAACCGACCGGAAAGGATCGACGCATGGAGATAAGCGGTCTGATCGTCGTCAACAAGCCCGCGGGCATCACGTCCCACACCGCCGTATCGAAGATCCGGCGGCTTTTCGGCGCGGACAAGGCGGGGCACACCGGGACGCTCGATCCGCTCGCCTCGGGCGTGCTGCCGGTGCTGATCGGGCGGGCGGTCAAGGCGGCGGAGTTCCTTACCGAGTCCGACAAGCGCTACCGCGCGATCCTGACGCTCGGGACGACCACCGACACCGAGGACAAAACGGGAACGGTTCTGTCGACGTCCGACGCGATCCCGGACGAAGCGGCGGTAGCGGCGATCCTGCCGCGCTTTCGCGGAGAGATCGAACAGATCCCGCCCATGTACTCGGCGATCAAGGTCGGCGGGCGCAAACTGATGGATCTGGCGCGCCGCGGCGAGACGGTCGAACGCGAGCCCCGCGCCGTCACGGTCTACCGGCTTGAAGCCGAAAAGATCGACGAAAAGAACTACGCCCTCGACGCCGTGGTGTCGAAGGGCACCTACATCCGCACGCTCTGCGCCGATATCGGGCGCGCGCTCGGCTGCGGCGGTATGATGAGCGCGCTGACCCGCGTCGAGGCGTGCGGCTACCCGCTCGAGGTCGCGGCGACGCCCGACGAACTCGCGAACATGACCGAAGAGGAGCGTCTTGCCCGCGTGATCCCCGTGGAAGAGTTGTTCCCCGACGCCGCCAAACTGTCGCCCGCGCCCTTCTTCGTTCGCCTGCTCCGCAACGGACTGCGGGTCGAAACGAGAAAACTCGGGATCGCGAGCGCTCTGCCCGGGACGCGCTTCCGGCTCTACGACGGCGGTCGCTTTTTCGCGATCGCCGAAGTGCGCGAACCCGACGAAAAAAGGAACGAAACGACGCCGGTGCTCTTGCCGCTCCGGCAGTTCGATATCTGAAACGCCACCGAAAGGAGGATCCGCATGGACGAGCACGCCAAACCAAAGCAAGGCGGATACGCCCCCACCGCCGCGCAGATCGACGCGATCGAAACCGACGGCAAAACGCTGCTTCTCTCGGCGGCTGCCGGTTCGGGCAAGACCGCGACCCTGACCGCGCGCGTAGTGCGGCTCCTGACCGTCGAGCGGCGCGACGTCTCCAAAATGGTGATCGTCACCTTCACCGTCGCGGCGGCGCAGGATCTGAAAAACAAACTGACCGAAAAACTGACCAAGGCGATCTCGGAGTGCAAGGACCCCGCCCTCTCGAAGCATCTCGCCGAACAACTCTTGCTGATCCCCGACGCCGACATCGGCACCATCGACAGTTTCTGTCGCCGGATCGTCCTTGAGTTCTCCGACTGCACCGACCTGTCCCCCTCGTACCGCGCCTGTGATTCCAACGAGGAAAAGCGCCTGTTCCGCGAGATCGCGGAGCCGATGATCGAACGGCTGTTCGCCGGGGAAGAGCCCGCCGTCGCGACCCCCGACGAGTTCCGGGCGTTCGCGTCGCATCTGGTCGATCCGCGGCGGCTCGACAAACTGCTCGAGATCGTCTTTGACGCCAAAAAGAAGACCGACAACCTCGCGCGCGGCGTCGACGCGTTCGACGATTACGCCCGCTATATCAAGGAAGTTTGCGACCGCCCCCCCGAAAAGACCGTCTTCGGAACGGCCATTCTCGAACGGCTCGCAGACTTTGCTTCCGCCGCGACCGAGCCCCTTCGCGCAGCGCTCGCGGCGGCAAAAGACGAGACGCCCGCCGTGCAGACCAAGTTCGGCGACTCCCTTGCCGAGGCGCTCGACGCCGCCGAAAGTCTGTCGCACGCCCGCGCTCTCCCGTTTGCCGAGGTCTCTGAAAAGACTGCCGCCGCCGCAAAGATCGCTTTCCCGCAGAACCGGGAGAACGCCGCGTATATGAAGGAAGCGACCGAATCCTTCCTTGAAACGGCGCGCGGCGCCTTCTTCTCCTTCCGCGACCGCCTGAAAAGCACCTATCTGCCCCTCTTCGGGGAGGACGGGGACACCTGGCGGACCGAGGCGCAGACCCTGTACCCCGTCGTGTCGGTCTTCTCCCGCCTGATGCACCGCTTTGAAGAGTTGGTCGCCGCCGAGAAGAAGCGGCAGCGCATCGCGTCGTTTGCCGACGTGGAGCGGGCGGTCTACCGTCTGCTCGTCTCGCCCGACGGGAGCAAAACCGCCGTCGCGCGCGAGATCGCGGCGCGCTACACCGACGTTTTCGTCGACGAGTATCAGGACGTCAACCCGCTTCAGCACGAGATCTTCAAGGCGATCTCGACCGCGCGCGACCGGTTCCTCGTCGGGGACGTCAAGCAGAGCATTTACGGCTGGCGCGGCGCCGCGCCCTCGGTCTTCATCAACCTGAAAACGTCCTTCCCGCCGCTCGACCGCGCCGGGGAAGGCGAGTGCGCCAAGATCTTTCTTTCCGAAAACTTCCGTTGCGACGAGTCCGTCGTCAACTTCACGAACGCCGTTTTCGGCCCCCTGTTCGGGGCGACCAGCGCCTCGATCGGGTACCGCGACGAGGACGACCGGCTCCGCTTCGCCAAACCGGCGGAAAAGTGCAGCCCCAAGCCCATCCTTCCGGTCGTCAAACTGTTCGAGCAGACCCCGCCCGAGGACGGCGCGGCGGCGACCGACGCCGAGTGCGCGTGGATCGCGAAGGAGATCAAACGGCTGATCACGACCTGCACCCGCCCGAACCCGGACTGGGAAGAGGGAAAGGGCCTGCCGCGGTTTGTCCCGATCAAGCCGGAAGATATCGCGATCCTTCTGCGCGCCGCCGCCGGCAAGACCTCGCCCTTCCGTCTGGCGCTTCTCCGCGAGGGGATCCCCGTGACGCTCGAGACCAACGAAAACCTGTTCGGCTTCCCCGAGGTCCGGCTCGCGCTCTGTCTTCTCAACGCGGTGGACAACCCCCGCCGCGACGTTCCGCTGGTCGGGCTGCTCCGCTCGCCGCTCTACGACTTCTCCCCCGATCTGCTCGCGAAGATCCGCCTGAACGCTTCGCGCTCCGATCTGTCCTTCTACGACGCGCTGAAAGAATACTGCGAACAAAACGACTGCCGCGAGGGCGTCGGGTTCATCGCCCAACTGGAGCGTTTCCGTCGGGCGGCGGAGGGCATGGCGATCGACCGCCTGGTTCTGAAACTCTTTACCGAAACGGGGCTGCTGCAGATCAGCGGCGGCGCGAACCCCGACAACGGCAGAGAAAACCTGCTTCTCTTCTATCAGTACGCCCGGTCGTTTGCGTCGATGCCCTACCGGGGGCTTTACCGCTTCATCGAATACCTGAACGAACTGGAGCGCGACGCAGAGGAACTGAAACTGGTCCCGCCGACCAACGCCAAGGGCGTCCGCGTGATGACCATTCACCATTCCAAGGGGCTCGAGTTCCCGGTCGTCTTCGTTTCGCGCGCCCTCTCGGGCAAAAAGCAGCAGGGAGAGGGGGACGTGTCCTTCTCGCCCCGCTTCGGCTTGATGCCCGCGGTGCGCGAGGAGTCCGGGCTCGCCCGCTTTGAAACGCCCTTCCGGAAGATCTCGGATTTTGAAAAGAAGGAATTCGAGCGCGAGGAGGGCTTGCGCACCCTCTACGTCGCCCTGACGCGGGCGCGCGAACGGCTCTACGTAACCGGCACGCTCGCCAAAAACGAAACCGCGGCGGGCAGGCTGGAACTCTACCGCTGTACCCGCCCCCTGACGCGCCACGACGTGATCCACAAACGCACCTACTCCGCCCCCGACGGAAAGGACGGGAAGATCAAGCCCAAAGCCGCCTCTCTCGCCCCGCTCGATCAGATCGTCTGCGCCGTCGGGCTTGATACCGACGCCGCGCTGCTGTTCCCGACGCCGGACGAGGAAGCGCGCGTCCGCGAAGCCGAGCGGCAGGAGGAAGAACGCCGCCGGGCGATCCCCGGCGCGCTCGCGCCGGAACCGAGTGCCGAAGACGCGTCGACCGACGCCTCGGCAAACGCAAAGGAGCCGTCCTTCAACTTCTTCGCGTTGAAAGACTATCCCGCGCCCTGGCTGATCAACGTGCCGGGCAAGATCTCGGTCTCGGTGCTCTCCCCGGCACCTCCCGAATCCGCCGACGGCGACCCGACCGACCTCTCTTTGCGCAAGAACGATCCTGACGACGAGCCGCTCGTTCCGCGCTTCGTTTCGGGCAAGAGCAAAGCCGAGGATCCCGCGCTCCGCGGGACCGCGACCCACGAGTTCTTGCAGTACTGCGACCTGCGCCTGTTCAAGGAAACGAGCGCCGAGGTCGAACTGAACCGCCTGATCGACCGGGGGTTTTTGACAAAAGAGGCGTTTGATCTTGTGGATCTGCCCGAACTTGAACTGTTCCGCCAAACGACGCTGCTCGACGAAATGCTCACTTCGACACTGCTTCGCCGGGAGTTCCGCTTCAGCCGGATCACCCCCGTCGCCGACTTCATGACAAACGAAACCAAGAAGAAACAGGCGGGCGGAGCGACGGTCACGGTGCAGGGGGTCGTCGACTGCGTGTTCGTTTCGGAGAAGGGGGATCTGGTCCTGCTCGACTACAAGACCGACCGTCTGCGGGGCGGGATCCACGCGTCGCAAGCCACCCTCGACCGTTTCGTCGAGCGGCACCGGCTGCAACTCTATTTCTACGCGAAGGCGCTCGCGGACGTCTTCGGGCGCGAGCCCGACCGCGTCTTCCTCTATCCGCTCTGCCTCGGTCGCCCCGTGCCGGTCAAACTCCGCGGCGACGAGGGGGAACGGGCGCTCTCCGGTTTCTACGTCCGGCGCCCGGGCGAGGCGTTCCGGGAACTGCTGCAATAACGATCATCTTTCGGAGGTACTCTCTATGGCTTCTTTCGGTTATTCGGTGTTTGAGTTCGGCGCGGTCGGCGACGGCGTGACCGACGACACCGCCGCGATCCAGAAGGGCATCAACTTCCTTGCCGAACGCGGCGGGGGAAAACTGCTCTTTCCCTACACGCGCGGGGGATACCGCGTCGCTTCCCCGGGGATCGAGGAGATCGACGGGCGCCCGCTGCGCTCGCAACTCTATATCCCGCAGGGGATCCACAACATCCAACTGGAAGGGGAGATGCCCTGTAAACTTCTCTATTCCTATCAGGTAAGGCCGAAGGACGACGGTTACAACGATCCGACCAAATTCGGCGGACAGCGCAGGATCAACGTCCGGATCTTCTCGGATTGGACGCCGCCCGAGGAACACGATCCCACGGCGCGCCCCTGGTCGATCCTGTCGGCTCCGCAGGGCGACGGCTACGCGGGACGGTTCAGCGTCGACGCGTTCTCGATCTTCAACCTTGAATTCGCCGTCAAACTCGATAAAGACAAGATGTACCCGACGCAGGGCGCCGTCAACCTCGGCAACGTGTCGCGCGCGAACGTGGAGAACTCGCAGTTCTGCCTGTCCGAGAACGTCGGGGACACCGAACTCGAAAAGGAACTGCTCCACAATCCCTGCCACGTCGCGGGGCTGATCATGTCGAACGACCAGAACGACGACAACGTTCTGCACAACGTCGCCGCGCAGGGCTTCCGCTACGGCTTCGTGCTCGGCGAGCACGTGGTCGCCGACTACCTCTACGTCCACAACTGCGAGGAAGGCATCACCTTCCACGACGCCTCGCACCTGTCGGTCATCAACCATATCGTCGCGCAGCACAACGCGGTCATTCTCTCGACCACCGACGTCGAACTCTACGGGAACAAGAAGGGGCGCTGCAACGTCATCGTCGGCTCCCTGAACTTCGAGTGCGGCACCGGACTGCGCCCGGCGATCGACCAACTGCAGTACGGCGTGCGTGACACCGAAAACCGTCTGCGCGGCTGGCTCTACTGGCACAAACCCTGGGGCAAAAAGGAGTTCCCCGTGCTCGGCGCGGAGAACTTCACAGTCGAACGTTTCGGTTACGGCGCTCCGCCGACACCGCAGTGACGCGCGGCGCAAGCGCCGCGATATGAAAGCCGCCGGAGCAATCCGGCGGCTTTCGCGATATGCGCCCCCGGGGCGATACGTTGCTCGCGCCTCTCGCAACGCGATTTGCCGCGCGAAGGAGACAAAAGGACAAAAACAGCCCCGCTTGCGAACCGCAAGCGGGGTTTGATCTTTTTTTCGGGGCGGCTTACAGGGCGGCGATCTGCTCTCCGAAGAAGCAGGTCAGGACGAGGTAGATAACATACAGTCCGAGGAGCGTAAAGCCCTGCCACTTCATGAAGCGTTTTTTGACCAGGGCGGGGGCCAGGGCGACCAGGGCGACCAGCAGCGCGGCGGGGAGATCGATGCGCCCGACCTGCGCCGTGACCGGCAGCGCCTTGCCCGAGATCAGCCCGCAGATGGGCATGATCAGGGTCATATCCATAATGTTCGCGCCGATGATGTTGCCCGCCGAAAGCGACATTTCGTGTTTGACGACCGCCGTGACCGTCGTGACCAATTCGGGGAGCGAGGTGCCGACGGCAAGGACCGTGACGGCGATGACGCGTTCGGGAACGTGCGCGGCTTTCGCGACGTACTCGGCGCTGCTTACCAGGACGTTGGCGCCGATCCCGATCGCCGCCGCGCCGACAAGGAACAGCAGGACGTTTTTCGTCCAGAGTTTCCCGGTCGCCTTGGGTCTCTCAAGATCGAGCGGCTCGCCGGTTTCGCCGTCAACGGATCCGTTTGCCCCGGCTTTGGCGGCGCGCACCTGCCGCACCGCGCCGAGGACGTTTTCGGTCATGGCGACGGCGAAAATGACAAGCAGGAGCAGGTTCGGGAAGAGACCGAGCGAGCCGGTCAATCCGAACGCGGCGATCACGCCCGCCGCGCCGATGAACAGGCAGGATTTCAGCAGGTATTCCTTGCGCTTGATCGCGCCCGCCATAAAGATCAGGGCGATCGCGAGGATCAGTCCGGTGTTCGCCGTGACCGAGCCGACCGCGTTCCCGATCGACATATCGATATAGGCGGCGTCGCCGGTCGTGCGCGCAGAGACGGCGGAGAACGCCGACACCAGCATTTCGGGGAGTGTGGTCGCCAGGCTGACGATGGTCGCGCCGACGATCAGTTTCGGGATCCCCGACACTTCCGCCATCCAGGACGCGGCGGATACGAACCAGTCTCCGCCCTTGACGATGACCGCGATCGAGACGACCAGGCAGATCAGCGCGACGGGCAGGTTTTCAATAGGGATCAAAGACGGTATTTTGATCAGTCCTTTCGCTTCGACAAATTACCTTGTTATTATAGCACGCCGAACGCGCCCTGTCAATCGTTTTCTTTTCCGGTCTCCCGGGCGGATTGTTTCACGTGAAACAGCGGGTGCGGCGATTGACTTTCCCGCCGCTTTGATATATAATAGATAAGGAGAAGAAGCCGCGCCCGAGGGGCGGGGCAACGGAGGATACCATGGCAAAGATCATCGCTTTTTCCAACCAGAAGGGCGGCGTGGGAAAGACCACGTCCTGCGTGAACATCGCCGCCGCCGTCGCCAAACGCGGCAAGAACGTCCTGCTGATCGACATGGACCCGCAGGGCAACGCCACGACCGGCGTCAACGTCAGCAAGCGCAGCGCGCCGCACAACGTCTACGAGGTGATCGTCGGCGCGTGCACGGCAAACGAGGCGCTGGTGCGCACCAACTACAAGAACCTGTGGATCATTCCGTCGTCGCTCGACCTCGCCGGGGTGGAATTCGACCTGTTCGAGATGGAGGCGCGCGAAAAGAAGTTCCGCGAGGCGATCACGCCGATCCTCTCGCTCTTCGATTACGTCTTTATCGACTGTCCGCCCTCGCTCGGGATGATCACGGTCTCGGTCCTTACCGCCGCGGACGGCGTGGTGATCCCGATGCAGTGCGAGTTCTACTCGATGGAAGGGCTGTCGCAGTTGTTGGTCACGATCCGCCGGGTGCGGCAGCACTCCAACCCGAAACTCGAGATCCTCGGGATCCTGCTGACGATGTATAACGGGCGGCTCACCCAGACCAAGCAGGTCGTGGACGACCTGAAACGCTATTACGCCGACAAACTTTTCGCCACGCCCATCACACGGAGCGTAAAGGTGTCGGAGGCGCCGAGTTACGGCACGCCGCTCTGCTATCACGATCCGTACGGCAAGGCGACGCTCGAATACGCCGACGTGGCGAAGGAACTGATGCTCCGGATCTGATCCGGGAAAGGGAAAACGAAATGGCACCGAAAAAAAGCGGGATCGGGCGGGGGCTGGACGCCCTCTTCCTCGAAACCTTTGAAGACGAAAAGAAGCCGGGCGGCGTCGAAAAACTGAAAACGTCGCTGATCGACCCCAAGAACGGGCAGCCGCGCAAGAACTTTGACCCCGACGCCCTCTCCGAACTTGCCGCCTCGATCGCCGCGCACGGCGTTCTGCAGCCCATTCTGGTCCGCGCGTCGGGAAACGGGCGGTACCAGATCATCGCAGGGGAACGGCGCTGGCGCGCGGCGAAGATCGCGGATCTGTCCGAGATCCCCGCCGTGATCCTCGACAGCGACGATCTTGCCGCCGCCGAGATCGCGTTGGTGGAGAACGTGCAGCGGGAAGATTTGAACCCGATCGAAGAGGCGGCGGCGTTCCGCGCGCTTGCCGGCGAATTCGGGATGACGCAGGAAGACCTGTCCCGCCGCGTGGGCAAGAGCCGCAGTTATATCGCGAACGCGACGCGGCTTCTGGCGTTGCCCGACGAGGTGAAGGCGCTCGTCTCCTCCGGCGCCCTCTCCGCGGGACACGCGCGGACGCTGCTCGGGCTCCGCGACCGCGCTGAGATCGCGCCGCTTGCCAAGCAGTGTATCGACGACGGGCTTTCGGTTCGCGAACTGGAGTTGCTTGTCAAGCGGGCGAACAAGCCCGCCCGCGAAACGCCCGAAGAGGCGCCGCAGGTCGTGGATTACGTCGCGGAACTGGAGCGGCGTATGATCTCGGACCTCGGGCGGCGCGTGAAGATCTCCGCCAAGGGGAAACAGAAGACCTTAACGCTCTATTTTGAAGACAACGAGGACCTCGACGCGCTGCTCCGCAGGATCATGGGCGACGATTTCGTGGGAGGTTTGTGATGGCTCTGCTTTCGATCGGCTCGTTTTTCGTTACCGAGTTCTTTGACCGGGAATTGCCCGCCTTTACGACGCTCCCGAACTCGATCCGGGCGTGGGAAGTGAATCTCGCGATCGGGGCGGTTCTGCTCGTCCTTCTCCTCGCGTCCGCGTTCCTCGTCTATCGCCGGAGCGTGCCCGATCGGCTCGCACGGGAACTGTTCGCGCGCAAGGCTCTCTCGCCCGACGACGCGCTCTCCCTCTCCGACCTCTCCCTCAAGCACTCGCTCCCGCTCCGCTTCTCGCTGCACGACAAAACGTCCGGGCTTCGCCGCTGCGTGCGCGTCGTCGGGGAGCCGCCGCTCGAGTACCGGAAGAAAACCCGCGCGGAGCGAAAAGAGGCGCGCAAAGCCGCCCGCGCGAACCGCGAGAAGAACCCCTTCGTCGCCATGAAGAAATATTTCTTCCCGGATCTCTCCGAAGCGCGCTTTTATATCGACGCGGAACGCACCGACGAGGTCGACCGCCGCTACGCCCAGGCGCCCCGCGTCACCCCCAAGTCCCTCGCCTGGACCGCCGCCGTCGCTGTCGTCGCCTTCTTCGTCCTCTGCCGCCTTATACCCAACATCCTGCTGCTGCTCGATAAGATCATCAGTTGACGTTTCACGTGAAACAACGGGGAAGGACGAAGGACGGATGGATACACCCGCTTTCTTTCGGGGCACGACCGCACCCCCGCGCGGTCGTGGCGAGGAACGCGGGACAAAGGACTTCATTGTTTGACAGCCGTTTGCACGCCCGCGCCTCGTGCGCGCGGTTTCAAAAATACGACTGCCGCGGTTCTCTTTGCCTCGGCAGAACGAAACAGAGACCGCGCCGTTCGGCGCGGTCTCTCATAACGAATGCCGCCCGTTTCCGGGCGGCATTCTCATAACGCTTTCGCGTCGTCTTATTTCTTCAGTTCGATCTCGACGTAAATCGGTCTGTGGTCGGTCGGCAGAGCATTCATGATCACCTTATACGTCGTCGCCTTCGCCTTATAAATCAGCCCGCTCTTATACCACACAAAGTCGATGATGATCCCTTTTTCGGGGAAGGTCGCCGCGCCGCCGTTGATCTTCCGGGTCGCGGTCGTGCCGGCGTTCTGGTACCCTTCGCTCACGAGATCCGTCTTGTTGATCGTGCTCATCTCAAGGTTGAAGTCGCCGCCCAGAATGAACGGGATCTTCGGGAAGTTGGTTTTCAGATAGTTGACGATCAGGTTGATCTGCGCCTTGCACGCCTCCGTCGCGTAGTCGACGTGGATCGGAACGACCACTATCTGCGCGTCGCTTTCTTTGTGGCGGAGTCTCGCCCAGACCATATAGCGATCGTATTTCGAACCGTATTCGTCGTCCTTGGCTCCGATCTTCTGACAGCCCTGGCTGACCAGGGTGAAGACCGCTTTGTTGTAGAGCATCATCACGTTCGCGCCGTCGCCCGCGACGACCTCGTAGTCCGACGCGTTTGCCATCCGGCTGCGGATCTCCTCGGCGGCGAGCGTCGAGCCGCTCTCCGGCAGGAAAACCAGGTCGGGCGACGTCGCGCTGAACGCGTCGGCAAGTTTTTTGTACTTGTCGGCGAGCGTCGCCTCTCCGCTCCTGTCGTAGTCGGCGTTCTGCACGTTTGCCGCAATGATCTTCAGAACGATCGGTTCGGGTTCCGGCTCCGCGGTCGTTGCCGCCGTGGTCGTCGCCGCAGTGATCTTCGCCGTCGTTTCCGACACCGCGTCGGTCGCGGTGGTCGCGTCGGTTTCCTCGCCCGTTTCGGTCGCGCACGCCGCGAGCCCGAAAACCATCAGACCCGCAAGCAAAACCAGCGCGATCCGTTTTGTGTTCCTCATTGTTTTGGTCTCCTTTGCATCCTGTTTCTTTCTACCTATTTGAACAGAGGATCCGTCTCTTTGAAAAACTCGCGATAGACGCGCACGTTTTCAAGTTTCGTCCACGGCGTCACCTCCGGCGGAACCGCGTCAAGATCCCACACGTGCGCGCCGCGCAGGGAACAATCCGAACGGATAGTAACTCGACCAGACCGTCATCTTTGCCTTCAGAGAGAACATCAGAAAGGATTCTTCTTCGCTCTGTTCGGGAAGCCGGAATTCCTGAAGCCGGACCATCTCGCCCTCTCCTTTCGCATTCTGCTCCCATTATATCACGCCCCGCAGGATTTTGCAACAGCAAAATGCCGCACGGCGCCCCGAACTGCGCCAGCCCCGCCGCCCCGGCTATAGGAGACACGCACACACGAGAACCCCCAAAACTCGTAAACTCGTTTCGGGGAACCCCTGCGTCTCGTGCAGAATTCCCGGTCTCGACCCGAAGGTGTACAATCGTACTCCGAGAGGGCGAGAACGGGGAGAGGAAAACGAACAAAAAAAGGAGAAAACCGCCCCACAAAAGGGGATCCCCGGCGACGAGCGTTGGGGATCCCCGCGGGCGGTTTTCAACCTTAATTTGCGTTCCAAAAGCGGCTGCACGCTCAGTGCAAAAAGCATCTGCAAGCGTCCCACGATCCGTTCGTTTTCCGGTCTGTGCCGCTTGTGCGCGTCAAAGCGAGAGAATGACAGGTAAAATAACCGGGCTCCGTCCGGTCGCTTCGTAGAGGAACTTCGCGAGTTTTTCTTTCACCGCGGTCTTCATCGCCGCCCAATCGCACCCGAACTCGTCGAGCGCGCGGTTGATCGCGTCGTAGGCGATCTTCCGTGCCCGGTCCATCAGTTCCTCGTTGTCGCGGACGTAGACGAAGCCGCGCGAAACCACCTCGGGCCCCGAAACGATCTCTTTTTCGGCGGGATCGACCGTGGCGACCACGGCGATCAGCCCGCTCTGCGCCAGCGTTTTGCGGTCGCGGAGCACCACCGAACCGACGTCGCCGACGCCCGAACCGTCGACCAACACCTTTCCGGCGGGGACGGCCGCGGCGAAGCGCGCGCCCTTGCGGTCGATCTCAAGCACCTGACCGAGTTCGGTCGAGACGAAGACGTGATCCGCGGGGATGCCCATGAACTCGGCGAGCGCCTTGTTGGCGTAGAGGTGGCGTTCCTCGCCGTGGACAGGCATAAAGTATTCGGGTTTGACCAGACCGATCATCAGTTTCAGTTCCTCGCGGCAGGCGTGGCCCGACACGTGGACGTCGGCGACCGCGTCGTTGACGACGTGGATGCCCGCGCGCACCAGGGCGTTGATGATCTTGCCGACCAGTTTTTCGTTGCCGGGGATCGCCGACGCAGACAGGATCACGAGATCCGAGGGCGTCAGTTTGATCTGGTTATGCTCCGAGAACGCCATACGGTAGAGCGCCGACATGGGCTCGCCCTGCGAGCCGGTCGTGATGATGGTCAATTGCTCGGGTTTGTAGCGTTTCGCGTCCGCGGCGTCGATCAGAACGCCCTCGGGCACGTTCATATACCCGAGTTCGACGGCGGCGCCGATGACGTTCACCATACTGCGTCCCACGACCGCGACGCGCCGTCCGTATTTGGCGGCGGCGTTGATGATCTGCTGGACGCGGTGGACGTTGGACGAGAAGGTCGCAATGATCAGGCGCTTATCGCGGTGCTCCATGAAGATCCGGTCGAGCGACAGCCCCACCGTCCGCTCGGACGGCGTAAAGCCGGGGCGCTCGGCGTTGGTCGACTCGCAGAGCAGGAGTTTCACGCCCTCGTCCCCGAGTTGTCCGATCCGGACCAGGTCGATCATCTTCCCGTCGATCGGGGAGACGTCGAGTTTGAAGTCGCCGGTGTGGAAAACGATCCCCGCCGGGGTGTGCAGCGCGATGCAGCACGCGTCGGCGATCGAGTGGTTGACGTGAATGAACTCCGCCCGCATCACGCCGAGGTCGACGGTGTCGCCCGCCTCGACGGTGCGAAGGTCGGGCGTCTCGGGCAGGGAAGTCTCCTCGAGTTTATTCTTGACGATCCCGACGGTCAGGCGCGTGCCGTAGATCGGGACGTTGATCTGCTGCAATACGTAGGGGATCGCGCCGATATGATCCTCGTGCCCGTGGGTGAGCAGGATCCCGCGCACGCGCTCCCGGTTCTTGACGAGGTAGGAAACGTCGGGGATCACCAGATCCACGCCCGGCATATCCTCGTCGGGGAAGGCAAGTCCGCAGTCGATCACGACGATATCCGCGCCGTACTCGATCGCGGTCATATTCTTCCCGATCTCGCCGAGCCCGCCGAGCGGAATGATCCGGAGCGTTCCGTCAAAGTTGCCCCGGTTCTGCCGCCCTGCGTTCTTGCGCGCATTCTGCTGCGCTCTCTCGGTCGTCCGTTCGCGTCTCGCACCGACGTCTTTTGACCCGCGAAGCCCAACGGGACGGGAATTTTCGCGACCGCCCCCCTTGTTCTTGCGGGCGTTCTTGCCGGCGGGGTCCGACGCCTGTCTCGGGGTCTGCCGCCTGTTCTTTTCCGCATCGCGGCGGTTCTCGCCTTTGGCGCCCGCGCGCGCGTCCGCCCGACGTTTGCCCGGGCGGTCTTCTCTTTTGGCGGGGGCGTTCTTATCCCCGCGTCTTAATTCCTGTTTCTGTTTTGCCATACTGTCCTTTCCGTCATACGATCAGCCCGATCACAAAAAGCGCCGCGACAGAGACCGCCGCGCCCGACAGCGCCCCCAGAAGGAACGCAACCAGGCGGCGCGGGCGGCGCACCTCGTCCGCCCGACAGCCCGAGAGGATCCGGTTCGCTTCCGCGACCATCTCGCGCGCGCTTTTCCCGGTCGGGGCGTCCGGCGCCTTCAAAAAGAAGAACGCCTCCTCAAACAACCCGCCCTCGGGATTTTTCAGATGAAGTACCCGTCTCTGACAACCTTTTACCATACGCACCCCCGAAAGATTATGTAGGGGAGGCGGGAAAAAGACCTTGCCGATCCATTTTTTCCCGCGCCGTCCGGTTCTATTCGCCGGACGGCGCGGAACGTGTTATTTTCTCCTTTTCAAAAACGCCCCGAACAGATCGAGGATGTTCCCGCTCTTGGTGCGGGACGGCGCGATCCTGGCTTTCAGCGGCGCGCCCTTGGCGTCGGTCTCCGGGCCCTTCTCGGGGGCGGGAGCGGCTACGGTGTTCGCCTTGGGTGCCGGTTTTTCGTCCTCTTCGGCGGGGGTTTGCGCAAAATCCGGCTCCACATCCGTCTCGGGTTCCGGCTCGGCAGTCTTCTTCGGAGCAGGGGTTGCCGCCGGCTGATACGCCTTTGTCGGGGCGGCGTACGCCGCCTCTCTTTTCTCGGGGAGCGGGAGCGAATCGTCGAGCAGGGCGTCGATCGACACGCCGAACAGCCGGCGGAGCGAAAGCAGCGCCGCCGCGTCGGGCAGCGACAGACCCTTTTCCCACAGATACACCGCCTGCCGGGTGACGCCGACGGCGTTCGCCAGAGCGGTCTGCGTCAGTTTGTCACGCCGACGCAGCGCGAGTAGTTTCTCTCGGAAGGTCATCGCGCACTCCTTTCCGGTCAATCGGTCAGTTCTCCCCGGCGGGGAAGACGACGTTCGGGTAGTTGTCGAGATACCATACGCCCTCGATCAGGCGCAAATTGAGGATCTTCGTTACCGTTTTGCCCTCGTTCTCCCCGGTCCCGTACACGGGCACCGAGACCTTGACGAAGTCGCCGCGGTTATCGGTCACGCTTGCCTTGGTAAAATCGAAGGTCCCGCCGTCGTTTTTGATCATCGGCAACTCGTCGGGATCGGCGAGAAAGCAGATGAATGCGGCGACGAGATCCCCGTCTTCGGTCGGTTCGGGCGGCGCGTACTCGACCAGAGCGGCGTTCCAGTTCCCGCCGCCCGAGAACAGCGCGGCGTTCATCGCCCTGCACATCGAGGGGCTGAAAACCCGCCGTTCGTACGCGGTCAGATCCGAAAGTCGGGAAAACCCGAGTTCCCGCATCGCTTCACCGTCCACCTCGCGGTAGACGCCGACCTCCCGTCCGCCCGCAAGCAGCGGCATACCGCCCTCGGTAAAGAACAGGCGGACCCAGATCGCGGCGTCTCCGACCAGACGCTCCGCCGCCGCGATCGCCTCTCCTTCGTCCGCGGGTTCGACCGTCGGCGCTTTCTCTTCCGTGCAGGAAGAGAGCGTCGGGATCAGAACCAGAAGCAGGAGCAGAACGAGCGCGAGCGCGCGGAACGGTCCCCGGAAAACGGAATCAGATCTCTTCATTGTCTTCGGTTTCGGCGTCGTCAACTTCCTCGGATTCCTCCGCGTCCCCCGCGGGCTCGGCGTCGGTCCCGGCTTCGGTCGGCTCGCCGTCCTCGGAGAGTTCGGGGTGCTCGGCGGTCTCGTCGGCGGTGATCTCCTCGTCCAGTTCTTCCTGCGGCTCGATGCGCGACAGGTTGACGATCGCCGCGCCCTCAGAGAGCCGCATCACGATCACGCCGCCCGCCGAACGCGAGTAGACGGGGATGCCCGCGACCGGGATCCGGATGATGGTCCCGTCGTTGGTGATCATCATGATATCGTCGGATTCGGACACCGCCGCGATGGCGGCGAGGTTACCGGTCTTGTCGTTCAGGTTGTGCGCGGTAACGCCCTGTCCGCCGCGGTTCTTCAGCACGCGGAAGTCGTCGAACTCGGTGCGTTTGCCGAAGCCTCTGTCGGTGATGGTGAGCAGTTGCTTGCCCTCTTCGACCAGCGCCACGCCGATCACGTAGTCGTCGCCCACGAGCCGGATGCCGCGCACGCCGCGGGCGGTCCTGCCCATCGGACGGACGGTGGTCTCGCTGAACCGGGTGGCGGCGCCGCCGCGGGTCGCGAGGATCAGGTCGTCGTTGCCCTTTGTCTTACGGACGAAGAGCAGATCGTCGCCCTCGTCGAGGTTGATCGCGATCTTGCCCGAGCGTCTCTGGTACTCGAAATCCTTGGTCGGCGTCTTCTTGATAACGCCCTTCTTGGTCACCATCGTCAGGTATTCGCCCTCGGTGAACGCGTCGATCGAGATGATCGCGGTGACGCTCTCGCCCTCGGTCAGATCGAGGATGTTGACCATGTTCGTCCCCTTCGCGGTGCGTCCCGCCTCGGGGATCCGGTAGGTCTTCTTGGTATAGACGCGGCCCTTGTTGGTGAAGAACATCAGAAGCGCGTGGCTGTTCGCGATGATCACGTCGACCACGTCGTCCTCTTCCTTGTGTCCCATACCGATAATGCCCTTGCCGCCGCGGTGCTGCGACGAATAGGTGTCGGCGGGCTGCCGTTTGATGTAGCCGCCGGTCGTGACGGTGAGGACGCAGGTGTGCCGCGGGATCAGGTCTTCGATGTCGATGTCGTCGGTCGCCTCGACCAGTTCGGTGCGCCGGTCGTCGCCGAATTTTTCTTTCATCGAGATCAGTTCGCCTTTGACGATCTCGCGCACTCTGCCGTCGTCCGCCAGGATCGCCTGCAGATCGGCGACCGTCTCTTCGAGTTTCAGCAGCCGGTCTTCCACCTTCTGGCGCTCGAGCCCGGACAGTTTGCCGAGCGTCATTTCAACGATCGCCTGCGCCTGCGGATCGGTCAGCCCGAAGCGCTCCATCAGGTTGGCTTTCGCGTCGGGGATCGAGGAACTTGCCTTGATGATCTTGATGATCTCGTCGATGTGATCAATCGCGATCTTATACCCCTCGTAGATGTGCATCTCCTTCAGCGCGCGGTCAAGATCGAACTGCGTCCGGCGGACAATGATGCCTTCCTGGAACAGGATATACTGGTCGAGGATCTCGGGCAGCGACAGGATCTTCGGTTCGCCGTTCACCAGCATCAGCATATTGACGGCGAAGGTGTCCTGCAACTGGCTGTACTTGTAGAGTTGGTTCAGAATGACCTCGCCGTTTGCGTCGCGGCGGTACTCGATGACGATGCGCATACCGTCTCTGCCCGATTCGTCGCGCAGGTCGGTGATCCCCTCGATCTTCTTGTCGTTGATCAGGTTGGCGATCGTTTCGACCAACTGGCTCTTGTTGACGGCGTAGGGGATCTCGGTCACGATGATCCGACGATGCTCGTCTTCGATCTTCGCGCGCGCACGGACGATGACCTTTCCGCGCCCGGTCGAGTAGGCGTCGAGCATTCCGCGCGAGCCGTACACGATCCCCGCGGTCGGGAAGTCCGGACCCTTGATATACTCCATCAGTTCGGGGACGGTACATTCCGGGTTGTCCATCCGGTACACGATCCCGTCCACCACCTCGCCGAGGTTGTGCGGGGGAATGTTGGTCGCCATACCGACGGCGATACCGACCGAACCGTTGACCAGCAGGTTCGGGAAGCGCGAAGGCAGCACTTCGGGCTCCTTGCGCGAGTTGTCGAAGTTGGGCAGGAAGTTGACGACGTTCTTTTCGATATCCGCCATCATCTGGTCGGCGAGTCTCGACATTCTCGCCTCGGTGTACCGGTAGGCGGCGGCGGGGTCGCCGTCGACGTTGCCGAAGTTGCCGTGCCCCTCGATCAGGGGATAGCGGAGTGAGAACGACTGCGCCATACGGACCATCGTCTGATAGACCGCGGCGTCGCCGTGGGGGTGATACCGCCCCAGCACGTTACCGACGGTGGTCGCCGATTTGCGGAAGGGCTTGTCGTAGGTCAGGTGATCCTCGTACATCGCGTAGAGGATCCGGCGCTGACCCGGCTTCATTCCGTCGCGGACGTCGGGAAGAGCGCGGCTCGTGATGACGCTCATCGAGTACTCGATGAACGCCGTTTTGAGCTCTTTCTCCATGTTCCGCCCGAGGATCTTCTGCTCGGGGAAGGAAATATCTTCGGTGTTGTTCGGCTTTCTTTCCATCTTTCTTTACCTTCCGTTCGCTTTCTTCATCAGACGTCCAGGTTGACGGCAAACTTCGCGTTCTTTTCGATGAACTGGCGCCGCGGTTCGACCTGATCGCCCATCAGCACCGAGAACGCCTCGTCGCAGGCGATGGCGTCGTTGATCTCGACTTTGAGTAGCGTGCGGTAGGTCGGGTCCATCGTGGTCTCCCAAAGCTGTTCGGGGTCCATCTCGCCGAGACCTTTGTAGCGTTCCGCCTCGGACTGCGGTCCGAGTTCGGCGATGATCCGGTCGCGCTCGGCGTCGTTGAAGGCGTACTTGACGATCTTTCCGCGATGCACTTTATAGAGCGGCGGCTGCGCGAGGTAGACGTGCCCGTCCTCGATCAGCTGTTTCATATGCCGGAAGAAGAAGGTCAGGAGCAGGATGCGGATGTGCGAACCGTCGACGTCGGCATCCGCCATAATGATGATCTTGCCGTAGCGGAGTTTCGCAATGTCGAAGTCCTCGCCGATCCCGCAGCCGAGCGCCTGAATGATCGGGATCAGCGACTG
>JAEEGL016196108.1_pt1 | contig 25458 bp, 18 predicted proteins | sample 9134231 | NCBI WGS metagenome assembly JAEEGL01 (sample SAMN16246548, study PRJNA631951) | gut metagenome | biome: gut microbiome; feature: rumen; material: fiber-attached | host: Bos | place: Iran: Karaj | collected 2018-10
AAAAACAGTAAAATTACAGTATGGGGCCTGAAGAGATTTTTGGATTAAATTCATACTATCTGGATGAAAACATAGATCCCTGTTATATGGGCAGGCTTCTTAATTTTGGCGTGCAACAGCTTGGTTTTGGAATCATTTTCCTCGATAATAAGAGGAAATGTGTCTATGCCAACAGGCACGCTTTTAGTTTGCTCCATTCGGAGACAAATCTAGAGAGCGTGTACAAGGCTTTTACCGACTGGATGAACAGCCAGGGCATTGAGCAGAGCAGCGCTGCCTGGTGCAGAGTATTTGAAAACAACGACAAGGAAAGGCTCTACAAGGTCCGCTACAGATACCTGTATGACGACAGCAACAAGCCCTTGGGCCATATGTATACCATACAGAACCTCTCCGATATTGTGGAGAATGGCACAGGAGAGCAGTACAGGCTTACCCACGACGAACTTACAACACTCTACAACAGAGAAGGTTTTGCGGAGGCAACCAAGAATCTTTTAAGAGAAGCACCCGAGGAAAAGAAATATCTTCTTCTGTACTCCAACATAAAAGACTTCAAGCTCTTTAACCAGCTCTTTGGCCTTGATAAGGGCAATGACATATTGATAAACATCGCTGACCTTATGATCCAGCATGTCAAGGAAGACGATGTATATGGAAGGATAAATGGGGATCACTTCGCCCTGTGCCTGCCAAAGGAACGCTTCAATGAGAAGGAATTCAAGAAGATTGTAAAAGAGGTCACCAACAAGGTTACCAGTAAGTCCTACTCGCTCCATATCCAGATTGGAATTTATGAGATCAGGGATCCCTATATGGATATCACCCTCATGTGCGACAGGGCGTACATGGCCTGCAAGTCCATCAAGAAGGACGGCGTGTGCGAGATTGCCTGGTACAGTGATGAGATGCTTGTAAATGCTCTTTTGGAAAAAGAGATCCTCTCGAGCTTTGACTTTGCCATCATCAACAGACAGTTTGGAATATTCCTTCAGCCACAGGTTTATTCGGATGGCAGGCTCTATGGAGCAGAGGCCCTTGCAAGGTGGATCCATCCGGAAAATGGACTCATTCAGCCGGGAATTTTCATCGATGTTTTGGAGAGGGCAGACCTTATTTATAAGCTGGACAGATACATTTGGGAGCTGGCAGCAATGCAGCTGGCAAAGTGGAAGGGAACCGAAAGGGGCGAAATATGCATTTCTGTAAATGTATCGCCCAAGGACATCTACTACCTTGATATCAAAAAAGAGTTTACCGAGCTTATAAAGAAATACAAGATAGATTCAAAATATCTTAACATAGAGATAACCGAGACCGCCGTAACATCAGATGTGAACAAGTGCGCCAAGCTTATCGAAGAGCTGCAAAACTGTGGCTTTAAGGTTGAGATTGACGACTTCGGCTCGGGCTATTCATCTCTTAATATGTTAAAAGACATCAATGCGGACGTTCTAAAGATCGACATGGGATTCCTTAGAAAGACCGAGAACCAAAAGCGTGCACAGGTTATCCTGAATTACACGATCGACATGGCACATGAGCTTGGAATGAGCGTGGTAACAGAGGGCGTCGAGACCAAACAGCAGCTTGAATTCCTTGAAGGAATGGGCTGTAAGATGTTCCAGGGCTTCTACTTTGACAAGCCAATGCCCGTGGAAGAATTTGAGGAGAAATACAAAGGACTGGGATGAGATTTTACTATGCACCAATGGAGGGGGTGACCCTTTACCCCCTCCGGAATATACATAGACAGATAATGGGCGATGGAGTCGACAAGTACTTCACGCCTTTTTTAACTGCAACAAACAGCCATCACTTCAAGAACAGGGAAAAGAAAGATGTGCTCCCCGATAAGAATGTGGCCTTTGAAAACTATGAGGATCAGATAGTTCCTCAGCTCATGGCGGGCAATTCTGCCGATTTCCTCTGGGCTGCAAAAGAGATCAAAAAGCTTGGATATAAGGAAGTAAACCTGAATCTGGGATGCCCCGCACCTACTGTAGTTAACAGGCATAAGGGATCAGGCCTTTTGCTGGATATTGATTATCTGGACAGGATGCTTGCTGAAATTTATGAGCAGGTAAGTGAAGGCGATGATTATCCTGAAGTTTCCATCAAGACCCGCCTTGGGTTTAGTAGCGAGGATGAAGCCATTCCTCTCATGAAGGTGCTTGCTTCTTATCCGGTAAAAGAGCTGACGATCCATGCCAGGGTTCGGGAGGACTACTACTCGGGCACTCCCAGATACGATGCATATAAAAGAGCTGTGGATACTTACAGGGAGCAGGGCGGAAGTGCCGACATATGCTATAACGGAAATGTTGATAGCAAGGCTGCCTACGAGAAAATACAGGATTTACCGTTCGATGCCGTTATGATAGGAAGAGGTCTTTTAACAGATCCTGCTCTTGTCCGGGTGCTTAAGGGTGGAGAGGGGCCCAGGAAAGAAGAACTGCGAGAGTATCTTGCAAAACTCTATGAGGGTTATGCAACATACATACCAGAGGACCGAAATGTCATCTTCAAAATGCTCGAGCACTGGGCTTATCTTCATGTGCATTTTAAGGACTGCGATAGGTTCCTTAAGACCATAAGAAAAAGCCGCAGCAGGGATGAGTACCATGCTGCGGTCAATAATATTTTTGCAGGTTGTGAATTTGTATGAATTACTTGTTCTGCATGCTGATCTTGCTGCCTGCAGGAACTGAGGATGTTATGAAGACGTTAGCTCCAATTACTGAGCCCTCGCCGATAACTGTCTCTCCGCCAAGGATTGATGCTCCGGCGTAGATGGTTACATTGTTTTCGATTGTAGGATGACGCTTAACACCCTTTAGCTGCTGGCCGCCCTTTGTGGAGAGACCACCGATTGTAACACCCTGATATATCTTGACGTTTTCTCCGATGATGGAGGTTTCGCCGATAACGATGCCTGTACCGTGGTCGATCATGAGATACTTGCCGATGGTTGCACCAGGGTGGATGTCAATTCCGGTCTTGGAGTGAGCGTACTCAGTCATCATCCTTGGGATGAGCGGCACCTTGAGAAGATAGAGCTCATGAGCAATCCTGTTGATAGTGGAGGCTGTGAGTCCCGGATAGGAGAGGATGATCTCGCCCTTGCTGTAAGCTGCAGGGTCTCCGTCGTAGCAGGCCTGAAGGTCTGTATCTACATATTCTCTTATCTTTGGAATCTGCTTGAAAAATTCGTGGGTGATGCATCTTGCACCGCAGTCCAGGGTTTCATCGGAAGCTTCCTTATATTCAGGGCTGTGATGGAAGGCAATTGCAATCTGCTTCTGCAGGTTATAGATTACATCTTCTATTACTACAGCGATTCGGTTGTTGTCGTTGTAGCTTTTATACACCTTATCTCTGTAATATCCCGGATATATGATGCGTATGAGTTTGATCACAATGTCTTTTACCGCATCACGGTCAGGCTGATTGTAGACGTCCAGCTGGTCCACGTCGCGGCCTTTTTCGTAGTCAGAGAGGATAAGGTCGACAATGTCTTTTATCTCATTTTTTAGTTCAGGTGAGTTGCTTTTCTTCTTATAGTCCATTGGTATAAGACCTTTCATAAAAATTCATAGCTTTTTTTCCAATTATACACGTTTTTTTTCATTAATCTATAAAGTTAGGAGTATATTCTTCCGATAAAAAATATGACGGACTATATCCGTTCTTCTTTTCATATCTGAAAATCTAATGGCAAAGGGATTGCCGCCTGACTAGTACACGGATGTACGCTTAGGATTTTGGTTTGTGTTGTAATGGAGGTACGTGTACTATGTTGAGATCTATGTGGTCCGGTGTTACAGGACTTAAAACCCATCAGCTTGAAATGGATGTTATTGGTAACAACATTGCAAACGTAAATACTACGTCTTACAAGGCACAGTCTACAGGCTTCCAGGATATTCTCTATCAGACGATGAAATCCGGAATGACGGCTACTCAGAATATAGGCGCCATCAATGCTTCCCAGGTGGGACTGGGCGTTAAGATGGCTTCCATCAATACAAGTATTGCAGCTCAAGGGTCTGCAGTTACAACAAATAACGCACTTGATCTTATGATCAACGGCGATTCTTTCTTTGTAATTGAGAGCGGCGGAGTTAATAATTTCTCAAGAGATGGCTCTTTTACAATAGATGCAGATGGATATCTTGTTACTCAGAGCGATGGCTATTATGTAAAAGGCGTCGCTGGCGGTTCCGTTACAACTGCAGCTCCTGACAGACTTCAGGTTATCAGGAAAGTCGGCGTGGATCTCAATGAAGACGGCATCATAACTCAGAGTGAGTTCGTTGATACTATGCCGGGTGCTGCAACAACTGCATCCTATATGAAAGGAAATGTTGACAGTCTTGACAGTAATCTTGCAGAAGGAAGGAATATTAGTCTTGATGTATATGGTAGTGATGGAAAAACTTATACAGTAAACTTTAATCTGACTGACGCAGGCGATGAGGAGGATAATACCTTCAGATTGACAGTGTCTTCAGTGCTGAATGAGAATGGTGAGAGAATCACTTCAAATTATTATCCGGTGGCAGATCTTGTTTATGATAAGAGCGATGGCACGCTCTCTACAGTAAATGGCAGTGATGATCTTACCCTTAATATTGGGCTTACCGGTGATGCATCAGCTGTTAACTTTACACTTGATCTGCAGTACACAACAAATTATGCCGGCGCAGCGTCAGGACATCATTCAACTATCAATGCCTACAAAGGAGATGCTCGGGGAGAGAATAAAGGTTATCCACGTGGGGTTTTAAATGGTATATCATTTGGAACTGACGGATCAATCTATGGAGAGTATTCAAATGGTCAGTCCCTGAAGAAAGGTCAGATTGCTGTTGCAGTATTTAATAACGCAATGGGACTTGAGAAGATAGGAGATAATCTCTATGCCCAGTCTCCTAACTCAGGAAATGCTCAGTATCAGGATATCACCAAGGATGGCGGCTACATGCAGTCAGGCGTCCTTGAGGGCAGTAATGTGGATCTTGCAAAAGAGTTCACGGACATGATCACAACACAGCGTGGTTTCCAGGCAAACAGTAAAGTCATTACTACATCGGATGAAATGCTTCAGATTCTCAAGGGGTTGAAGAGATAAATTCGTAATAACGTAAAAAATGGAAACTAATGTAAGAATGTAAGAAAATGAAATTTTTTTTCACTGAGCTGGAGCGGGTTCCAGCTCTTTTTGTCGGAAACTGTGACAAAATTGTGAAAAAAGTGTTGAACTTTTTTGTCCGATGTTATATATTGTTTTTACGCGATAAGGGGAAACGTGATTAAGAGTAATTGTGTGTAGGGTAATCATTCTCGCTTAAGTTTGTTTATTTAGGCAGAATAAGGGCAAAGCTATCGAGAGATGGTGACGCAAAGCTAAAGGGTCTTAGCGCATTTAATTGCGAAAGACAGCCAGTTGCTGGTGCTGGAATGGACAGCACCAAGAGTTAAGACCGGGGCTGTATAACTTAAGACAGACGGTCTATTATTTTGGGTTTTTGTACACTGTTGTTCATGGATGAACGCGCAGGTGGGGATCTGCGTTGGTACAGGGAGATTAATTATCCATACATGCGATTGGACTATGTTTTCTTTGCGTACGCCTGATTTGACGTTTAGGGTATTATGCACTGTTAGTCCGGAGCATAATGCCCTTTAATAATGTTTGAAGGATGGCCACAATGGCAGAGGTGAATCTTAAGAAACTTAGCAGGGCCGAGCTTTTGGAGATGATGATCAGTTTCTCCGAGGAGACAGAGGCAGCTAAGAGACGCGAGAAAGAGTACAAGGAAAAAGTTGATATAGAGAGACAGCAGTTGCAGCAGCAGATGGCAGAAGAAAGAGCTGCAATGCTAAAGAGCTTTGATGAAGAGAAAGCTCAGATGAGAGCCAAGTTCAACGAACAAAAAGAGCAGATGCAGGAGAAGTTCGACAAGGACATGGCGGGGCTAAAAGCCAGATTAACAAGGGAAAAAGATGAACTTCAACGAGAAGTTGATGATTCACTTTCCAAGATAGAAAATTCAGGAACACTTGCTGAGGCATCACTTAAGCTTGGAGGAATCCTGGAAGCCAGCCAGAAGGCAGCAGATCTTTATGTGAAGAACCTTCAGGACAAGGCAGCAGCAGAGTACGCAGAGTTCAAAAGAGATATGGAAGCAGCTCAAAGGCGTATGGCTCTTATGGAAAAAGAAACAAAAGAGCGCTGCATGAAGATGGAAGAAGAAACACAGGCCAAGGTTAAGACAGTAAGAAAGACAAGAACAGTAAAGGCTACAGAGGAGACCGAGGCAGAAAAGGAAACAAAACCTAAGACAACAAGAAGGCGCAAGACAGTAAAAGAAAGCGCAAGCGAAGCAGATGAGTGATCAGCAAATCGCAAAGCCCTCTGTTGAGGCTCTAAGAAAAGAGCTAAAGAGGGTAAACAACAAAAAAGAATACCGAAAAGTTCTGAGAAACACTTTAATAGTTGTAGTTACGGTGGCGGCCTTCGCAGTACTGGTATCAAGCTTCTTTATAACAGTACTTAAGGTTACGGGAGACTCAATGACACCGACCCTGGAGACGGGCGAGATAGTAATAGCCCAGAATCAGAGCGCTTTTGAACCGGGCGATCTCATCGCTTTCTACTATAACAACAAGGTGTTGGTAAAAAGAGTACTTGGCTCCCCGGGAGACTGGATCAACATTGACAGCGAAGGAAACGTATCAGTCAACGGAGTAGAGATTGAGGAAGGCTATGTGTCCGACAGAAGCCTGGAGCCAACAGATGTGACTTTCCCTTATCAGGTACCGGAGAACAGATTCTTCGTACTGGGAGATCACAGGAGTGCATCCATTGATTCAAGATCAAGTGTTGTAGGCTGTGTAACCAAGGAACAGCTCATTGGTAAGATTATTTTCAGGGTGTACCCATTTGGCAGTTTTGGACACATGTAATTTTTTTTGGCCTTTTTGTGGAAATCTTTCGAAAACGTTTTCGAAAATCATATTTCTAAAGAATTTTTGTGAATTAGCTTCAAATTTATGATAACAATCGGGGTGTTTATAGAAAGTTATCAGAGTTTATAAAAAGTTAAGGATTTAAAAGTAATAGGGAGTAATGAAAAATGCGCAAAGTCGATGAAAATCGCGCAGAAAACTACATCAGAAAGCATCAGAGATATAAGAAGTGGCTTGCATTTGCACTTTGTGTTTCACTTCTTACAGGAACAGCAACACTCTACATGCTCAACAAACCGGCAACTGCTATGACGCAGGAGGGCGCTGAGGAAGTAGGCGGTGTATATCTCGAGACAATGGATGCAGAAGCTGAGCAGGAACTTATTGAAGCACTGTATGGGGACAGTGAAGGCTCAGAGAATGGCGAGAGTGAAGTAGCTACAGCTACAGCAGCGTCTTCAGATTCTTCAAGCACGGAGGAGATTACAGAGGCAACAGAACTTATATCTCTTTCAGATTCTGAAGACATAGAGCTTACTGAGGAAGAGATTGCAAGACTTTTAGAGGAAGGCTTTACAGAGGAAGAGATCGCAAGTCTTACAGCAGAAGAAATCAGCAGACTTATTAGTAACGATACCACTGAAGAGACTGTAGTGTCCGTAAGCACAACCAGCACAAGCATTACAGCACAGAATCTTGAAGAGCTTACAATCGAAGAGCTTAAGGCGTTACTTACAGATGAGCTTACAGCAGAGCAGAAAGAACTGGTTGAGAGCGAGATTTCAAGGAAAGAGTCAGCTGAAAAGCTTAAGGAAGAACTTGAGAATGCAGTTAATACAGCACTTACAGCAGATGTTGTTCTTACAGTATCTTATATAGATGGAAAAGGCGAGGCAATCGCAGAAGAGAAAGAGATCAACCTTTCAGAGAGCATTGAGTTCGCAACTGAGGCAAAAGAGATTGAAGGCTATGTATTCAAGGAAGCAACAATCGATGGAGCAGCAGTAAAGGTTATCACAGCCAAGAAGGATGATAACGATCACAAGTACTACGAAGTAGAGCTTGTAGATGGCGAGAAGATTGAGCTTAAGGAAGATAAGAAAGTAGTTCTTACATATATTGAAGAAGAGTCTCTTGTAATTGAAATAGCTCCTATAGTTCTTACAGCATCATATGTCGATGAGACAGGAGAAAAAATCAAAGACTCAAAGGAATTATCTGTTAAGGAAGAAGTAGAACTTAGCAAAAAAACAGCTGAAGAAATTGAAGGGTATTTTTACAATAAGGCACTTTATAAAGAGCAAGAGATTGTAAAAATTACTCCTGTAAAGACAGAACTTGAGCTTGAGATTGCTTCTGAAGAAGGTACTAAGGCAGTAAAGAAAGTTGTAGCTTCCAATGCTGAAAATAATGAATCAACAGTAGTAATCGATGCCAGAGATGATAACGAGTCTAAGAGCGACACAACAAAAACAGCTACAGATACAGCTTCAAATACAGCTACAGTAATAGTTGCGGATGATGAAGATGACCTTGCAACAGTAATTTATGAACTCACAACAGCTGATGGTGAAGTAATCAAAGTTACCGAGGACAGTGATATCGTATTTAAATATCAGGCTGCCAATACTCAGGAAGAGTTTGAGTCTGTAGGTACTGAGTATACAGTTAAGGCTAAACTTTCAAATCCTGGTGCACTTCCTAAGGGCGTTGAGCTTAAGGTATCTACTGTAGATAAGAACACTAAGGGCTATAATTACGATGCATACATGAATGCCCTTAATGCGAATGCTGAGAAGATAAGCAAGGAAAGCAGCAAAGAGGAGTCAACTGAGACAGAGAAAACAGATAATGTAAAGTCAGATTCTGAAGAGGCTCCTTTGTATGATGAGACTAATACAGTTCTTCTGGATGTAGCATTTGTTCTTGATGGAAAAGAGTACGAACCAAAGGACGGCACAGTTTCAGTTTCAATCAAGTTTAACAACAACCAGATTTCTGACAGCCTTGGTGCTGGTGAGGCTGAGGAAGTTTCAATTGTTCATCTTCCTGTAAGTGAGGAGATCATGGAGAGCGTGGATGCAACAAGTGATGCTACAGAGATCACTTCTTCAGATGTTACAGTTGAAGTTCTTAAAGAGAGTAATGTAAATCTTGAAGGTTCAACAGACACAGTTACTTTTGATACAGACAGCTTCTCTGTATATGGTGCTATAAGACGTGCGGGTAATAATACATGGCAGTCAGAGGGACTTGGAGAGAATAATAACGCTGCATGGATCATAAAGTCACTTGGTCAGAATGCATACTTTGGTGTTGTAGCAAATACTTATACTGCTAAAACTCATTTTGAGGGAAATATTGCTGTTGGAACCCTGAAAGAATATCAGAACCAGACTATAGCTGATAACAGTAGGGTAATAAAACAGGCCCAGTTCCAGAATTACTCAGTTAAGGTTGAAAAGAAGTCAACGGTACCAGGTACATACAATTTTGCTTTTTATGATAATGAAAACGGAAATGGTACTCCGGTAGAAAGATTCTCAATAGATGCGACAAATAAGGAAGGAAGCTTCTACACAGGATCATATACCAAGTCAGGAATTGCTAATAACCATAATCTATATGTATTTGAGGTTAATACTGATTCTAATGGAAATATCACTAGCGTTATAAAAGATGGTGAGACAAGTGCTGACGGTGCATTTAAGGCAACATATACAAGTGATTTTACTGTATCAAATGATGTAATGGATGCACTCCTTAACAGCTACATTGAGAGTATTCAGGCTACAGAAAGATCTTATTCTGCGATGCTTGCAAGCTATTCGACAGTATACATTAAGACTGGGGATAATTCTTACATCAAGGTTTCAAGAGAAACAGGAAATGCTTCGGAACCTGAGACAATTGAGGGTGAATTCCCGGTTAATGTATCACAGATGCTTGATAGCGCTGCTGAACTGTCACAGAAGCTACCATATTTAACAGATAGCAGCGATGTTCAGGTAGTAAATGTAAAAGCTAGGACAACAGATTTTGTTAATGCAGTTAAAAACGCTTGCAACGATTTTGCTGATGATGGCGCAAGTGTCAACGAGAATGATGACCTTGTTATGGAAGGCGAGAAGCTTGTAGTTATTAACCTTGACCTTTCAGATTATTCTGAGTATACAATCGGTACTTACAAGGCTGGCGGCGTTGAGTCAAATACCAATGGAGCAAATGCGTTGGAGAATACAGCATTTGACAGTGTATGCAGCAGAATTATCATCAATCCTGTTAAATATGTGAATGGTGAGTTTGTTCCTTATGATGGAAAGCTTACACTTGCAACTACAATGGGTACCATACTTGCACCAAGAGCTGATATCACAAACATGATGACAAATGGTGCAATAATTGGTAACAATGTTGTTCATAGTGATGGTGAGATTCATAAGGTTCCACTTCTTAGATACCTTGAAACTCAGGGTACTGTAACTGTTACAAATATTGCTCCGAAGCAGATCACTATTAAGCTTCATAAGTACATGAATAATACAAATCCAGGGGATTTGAAGTTCAAGTTTACTGTAAGAGCATTAAGCAGCGATGGTAAGTCTTTAATCAAGCTTACTGATGATCTTGAAAACGTTGACGATGTAATAGAGTATCCGTTTGCTTATAAAGACCAGTACATTTACGAAAATTGTATATATCTGGTAATAACAGAAAATGATATCCAGAATGATGCATCTGATTCCTCAATCGAAAAGGATAAGGACTATATAATTGCTCGAGTAAATAATCCTGGTGATGAAGAAAATCAGAGTGTTGACTACTTCAAGTATGATTATGAGAATAAGATCACACATGTGGATTCTCTTAATGATCCTGCTTATATAACAGGAATTGAGAGCTCCAATGGAGTCGATAAGCTTGATAGTCATGGAGTTCCTATACTTGCTGCATATATTTTGGCGGTTACAAAGAGAACCGGAAACATTCTTCCGGAGTCTGAAGCTGCATTCTATAATACAAACAGTGGAATGCTCAGAATCCACAAGATGGTTGTTAACGAGTTTGGTTCCAGGCAGGTAAGGGATGATCAGAAAGATGCCATACTTAATAATGTATGGTTCAGAATCTCTAAAACAGGTAGTCCGCAGGATTATATTGTATTCAAGGGTTTTGCTACGTTTGCAGGAGATACAGGCACTGGCACCGGTCACGGTATATTTGAAGGAAATACATACAAAGTTGTCTACAACGAAAGTGCACAGTGGACAATCTTTGGAATTCCTGGCGGTGTTTACTCAGTAGAAGAAGTTGGTGATGGATTTACCTTCAAGTATGACGAAGCTGCAAATACCAGCGAATTGATTCCAAACGCACCTCTTACTAGAGTAACTATGTATGGTGTTACAGTTGATCCTGAAGGAACGACGCAATATGGAGAAGGAGGCAAGAATGTACGAGCTGTATTCTCTGTGGATGTTCCTGATAAGACCTACACCATCCCTACAAATGTAAATGTTGGAGGTGATGTTGAAACTGTACAGGTTGCAAACTACTATAGCCTTCCAATTGGTCCTATACAGGTAACCAAGCATCTTACAGGCGGTCCTTGGGGCGATAACATGGCTTTCAAGTTCAACATAGAAGGACTTGGATATACTGCATATGATTCAGAGCATCTCAACACTATTGATGCAGGGGCTCAGCCAATGCCTCAGAGAACAACAGCAGAGGTTACAAAGGCAGATGAGACTAACGGAGTAGCGATTGCTGACTTTGGTTCTATATCTTTCAAGTATGAGGGTGAGTATAGATACAAGATTACAGAGTATATTCCTGAAGAAGCTGATTCTTATCATGTTGACGGAGTATCTTATAACGTTAATAACAATGAGTATTATGTAAAGATACTTGTAACCAAGAAAGACACACACTTCAGTAAGGATTATACATATAGTAAGCTGCGTAACCCTGTTAGATCAGATGGACAGACAAGTGGGGTAAAGGAAGAGTTCCACTATCTTGGAGCTGATGTTATTTACTACTCAGATGCGAACTTTACTCAGGAAGTGACAAAGTGTTCACTTTACCTTCACGAGAATATAGAGACAGGACTTATAAGTTTTTCGAACAACACATTTGATAAGACTTTCACTGAAGGAACATCAATAGATGATGTTTCATTCACAAATACAAGGTCCGGTAATCTGTCAGTAGAAAAGAAATGGCTCGATATAAATGGTAATGATGATAATGATAACCACACAGAGCTCACACTTTACATCTGGCAGAAGACAGAAGGTACCAACTGGACAGTATATGGATCGCCAATTCAGCTCACTAAGAATAGTGGTTGGAAGACTACCGTAACAGGTCTTCCTCTTACAGATGAGAATGGCAAGACTTATCAGTATTGTGTAAAAGAGTCTGATGACATGCTGGCGACTTACGCTGTTACATATACTTACAATGGAGTAAGCTACAATGCAGCTGATCAGCAGAAGATTACTGTTGATGACAAGAACGTCAGAGATACAGGCTATGCAATGAGTTTTGATGAAAATACAGAGAGCTTTGGAACAGTTAAGGTCTCTAATATGGAAATCGTAACCAATGTACTTCCTTCAACCGGAGGAATGGGAACAACAGGATATGTTGCGATAGGGGCATTGCTTACAGCAATAGCGTTTGCAGGAATGATGCTTTTCAGAAAGAGAAGAGCATTCTAAAGAATTGGTTTAAAGCTTATAGCTTAAACATAAAGAAACAAAAAATAAGAGAAACTAAGAAACAAAAAAGCAAAAAACAAGATTCAAAGGAGAGGAAAAATGAAAGGAATTAAGAAACTATTAACAGGAATTCTTGCTGCGACCATGATCATGGGCGCAAGTATGACAGCTTTTGCAGCTGAGACAGCTCCTGTACAGGACCCAGCAGCTACAACACAGGAAACAACAAGTACTGCACAGAGCACAGTAAGCATCACAATCAATAACGAACTTGAAGATGGTGCTGATGGTGTTAAGACTATCAACTACACATACTACCAGTTCCTTAAGGCTGAGGTTCGTTCACTTACCCAGGAGGGTGCGTCACAGGAAGGTAAGGCTGTTTACTATGTAGAGAACGAAGCTCTTGCTACAGCACTTACAGACACAAATCTTTTCACATCAACTAAGGCTCTGACAGCAGATCGTTGGTACATCGCTGCTGTAGATGGCGTTACAGCTGATCAGATCGTTGCAGCTCTTAACACAGATGCTATGAAGGCACTTGCAATTAAAACAGGTACATTCTCATCAAATGCAGATAAAACAAATGAAACAAATGATGATCACTCTGCTACAGCTTCAGGTCTTGAACCTGGTTACTACCTTGTTCTTTCAAGTCTTGGTACAAAGGCAGCTCTTCAGACACTTGAGAATGTAACAATCAATGAGAAGAACGAGGATACAACTGTAACAAAGACAGATAACAAAGACATCGATGCTATGTTCGATAAGGAAATTGAGTACACTATCACAATCAAGATTCCTGAAGCTCCTGCAAATAAGGACATTGAAGTTGTAGATACAGCTACAGTTGGTCTTACACTTGATAAGACTGTAACTGGTAAGGCTGTTAAGGTTGATGCTAATACTGGTGCTAAGACTGAGACTGCAGTTGGCCCATACAGCTGGAGTGATGGCGAAGAAACTACTGTAACAAGCGACGAAAAAGAAAAAGCTGCTTATAAGTACACTCTTACAATTCCTGCTCAGACAGTTGTTGATAATGCAGGAAGCGACATCGTTCTTACATACAAGGCTGAAATAAACGAGAAGGCAGTAGTTTACGTTAATGAAGAGAACAGAGCTTACATCGTATATGACAATAACAAGTCAGCTGAGACTGTTCCTGTAACAGTTAAGACACTTGGTATCCAGATCATTAAGTACACAACAGCTGATGGACAGGAGAAGAGACTTACAGGTGCTGAGTTCACACTTTGGAGAGCTGATAAGGACGGAAATCAGACACAGGTTGCTCTTGTTAAGGAAAAGCTTGCAGATGGTAAAGATGGTTATCGTGTAGCTAAGGCAGGAGACACAACTGTTGATCACATTGTAGTTGACAAAAATGGTGAGGCTCTTGTTGCAGGTCTTGACGCTGATTTCAAGTACTACCTTCAGGAGGAAGTAGCTCCTGCAGGATACACAATGCTTCAGGCAAGGCAGGAAGTTGTTATGGATACAACCAAGACAACATACCAGGAAGTAAAGGTTGAGAACAAGTCAGGTCTTGTACTTCCTTCAACAGGTGGAATCGGAACAACAATTTTCTACATTGTTGGTGGTCTTCTTATCGTAGCTGGCGTTGCTTACTTCATCGTTCGCAGAAAGTCTAACGCACAGTAATTTAGGGATGGTATTATCAAAGTAATTTTTTGGGTATGAAAAAGTTCTATATAAATTGAATCTTGTTTCAAATATGAAACTGGCTGTATTTTCCGGAGTGACCGGAAGGCACTCCGGAAATACAGTACCGATTCAACAATGACGAGAACAAAACATTAATGAGTAAAAAGTTTAAGAAACAGATTCCAAATATAATATTCGGAATAATCTTTCTTGTAGGGCTTGCTGTTTTTCTATACCCGTCAGTGAGTAACTACATCAACTCCAAGAACCAGAGCCGAGTTATATCTACATATCAGGACGCCCTGAGTTCCATGACAGAAGAGGACTATTCCAGATTCTGGAATGAGGCGATTGCCTACAACGAGGCACTTGCAGAAAAAACAATGAACTTCCAACTCAGCGATGCTGAGCTAGAGGAGTACAACAGTATTTTAGATGCCACCGGAACCGGTGTTATCGGCTATATAGAAATAGAGAACATAGGAGTTAATCTTCCTATTTATCACGGAACAGAAGAGAGTGTTCTCCAGGTCGGAATAGGACATCTGGAAGGAACATCTTTCCCAACAGGGACCAAGAGTACCCATGCAGTATTATCAGGGCACAGAGGTTTGCCATCGTCAAAGCTCTTTTCCGACCTTGATCAGATGATCGTTGGGGACTCATTTCTACTACATATACTGGACAAGACCTTTGCTTATCAGGTGGATCAGATTAACATCGTTCTGCCAAGTGAGACAAATGATCTTGCAATACAAAATGACAAAGAATACGTCACGCTGGTTACCTGTACACCTTATGGCGTAAATACACATAGGTTATTGGTAAGAGCAAAGCGTGTTGATTATAATGAAGAAACAAAGCTGATTGTACCAGCTGATGCAATAACATATGGAAGTCTTGTTGTAGCTCCGTTTATTGGAGCACCGTTATTGCTTATAGCATTTATAGTATTCCTTGTAAGGACTTCAAACAGACCGGCAAGGAAGACTAAGCAAAAGAATTAGAGGAAATTATGAAAAGCCAAAGAAAGAATATTTTCATTCGAATATCGGCAATTCTGGCAGCAGCTTTTTTAACTGCTATGCTGCCTGCAGGAAGGGCAGATGCCGCACCTGTGTCAAGAGCAGACATTGACATGAGCAGGAGTGGTAGTCTTACCGTCACCCATTTGTCAATTGATGACGAGCTGATGGAAAATGTGCCATCTCATCTTTATCTGGTTGCCAGAATCGATGAGAATGGTCAGTACACCATTACAGATGAGTTCAGGGGATGTTTCTCAGATCCCGATTATTTCAATAATGGTTATGACTATGATTCATGGAAGTCATGCGTAATGTATGATGCAGGTACAGACTCAGATGATCTCCTTAGCTACGTAAGAGAGAATGATATTCAGCCTGTACAGAATGGCACATCTGATGCTTCAGGAAAGACATACTACACAGATCTTGAACTGGGTGTTTACTATGTGCTCAGCGATAAGGTTGTTAAGGATGATTACACTCACTGTTTCGTAAATTTCGTTTATCCTGTACCAATCCTTGAGAAGGATGAGAACTCAGCAAATATCAGAGTTAACTATAACCCGTCAGCTTCACCTAAGAAGAGTAAGCTTAAAAATGATGAAGTAGTTCATTGCAGCATTCTCAAGAGATGGAACGACAGTGGGTATTCAGATAACCGTCCTTCATCAATCACATTTGATATCTACTGTGATGGTGAGTACATGGAGACTGTAACACTTTCAGCTGATAACAACTGGGGTTATGAGTGGGAGAAAGCCGGACTTCACGATTTCTCAGTAAGTGAGACAAATCCCGGCAGCGGTTATTCATCATCTATTGAGATGATCCAGAACGGACATAACTTCGCGTATGTCTGCACAAACACATATACTCCACCTCAGACACCTCCGGATACACCGAGCGTCCCGGAGACACCTGATGAACCGGAGACCCCGGATGAGCCTGAGACTCCTGATACTCCAACCTATGATTCACCGGGAAACCCTGGAACTCCAGGTGTACTTGGAGCTATAAGAGCTTTGGGTGATCTTCCTGCAGTACTTGGTGCAAGAAGACTTCCTCAGACAGGACTTTTGTGGTGGCCACTTCCGATCCTTGTGATCGCAGGAGTATTCTTCATCGTTAAGGGCATTAAGAAGAATAAAGAGAATAACGCTTAATTATCATATATTTACAAAGCCCCGTGGAGTTCCATGGGGTTTTGTAGTATTCTATTATCTAAGAAAAAGTTAGGGAGGAACAAAAATGGTTTACAAGACAAAAGGAACATGTTCAACACAGATAGATATAGAGCTTGATGGGGATAAGATCAAATCTGTAGCTTTTACAGGCGGATGCAATGGTAATCTTAAGGGAGTATCTAAGCTGGTTGAGGGTATGAGCTGCCAGGAGGCTATAGATAAGCTCAGGGGCATTAAGTGCGGAATGAAGAGTACATCATGCCCGGATCAGCTGTCATATGCTATTGAAGCCGCCATGAAGGCTTGAGAAAGGGTTATATTTTGAAGAAAATCACAGGTTACATCTATATTGCAATTGGAGCACTGCTCATAATCGCAGCAGCAGTGCTGATCAAGAATAACTTTGATGAATCCTCCAAGGCGGGGGAGGCATCAGATGAGCTTCTTTCAGGAGTTATTGAGCAGATGCCGGACACGGTCCTTTCAGAGGTGCCTTCTGGACCTATGCCTGTCGTGGATGTTGATGGCAGAAGCTTTGTGGGAACAGTTGAGATTCCGTCGTTAGGTCTTTTGCTACCTATTCAGGATGAGTGGGGCAAGGAAAATGCCAGGGTTTCCATATGCAGGTACAAGGGCTCTGTTTATGATAATGATCTTATCGTCTGCGGACATAACTATGTGGAGCACTTCGGAACACTGCCTGATCTTGAGATGGGCGCTGAGGTCATTGTGACCGACATGAATGGCAGGAGCTTCTACTTCCAGGTTTCCAACATTGAGACGCTTGGAGCTTATGATACAGAGGAGATGGAGGCAGGAGAATGGGATTTCACCATGTTTACCTGCACCATTGGCGGAGCAAACCGTGTGACTGTAAGGTGCGAAGCAACCGGACAGGTCAGCGAAACCGGAAGTGTGCCGGATGTTCTTAAGGCCGCTGAGGAGAGCAAACACATCAGAAAGTAGGATAATCAGATGCATCCCTTCCGTTTACGGAAGGGGTGTTTTTTAGTTTTATGAAAACCACCGCAGAGACGAAGACAAGTATTTGCGATATTATTTGGCCCCTGGCTGACGGCTGAGGCTCAACAGCGCAGATTTCACAGAAATTTAAGCACTGGTAAGTGGACGCTTCCAGGGGATAGTAATATAATGAAGGTGAGAAAAGACCGAATGTGAGAAAGGAGATGATGCTAAGTGATCATAGTAAAAATGAATGAAACAACAGTAGAATGTAGTATCGCGGCATCAGAGCTCCATGAGATTGGTCTTACTCCTGAGGCTGTGGTAAACGGCGCTGAGAATACCACATCATTCTTTGCACAGCTCAATAAAGAGGTTGGTGCGCAGCTTGATTACGACCCTGAGACTGAGGTCATGATGATGAGCAAGAATATGATGATGGATGGAAGCGTTCGGATATTTGCAGTCAAGATGAGCAATGATGATATCCAGAAGGCTGCAGACAGGATTAGAGGAGCAGCTGAGACGATACTTAAGACTCTTACCCAGGAGAGGGTAGACGAGGTCAAGAAGAAGACCGGACGGGAAAAGGGCGTTGCCCTCAACGAAGTTATCACCAATGTGACAGAAACTATCAACAGGATTTATGCAAGGGATATGGAGGATGCGCCGGCTCCTTCCCAGAGCGAGTACAGCTATCAGCCGCTTTCTGAATATGCCAGATATATGATGGAGTTTGATGCACTTGAAGAGGCAGAGCGTTTTGCCAAGGTTGTGCAGAGACTCCCCATTGTGGACTCGACGCTCTACAAGCATAAAGGCAGGTTCTATCTCCTGGCAGGACTTATGTCAGCCGAGGAGAGCACAATATATGACATGAGAAGGGCAGGAGTTGAGTACTCCGAAATGCTTACAGTAAATGCCCCTGAGGCAATGTACATTGAGGAGCATGGTGAATGCATCATGAAGGACGATGCGATAATCCATCTGGCTGATCTTACAAGATAATATGAATACTGATATCGCGATACTAAATTTTTCAGGAATCTATGAACAGGAGAGCTTTTATCTGCAGGATAAAAGCTCTCGTTTTGTTGATATGAAGGACATTTCCGGTACGAACTGCATGTGCGATGATGTGGCAAAAGAGGAGATATTGGCCCGAATCCGGGAGTCTTATGAGGGGCCGGGAGGTCTTTTGCCATATGGGCTGCATTTTATTGATAATGGGAATTATCATTACCTCTCGGCGCTGTATCTGAGCCTGGTAAAAGAGCCTTTCTCGCTTGTGGTTCTTGATCATCACCCGGACATGCAAAGGCCAATGTTTGACATACTGTCCTGCGGGGGCTGGATATGTGATGTTATCGATAATAATCAAAATGTGAGGGATATTCACGTTGTTGGCGCGGACAGAGGACTGATATCGCAGCTTCTGGAAGCGGATGCAAAAAGGGCGAAATTTTATGATTTAGGGGAGGTCTTTATGTCGGATGGAAGTATCAGGCTTCCTGAGACGGAATATCAGGTTTACCTTTCTATAGACAAGGATGTTATCATAAGGGATGAAATTGTCACGAACTGGGATCAGGGTGAGGCGACTATCGGTGGCGTTATTTCTTTTGCAAAAGAGCTCTTGGAGCGCGGAAGAGGCATGGCAGAAGGCAAGGTTCTGGGAATTGATATATGCGGAGAGTGCGCTCCGGACCAGGAAGAATGCGATCTTGGCGCGGCAATTTCGGGAAATGATGCGTTTAACCTGCAGGTTTTAAAGCTGATAGTGCAAAATGAAACGAAATAGCGTATACTATTGGGTGTAGTGTAACAGTCATAGCAACTAGACGGAGGAGTTATGGAGAAAAGGTTCAGAGATTATTTAAGGCATCTTGAGAAACTTGATCTGGATGTTATCTCAGAAGAGGAAATCTGGGAGGAAAGAGAGGGGCTGGAACTTAAGCTTACGCAGATCCATCAGGAAATGCTAAGGATTATCATTCCTACGATGGCCTTTTTTATCTGCGCGTGCATTTTCCTCGCGGTATTTTTTATGAATTTCTTTTTGGGAAGCGCTGTGATGGCAGCTGTTATGGCGGTATGTGCAGCATATATGGCACTTCGTTACAAGACCATGATGGATGCTGTTAAGCAGCTTAATGTTTATCTTGATAAGCTTAATATGAGGTCATGATGGATTATGTAATTCCTCTTGTGGTGGCTCTTATAATGGGAATTTCCGGCTATAATGCCGGGCCCGCTGCAAAGCCGCCCAATGTCACCGTTGTCATGGTTGGGGATATTCTCCTTCACGACAGGGTGGAACAGGCTGCCGCTAATGATGACGGCAGCTATAATTTTGATTTTATTTTCGACGGTACCAGGGATTATATAAGCTCTGCGGATCTGGCAATTGTGAACCAGGAGGTCATAATTGGCGGAAAGGAGCTTGGAATTTCCGGGTACCCTGCATTTAATGCGCCCGAAGAGATTGGGGACGCACTTGTAGGCGCCGGATTTGATGTGGTGTGTCATGCGACAAATCATGCGCTGGACAAAGGGAAAAAGGGGATTATTAATACGCTTAGTTACTGGGAAAGTGCGCATCCGGAAATGACTGTGCTTGGCATTAACATGAGCCAGGAGGACAGGGATGCTGTAACGATCGTTGAAAAGAACGGCATCCGAATTGCCCTTTTGAACTATACTTACGGAACAAACGGGATCTCTTTTCCCAAAGACATGCCTTATGCGGTGGATATGCTAGATGAGGAGCGAATCAGAAGAGATCTGGAGTACGCTGAGGCAAATGCGGACTTCACTATTGTATGCCCGCATTGGGGGACGGAGTACAATCTTGATGTGGATTCCAGTCAGAAGAAGTGGACTAAGATTTTCAGAGAGGGCGGAGCGGACCTTGTAATCGGCACGCACCCTCATGTTATAGAACCGGTGGAGTTTATTGAGGACGAGGTCCCGGGACATAGCAATAACCACGGCGATGGGGATATGCTTGTGTACTATTCCCTTGGGAACTTTGTGAACTGGACTTCAGGCACGGGCAGTGGCACCACTAATCGCATGGTTGGCGGGATCGCACAGATTTCTTTGGCAAAAGACACATCTGGAGAGGTTTACGTTTCAGAAAATGGCGTAAAGGCTGTTGTTTGTCACGTATCCCCTGAGCATCAGGGCGTAAAGGTTTATCCGCTGTCAGAGTATTCTGAGGATTTGGCACAGAAAAGTGCCATCCTTGTTCAGGACGGCACTTTTTCAAGAGAGAGATGTGTTGAACTTTGTAATAAAGTTTGGGGTAGTAGCTGGTACTAAAGGCTTTCTGTTAGTTTGTGAAGCTTACTGAGTCAACTATGTCAACCAGTTCACTGCTAACAGGAGCATCAAGCTCTTTTTCGCCACTGGTGTGTCCGGTGATCTCAAATACGAGAACTCCGTCCTTGTAATCTCTTGCAAGAGCGACCTTGTAAAGCCCCTTTTCCCCCTCATTCTCTGTGAGAGATACAAGATATCCTGTTTCGTTTTCTGTTCCGGGAAATACGCATTCACCGCTTACTGTGTTTTCTGCGCCCCAGGTCTCTGTAAGTCTGTCAGAGAGCTCTTTTCCACTCTCGCCCTCAACATAGGTTGCTGTTACGAGATTAGAACCTGTCTCATCGCCCTTTAAGACAAAGCTTACAACTCCAAAGTCATTCTCGACTTCAACATTTGCGGGATATTTTACGCTCCAGCCAGCTTCATCTACGTAAACATTTTCTACATTTGTGCTTACGATCTCTGATTTTTCTTTTGTGCAGTCATCTAAGACTTCCACATCTTCAGCAGCTATGACATCCAGTCCCATTCTTGATGATGTGCCGAATCCGATAACTACTGCAAGGAACAGCATTGCTGCAATTCCTATAGTCAGATTGCTGATAAAGCTTCCTCTTTCCATACTACTCAATCCCTTTCTTTATTGCTCTGTTCTGAAATCTATAATAGCAGTGATAATGTCACAGAAGTATCACACAGAATAAGGGCGAAATATGAACGAAATATAAAATCTCTGAATTGTTTGTTAAATAATCACATTTTGCTTTAATTTTGTAAAATATGATGTAATATATGATTAACCGCGTTTATAATTACTACTTGATGGAAATACTTGTTGGATGCAAAAAACATGATTCTGGTTTAGGACAAAGGAGGGTCTTCCAATGGATCGTTATAACAATATTCCACAAGCAATTCGTGAAGGCATTCTCTGCTTAATGGCAGGGGCTGTCGTTTTTTTGGGCAATTCTGTGACTGCAGAAGCCAGAGAAATCAATGACGATCAGAATCCATTAGACACAAATCCTATTGAAAATACTCAGAATGATGCTGTAGCAGCAGAAGCAGCAGAGCTCATCAGCCTTCCGGAGAACCCCGAAAGCACTTCAGAGTCCGTAACCCAGACATCCGCATCCGATACCAGAACAGAAAGAGTTTCTACTTATATTGAAGAAACAGAAAATGCAATTGCTACAACTGAAGAAACGATCACAGAGATTGTTACAAATCCTGAGTCATTAACAATAGATGAGGAAAGTGTTACTACCAATACAGAAGTAACAAGAACTACCAATGCTGATGGCTCAGTTACAATCACAGAAACAACTACCAGAACAGGATTAAATATAGAACCTGTCTCTGTAAGAGAGACAAGGTCTGTTACAGATATCGCTACAACAGACGAAGAACTGGCAGATGAGATTGCTGCACAGGTAAAAAGAGCAGAACAGAATAATACTGAAGATGAGGGAATAAACCTTGTTGATGTAAAGTCACACACATTTGTAGACAACAAAGTTGTAACTGACGAGCAGGCTGCAGAACTTGAAAGAATCAGCGATGGCTCAAAGCTCACAGTTGAAACTACTGATGGTGAGTCTGTTGTAAGTATTTACGACGAGGAGGTTCCTCTTTCAGCGTCTCTGAAAGATGCTATCGTAGAATCTTCAAAGGCAAACGTTGTTGAGGAGAAGACCACTTATAAAGTCAACGCAGCAGAAGTTTCCAAAGATGCTCTGGGAAATCTGAATCTGGATTCTTTAGGAAAGACTACAAATTTCACAATAACTGATAATGACGGACAGGTAACAATTACCTATGTTGATTCTGATGGCAAAACATGCACTGTAGATGATGAAACTCTTAAAAATACAATTCTTGATGCTGCCAAAGATACCACAGGTAATACTGAAAAAAGCGTAAAAGAGTACAGAGGAAAAACTGAGTACAACGTAAATAGTATTGATGACGACAAGCTCCTGGACGATAAGGCAGAGCTTAAAAAAGCAGGATACACAAATGTCCGTCTTGAAGATGGAACTGCAACATATGTAGAAAAAACCATTGTAGAAGATACATATAAGACAGAGGAAGAGGCAAAAAACAGAGTTGCCGAGCTTAAAGAAGAAGGTTATGACACTGCTGACTATAAAAAGAGCGGCAATACATATGTTGTAACAGGAAAAATTAAGGAAGAATACTCTTCATCTGATGCTGCTCATGATGCTGCAGATGCCCTTGATAGCAATGTCTATATAAATGTTGAAGTTGTTCGTACTGCATCTGAGGCTGATGCTCAGGCTGTGGCAGCTGATCTTAATGATAAAGGTTTTGATAAGGTCCAGATTACCAGAAATGCTGACGGAAAATATACAGTAAATGCACAGGATGCTGCGCTTTATGGAACTCAGGATGCGGCAGCAGACAGGGTAAATGCTCTTAAGGCAGCCGGCTATGATGTTTCTTTCTCATCTGTAGTAATTACGGAAGATACATTCGAGGAAAAGACCTATTCCAATAGGGCAGAAGCATTAACAGATAGAGATTCTCTCAGTGATAAGGGCTATACTTATACATTTGATGACAGATCTGCGAATGAAGCAAATACTTTGGCAGCAGCTCTTCGTGCTAAGGGTTATCAGAATGTAGAAGTCACATGTGTAGACGGAAAATACAAGGTTAGTATAAACCGTGAAAGCTTCAGCGACGAAAGTGCTGCAAAGAATAAAAAGAGCGAGCTTGAGGAAGCTGGCATTAGTACAGGTGAAATAGCATCAAAAACTGTTATTCAGAAAGGTGCTGTTTCAGAAAGCTATGGCAAGGAGAAGAAAACCGAAGCAACTGCGAAATTCCTAGAGCTTAATGAAGATGTTAATTATCAGAACGTTACTTTCAAAAAGAATGTAGCTCGCTCAAATGAAGCTACGGTAGAAGACTTTGATGGTTATTCTGTAACATCAAAATCTGAATACGATAGAATTAAGAATCTTCCAACTGAAGAAATTGAGGGTGAGACTTATTATGTTGAGTCCACCGAAAACTCAAAGACTTATTATAAATTAGATACAAAAGAAGAGCACTATTGCATATTGGCTCGCTCAACTTCAGGCGGCGTAAATCAGCATTTAGAGGGCGCTTATATTATTGGTGATGTCCATGGCGATGAGAATAGTGCCTGGGGGAGCAACGCAAGTAAAAGTGAATATGGCGTTGACTTTAGCGCTTATGTTAAAGAAGTGTCTGATCGCTTATCGGAAGCCGGCGAGAGAAACGAATCAAATACTTTGACTTGGGCCACCGGTGGTGAGAGATCTGAGAAAAATAAGATTCAGATCAGCAAAGGCGGCACATATTATGTTGATGGAGCAGCAATCACATTAGACAACATATACAATCAGGACGGCTTCATTTACGTTACCACAGATGAAGAAGTAACTATCATTCTTTACAATGATAACGGCGATACTGTTTCTGTACCAATTATTACAACCCGCTCCGATTATCAGACAAACCAGACAAAATATGGGGCAGCTGATTTCCAGAATTATGGTGCAGGTATAACACCTAACGTTACTATAGTAACTCAGGCAAAGAATGTCAGAATTCAAAATGCGCCAACTGTGGCAAATTTAGTAGCTCCTGATTCAACTGTTACATTTAATGCTGAGTCAAATTACTGCGGAACTATCGTTTGCGATACCATTGGCTCTGTAATCCAGGAATGCCATATTTATGATAACGGCTATACCGGATACCTGGTAGATAAGCGTACTGAATCATATACAACCACGACAACATATTCAGTTTATGCAGATAGAGTTGATACTACATACTACGTATCAGGCGAAAAAGATGTCTTTAAGGCAACTTTGTCCGGCGTATTAAATACTGCTAAACAGGTTCTTTCTGCTACAAAAGAAATTGATAAGTGGAAAGTTACAGCAGATGAGGTGCTTTCTTACTTTGAGGTGGCATATGATAAATTGGCTCCTACAAAGGTTTTGGCGGCTGAAAGAGAAGCTGTAACACAAACAAAGCAAGCAACACTTACAAAGACAGAATACTCAAGAGCTGAGGCTACTCTGGATAGAACATATTCTGTTAAGATCAGCAGATATTCAAAAGAAAGTCTCTATGATCCATGGACAGAGACTACAGTGAAAGAACTGCCTCCGGAGAAACCAGAAACACCAGAAACACCAGAAACTCCAGAGACACCAGAGACACCAGAGACTCCAGAGACTCCAGAGACACCGGAAACACCAGAGACTCCTGAGACTCCAGAGACACCTGAAACACCAGAGACTCCAGAGACACCGGAAACACCAGAGACTCCTGAAACACCAGAGACACCAGAGACTCCAGAAACACCTGAGACTCCAGAAACACCAGAGACTCCAGAAACACCAGAGACTCCAGAAACACCAGAGACTCCGGAGACACCAGAGACACCAGAGACACCAGAGACTCCAGAAACACCAGAGACTCCAGAGACTCCAGAAACACCAGAGACACCAGAGACTCCCGAAACACCAGAGACACCGATTACACCAGAGACTCCGGTTACACCAGAGACTACTGAGA
>JAEEGL015131068.1_pt1 | contig 25457 bp, 23 predicted proteins | sample 9134231 | NCBI WGS metagenome assembly JAEEGL01 (sample SAMN16246548, study PRJNA631951) | gut metagenome | biome: gut microbiome; feature: rumen; material: fiber-attached | host: Bos | place: Iran: Karaj | collected 2018-10
GTCATCTGAAGAGTCAGCCTTAAACATTTCCAAGTTCTCCAATTCTTTGCCATAATTGGAGTTCTGTAATCTTGCAAAGGGTTTTTCTACACAATTATAGATCCTTATTTCCGTGTCATTATAGACATACAAAAACAAAACTTTTTGATAGTTCCACAGTTTTTGCTGTAACTGGGAGATTACCTTGATGGTTTGCTCGTCAAAAGCAACAACTTTTTTCAAGAAAACCGCAGGATAACTTTTCGCTTCATCGGTGGAAAAGTATATTTCATCAATGCCAAAACCTTCTACTTGTTTGGCAACAGCAAGTTGACTGTCTGTCATTTGTTCGGCATTAGAAAGACTAATGCTTCTTTCTAGCCCTAACAATGCTTTGAAATCCATCTTCTTCATATCAGTTTTCCTTTCATATCTTCCTAAACTCCGCCCCAGCGTCTCTCAACTGAAGTGCGGTGTTGGTTTTCAGTTGGTCGTTGCCTTCGAACAGGCTGTCCAAGGCGATTACTTTTTGCGGATGCTCGGCACGAATGGCATCCACCAGTTTCTTGCATGGAATACCTGAATGATTCGCCTCTACAACAATATCATTGATTAACAGATGAGAACTATGTACCCTGTTGTTATAGGATGGAAAATTTTGTTGTATGAATATAAATAAGTTCATTTTTAAGGCATTAACTTTTTGCGAATTTACTACAAAAATCAATATTTGCAATTTATATTTTATCGTATTCTTCGCTGTCATTATGCAATTTTTTTCATTCCCCCAAAATCCATCACAATCCCCCCACTTCCTCCATCATTTGCTGGTAGGTTGTGGCTTTGGCGTTGAGGGAGAGCGGGTAGGCACGCGAGGTGGAAGGCATACGCCAGAAACGCACCTGACGGGCTGGGTTGTGGGTAGTGTGGCTTGCGTCATAGGTAAGGTCGAAAGTGGTCTCGATGTACGTGCCAACTTTTGGGATAGGGCATTGCAACCGCACCGATAGCGTTTCAGCGGCTTTCAGGCCTGTGCAACAGATGTCGTGGCACGTGGGGAGTTGACGTAATAAAGCCGCAATATCAGTTGGCTGTACAACCTCCAAATGTTCGTCGGACGCATTGCCTTGTAGCCGTCTGACGACCTGTGCGGTGTCGTAAATAGCAATGCCTTTCGCCCGACAAAAATCCACAATGGCTTCGTAACGAAATTTATGCTTAGGGCTTGGTTCCACAAAATGCAATGTGTCGCCAAAGAAAACCTGTCCCATAATTCGCCACATATCGTTCTGAAAATTCGGGTAAAAGAAATCCATACACCAGCGGACTTGCGGTGGTGGAAAACTACCGAGCAACAGCAGTTTGGCGTTCGGTGGCAGAAACGGCTGCAACGGATGGCGTTCTGTTTGCGATATGATGGTAGGCGACATAGTTGTTTTTTTGCAAAGGTACGGATTTTTTGATTTATGCAAATCTGTTCGATTGAAAAGTTGCCGATTTTGGCTGTACTCGCCATTATTTTTTCCTTTTTTAACCCCGCAACGCATAAAGTAAACTATAAGAATTTTCGATTATAATAAAAAAAACTTATAATAATTTTTGATTATGCTAAAAAAATATAATACTTTTGCACACCAAAATCGACAAAGGTATGATAGAAAGAGTTCTAAAATCCAAGATTGAAACAAGGATGTTTCGGGGTAAAGCCATCATTCTGATTGGCCCGCGTCAAGTTGGCAAAACGACTTTGTTGCGTGCTTTGCAAGCCGACGGCACCCATAAAGTGGTCAATTGGAACTGCGATGAGCCCGATGTGCGGCAAAAACTCACGAACCCTACTTCAACCCAATTACGTGCAGAAATAGGGAGCGCCGATTTGATTTTGATAGATGAGGCACAACGAGTGCAGAATATCGGCATAACACTCAAACTTTTGATTGATAATTTTCCCGAGAAACAAATGGTCGTTACAGGCTCTTCGGCGTTGGATATGTCCAACTCTATCAACGAACCACTGACGGGCAGGAAGTATGAATTTGTGCTGTATCCGATGTCTGCGGAAGAGCTGATTGCCCACTTCGGAGCACAAGATGAGAAGCGTTTATTGGAGCATCGTCTGCTTTATGGAGGGTATCCTGACGTAATCAATCATCAAGGCGAGGAACGCGAGATATTGACGAATATAGTAAATAGTTACTTGTACAAAGATATTTTTGCCTTCCAAGATGTGCGTAAACCTGAAATTATAGAGCAGTTGCTTCAAGCGTTGGCTTTACAAATAGGTAGCGAAGTGTCGTTTCATGCGTTGGGGCGAATGTTGGGCTTAAATTCTTTGACAGTGCAACGTTATATGGATTTATTGGAAAAATCGTATGTTATTTTTCATCTGCGTTCGTTTAGTCGTAATGTACGTGCGGAATTGAAAAAGAGTCGCAAGGTTTATTTTTATGATAATGGTGTCCGCAATGCTTTAATTGGTGATTTCAAACCGCTCAATTTGCGACAAGATGTAGGGGCGTTGTGGGAAAATTATGTTATCAGCGAACGTATAAAGTACAATGCCTACCATCAGTTTTATGGCAAAAGTTATTTTTGGCGTACCCAACAACAGCAGGAGATTGATTATATTGAGGAGGTAGACGGTGTGCTACATGCGTATGAATGCAAATGGAATGCAGAGCGGTCGGTGCGACTGACAGACACGTTTGCCAAAGGTTACCCCGACCACACTTTTACGGTCATTCATCCCGATAACTACCGAGATTTTGTGTGCGACTCTTGCTTGGGATAGGTGAGCAAAAGTACTCCCTTTTTCTATCAACCTCGTTTTAATCCTCAAATTTCTTTTACAAGATGTTTTTTGCTGGCATTTTCCAAGCCAATAAAGGTTGATTCACAGTCCATCATCACTATTTGTTGCATTTCTTTGAAAGTCATTTTTGTGCCTGTTTCTTTGCATATAAAATGTTCATCGTATAAATCACGGATCGGAGATTGCAAAAATTTTTCTAAAAAAGTGTTAATTTTTGATAAATCTTCCTCCTTTTTCAAATTGATTAAACCCTTATGATGCCACCTTGCTACCTCATAAATATACACTCTATCAGCATCTTGCAAAGCCGTAAGTCTTTCTAACGTTGCTTTTATCATTTTTTTTGCTTCCTTATAATCCCTGCTAAAATCCCTTGATACCCATATAGTTGCATTCTCTATTGTTTTTTTTACCCTTTCTTCTTTTATTTTATTCACAGCCTTTTGGAACTGAGCGGGATAGTGCATTTTTAGCCACGCCGTACGCATAAACAATACGCAAATTCCATAACTATGTTCGCGTGGGGTCATTTCATACATCCCATCGTGCTTACTAAAAATATGCACAACATCTTCAAACGTGGGCTGTTCAATGGCACGTAATTGTTGCATCTTTGTGGCACTCAAATAACTATAGTCTCGCCATTTTTTGTCTGTTATAAAGAATTGTAACTGTTCGGGCGTATCAAAAGGCAACGTGCGGAAATCAATCTTATCGTTTGTGGCTGCAATCGTTTGCTCCACAATATCAAGAACAAAGTAATTTATAATAGGTTTCTGAAATAACGTCTCAAACAAGATACTTTCTTCACAATATCTATCGTCTTCATCCATTTGGTCGTAATACATTTCGTTGAGATAATCTTCAATAAACTTTTTTCCTGCTGACGAAAACTCAATGCCAAAGTCATGTAAGATAGGACTATTCAATAATCTATTTGCATTCAAACCCACACTAATCGGGTCAATATCGGTGATGCCGAGAGCGTAACAAACCACACTTCCTGCTATTTGATAGGAACTCGGCGAGGTGCAAAAACCGTGTTCATGGGCTACACGAACATAATCCATCATAATTAAAAAACGGTCTGTCCAATGGCGATAATGAATAACTTCTAACTCACTTTTTATACGCTTTATTACCTCCTCGCTCAACTCACCTTGATAACGCTTACGGGCACCTCCCATCACGATATTCGTCAGGTACTGGTCGGCACTATCAAACCATTCTGGGAGCTGGAAATGTGGCATAGGATACAACTCATAACGATTCAAATAGTACACAAACTTCAATAGGTCGGGCTTTGAATCATCAAAAAATGTATCTTTGTATATATGATATAGATATAAACCAATTTGTTTGTACAGTTTTGGATATGTCTCAATAAAATTGCATAGTAGATCAGATTCAAACTCGTCTTTCATATCGAAATTCGGCTTCAAATGCTCGTTTAACAATTCTCTAAGTAAACTTGGGTAACTTTCTTTGTCGTCATAAATTTTATCCTCCATTTCGATGTTGTAGTAGAGTAGATTCGTAAAAATAGTTTGTGTATTGGCATCAATTTTCGCCAGCACTTCGGGTTCAATAAACGGATTATTGGCTTTGAACCACGCCAAAGCGTCGGCATCATATCTTATGTTCGTGAGTCCGATAAGGTGGCTAACGGCTTGCTTAATACCCGCATAATAGCCGTCACTTTTTCCGTTGTAATGCTTTGCCATTTTGATAAACGAAGCGATGTAAGGATTCCCTGCATAGTAGCACGAAGGGTTGAAATAGGCGTCTGCAAACTCGGCTTTGGAGGGTTTGGTGTGTTCCGTATACTTGCTTTCGAAACACAGCATGTATTTGCAACCTTTACTGATAAGCACAACGTCCATATTTGCTGGACGATTGACAGGACGACCCTCTGTAGGTTTCGTCATAATGGGAAATTTGACTTCAAAATATACTTTATCAAACTCAATTTCTTCCCATCGGAATGGATGCTCTGGGCTCACCCAATGAAAAAAGTTGTACGCTAACATAGACGATGAATAAATCGCCTTGGCATGGGCAAGATGGAAGACGCCTTTTTCGTCCACATAATCCTCCAACTCATGTCCATCGCCAGCCATAAACATGTCGTGGAACTTGCCTTTTGTGATGCCTTCTCGTCCACCTTTGAACACGTTTTCTTCGTATGTGGGCAGGTACCCAAGTTTGGTTCGGACGTTTTTTACGGGTTGCGATTGCTTTGTTTCGTTGTTTTGTTGTGTCATAATAGTTTAATTTTAGAAATTTGTTGCAAATTTAAAACGAAAAAGTGCCAACTTGTGGCACTCTTGTCAATAAATTATTGGTTACGAAAAATTACTTTTCCCAGTAACGTGTTTGAAGATACTTGATTAAATCAGCATACTCCTTATTTCCCACAATAGGGTTTAGTAACTCTTTGGGGTCGAGAATACGGAACTTGGAGCTGTCTTTGAGGGTTGGAACATAATTCTTCTCTATGGCAGTTTTTAACTCCGTGTGTTCGTTAGGTATGACCACTATATGGAAATAATCATCCGCTTCGATACCACAACCTTTATGACGAATAATTTGCTCAACCAACAATGTCTGACGCATCAATTCATAGTATGGATCAGCATTATACCAAGCATACCAACCTATCAAATTAGATGAAGGCAAAATGCGCTGCGGATAACGGCTGAGGCTCTTTTTGGTCGCTTTTTTTCCGTTGTATGTTTCCGTGTATTTCCATTCTATCGGAATAAGAATCTTTCTTTTATCTGTCAATTGTGCATAAACAAAAACGTCAATGGATGTGCAGTTTGCGCCCCGTGTTTCGTACCGTTCGCCAAGTAGAGAGATATTCTTATATACAAATTCAAATGTTATATAACCGTCTTCATCAAGCGGAGAAAGCAAAATCTTATCAATATCCAGTTTGGTTACCGCTCTCATTATTTCTTTAATAGCATCTTTATCTTTACGCAAGGCAAATAAGTGATTCAAACACTGAACCTGCGAAGAAACCAAATGCCCGGAAGGCAGTTTGCTTTTTTGGTTTTCTCCCCACCATGCAATATTATGCTTGTTAAAATAATCAAGCACATTATCAGTACCTGTGATTAGCGAAGAATATAAATTATAGCAACTATCCTGCTTGTCCAATACAAACTCGCGAGGTTTTCCTTTGAAAGTTCCATTGTTGGAAGCGATTCCTTTCAAATATTCATTGTAATATGCCAATTGGCAATCAATTTGTTGGTAATAATATGTTCGTTTCATTTCTTCAATCTTCATAATAATTTCATAATTTATGTTATATGCCTTATATAACGAATCCATCATCTCTCGATGTGCCAAGCGCCCCGGAGTTTCCTTAATCCAGCGGTTAAAAACAAGCAATTTTGGGATAGGATTAACCTTATAAGGCTTTTTATCCGGAATGTATAACTTCAGCGTTTTTTTTAGAGCATAAATTTCTGAATAATAATTAAGGATTTCATCCGTATGTTTGGCAATAAAATCTCTATATCCTTCAATTTGATCTACAATTTCCGGTTTTCCGTCTTTGGTTACCATTCGAGCATCGTCTATTCGTTTGAGTTCGACAAAACGGAGTTCACCATTAACACATTCTACAAGGTCTATTCGAATATCTCCGTTGTTGTAAGCAAATTCCGAATCAAGGTACTGCGAACGATGATTAATGATTAGATTTCCTTGAATAAATTTCTCGCTCCATTCCTCTTTATCAGCAATTCCATGTTTTCTAGAATAGAGGTGGACATTTCCAATGATTGTGTCCAATTTTTCATCCAACTGCTTAGCGCAGTTTTCGTAGCCATCACCTGTACCATACAGATACTTGCGATGCGTGAATGCCTGCACTTCATTCTTTTTGGAACAATAACGCAAACGAAGTACCCTTCCGCCTTCATAATATACATGTACTTCATTGTCTTTACGAATTTCAATGTACAGACGAAGATCGTTCTTTACTTTTTCCCACCAAGCATATTTGCCACTTTTTAATTCCTCGAATAGCGGTGCTTTAGGATTGAGGTTTTCAAATGTAATAGGTTTCATATCATCATGTATTTAAAATTTCTATTGCTTTTTCAACATCAGTGTCGGTGATGCCTGTGTCGGCATTGATTGGTACATGGTGCGGAGCAAGTTGGCGGAATGACTCAAAATCGTCCAAGATAACATAATTTGACACTTCAGGATGGTCTTGAAGCCAAGTAGAGATTTCCATTTCTCTTGCCACTGTCATTGCCTCACAAAAATCGTGCTTATCATCCTCCATATAGGTACGGATATAATCATCTGCCACAAAAAGTGATGTAATGTCGTACACCTTGCCAGGCAAATGACGCTCTTTCCACATCAACTTCAACATATTCAGACCCGCGAAACGCCACGAAGAAGAAACCACAATTTGAGCATTCGTAGCATCAACTATCTGTTGAAGGTTGGCGACTGCGTTTGGCGAAAATAGATTGCCAAAAGCATCCTCCGTCGGCAAACCTTTTTCTTTGAGCGAATTAAAGTACTCTTCGGTGTTCAAAACGCCATCTAAATCCAGAAAAATGACCTTATTATGCATATTGTTTTTCATTTCGGCTACAAAAATAATACCATAAAGTGCCAATATGTGGCATTATGTCATAAAAAAAATATTTTTTTGAATTTTATCTATATATATGACTTACAACTTGATTTAAATACACTTGAATCCATCTTCAATATTCTCGCATTTCCATTCACAAGGCTGTTCTCCTTCGTTAATTTGGATTACAAAAAATAACACTTTTTTGTCTGAATGTTGGGATATGTATTGACCTAGTCTTTTTTTTGCTTCTTCAAGGTTGTCATTTAGGTCTTTCGTTTCGAGTTTGGCTTTCCGTCCAAGTACAACAGAAAGAGATATCACTTCTTTGATATTGTTTCGATTGTCCAATAGTTTCATGTAATCAAAAACAACTTTTTTTGCATTCATATTCTTTGCCATTTTGAATTCTACTGCATAATCTGGATTATCAAAATTACCAATCGCAAAATCTATGAAACCAGACCTTCCGCCCTCGAAATCATCTTTTTTTATTTTCCTTAATGGCTTTATTTCGTATCCGTTTTCTACTTTAGCATAAAATCCACCATCTCTAATACCTTTAATTGATGTTGCCCATTCTGGATGAAACGAATTTTTCGCATCAGTGATATTAATCTCATAATCCGATTCTTTCTGAACTAGAAATGAAAACTTATGGTGTAAGTACCGTTCATTCCAATGTATACTATTGGGATTTTTGATTGTTTTTAAATCATTGATTACTTGTTCGATTATTTTTTCAACATCCATAGTAATAAAATTTTAAATTAAACTTATTGATTTTCAATTTACAAAATGCTCCACAAAAATAATTCCATAAAATTTACCTTCATATATTATACGATTTTCCCGCCAAGAAACTTCAAAACTTTTAAAACCTTTCCAAAACTTGTTGTGCTTCGGCACGAAATTGTTCCCGTAGCCACTGGGGCGTGAGGACGGTTATTTCTGGTAGAAACGAACGGAGTTCGCGGATAAAATCGACTGTCGGGGCAATATAGTACTCAAAAACCGAATAATCATCTGTCTTTTCAATCTCTTTTTGCGAACGATGCAGGGGCAACGAACGCAAATAATTGGCATAAAAAGGCTGTACGCGTATCTGCACAATTTCCGCTTGTTTGTCGTGCATAACGCCATAATAGTGGTACAAAAAATCACTTGCACGAAAATCCTTCGGCAGTTGAAACGTCTGCTCCGTAACGTCACAATCCACCATGCGGTCCAGCGAATAAAAATGCAACTCGTTATAGTCCTTTCGCAGTCCCAAGAGATACCAACGCTGTTTGAAACAACGCAAGCAATACGGCATGATCTCAAACTCTCGTGCCTGTTGCATCTTAAAACTATGATATTGCACCCGTAACACCTTGTTTTGTAGCATGGCTTCAATCACGCACGTCAGGAAACGGTTGCCCGAAGGTATATCTTCCAACACAATCCGCTCCTTGATTTGTTGGCTGTCCAGCAACAGATTATTGATAGAAAAGCAGTTAATGAGCCACTGCTGGACGTCCCCGTCTTTACGTATATCGTGGGGATTTTCTAAGGTGTAACGGTTACCTTCCTTACGCAAACAACAAATATCTATCTTGAAAAGCTCCCCAATGTCGTTTTTCATCCGCATAAAAGTGCGTTTTGGGATACTCTTCTCCTGCTTGTCGTTTAGATTAGAACGCGACCAATAGTCGTCGATTTCGGCTTTGGTTAAAGCCCCGTAGGAATGGAGCAAGTCCACTAACCACATATACCGTTTAAATTGCAAAATAGGGGTCATAATCTCATGTGTTAAAATTTTTGCAAAGTTACCGTTTCTTCGCGAGATACGCAAGGGGCAATTATTGAGATAGACAACATAAAAAAAAGGTGCGAAATTATATTCACACTTTCTCAAAAACTATTTCGTAGCCGAAAAATAGACTACTCGAACAACTCCGTACTAAAATACCGTTCGGCCGTATCGGGCAAAATGGTGATGACATTCTTGCCTTTGCCCAACAACTTCGCCATTTTGAGTGCTGTATAAACGTTGCTACCACTCGAAATACCACACATCAAGCCCTCTTCACGTGCCAAGCGTTTCGCGGTTTGCACAGCATCGGCATCAGGCACGATACAAATATCGTCATAGATTTTCGTATCCAGAATTTCGGGAATCAAACCGTCGCCAATACCCATCTGAATATGCGTGCCAATCGGTTTGCCCGACAAAATAGCCGCATTTTCGGGTTCTATCGCCCAAACCAACATATTGGGGTATTTCTCTTTCAGCACGCCACCAACGCCTGTGATGGTGCCACCCGTACCAATCCCGCTACAGAAGCCATGAATCTCTTGGTCAAAGTCGTTCAAGATTTCTTGGGCAGTGTATAATTTGTGTGCATTGGTGTTGTTGATGTTCTCAAATTGGTGCGGAACGAACACGTTGCTATCTTTTTTAGCCAAATCCAACGCCGTGTTGAGGCATTCGGCTATACATTTGCCTATATCGCCAGCGTCGTGCACCAAAACCACTTCGGCACCGTAATTCTCAATCAGTTTTTTCCGTTCGCCCGAGACACTGTCGGGAAGCACAATCTTCACTTTATATCCTTTCACAGCACCCACCAACGCCAATCCTACTCCCTGGTTACCGCTACTTGGTTCTACGATGATACTGCCTTTATGAAGCAACCCTTGTTTTTCGGCTGCCTCAATCATATTCAACGCCGTGCGAGTTTTGATAGAACCACCCACATTGACACCCTCGTATTTCACATAAATGTTCGCACTCCCTTCGGGCACGATGCGATTCAGTTTGACTAACGGCGTGTGCCCTACGGCTTTTAAGATGTTTTCAAAATACATATATTTTCTTTTTTTAGTGTTGGTTATCTTGCAGAGGGTTTTGTGAACCTCCGATTACTTTTATTTCTTTTTCCCCTTAGGGGTGGGTTTATGTGCGGGTTTAGGAGAGGCTTTTTTCTCTTCCTTTTCAGGGTCTGGCTTCTTAGGAGGATCGATCGCTACACTATTCAACCATCTTAGGTTCTCGTTTTTACTTCTATCAATCAATGGGGCAAGCCGTTTATCACAATCTATACTCCTCAAAGCCAGGTTTTTAGATATATCCAACGAGGTTATGTTGTTGTTATCGCACGACAAATCCTTCAACGCCACGCAATGACTTAAATCTAAGGAGTCCAATTTGTTATCAAAGCACCATAACCATTCCAATTCGGCGTTATTGCTCAAATCCAATGAGGTCAATTGGTTCGAATAGCAGTTCAGATTCTTCAATACAGTGTTATTGGTCAAATCCAACGCTGCAATTTGATTGTTACAGCAACGTAAATAGCCCAACTCTGCATTTTTGCTTACGTCCAAAGCGGTCAAAAAATTCGAGTAGCAGTTCAAACTGATCAAATTCACATTCTGACTCAAATCCAACGCAAGGATGCGATTGGCAGCACAATCCAAGTTCCTCAACGCCACATTTTTGGTTGTATTCAACTCAAATAAGCGATTATGACGGCAAGTAAGTACCTCCAATTCGACATTCGTACTTAAATCCAAACTAACCAACTGATTGGAATAACAATTCAAGTCTTTTAAGTGGGTGCAACCCGTCACATTCAACGCCGTTATCTGATTACCGTAGCAAGACAACTCGATTAAATTAGGACATTTACTTGCATCCAACGCCGGCAACTGATTGGAATAGCAATATAACTTTTTCAACGCCGTGTTTTTCGTTATATCCAAGTTAGATACCTGATTGGAGTAGCAGTACAGTTCTTTTAACGCCGTGTTATTGCTCACATTGAGGTAATAGATCTGGTTGGAGAAGCAATACAGTTCTTTCAACGCCTTACTTTTGCTTATATTTAAATTGATTATCTGATTGTTGTTACAAAAGAGTCGCACTAAAGCGATGTTTTTGGTCATATCCAAAGCCGTCAGCAGGTTATGATTGCAAATCAACTCTGTCAAAGCGACATTCTTGCTCACGTCCAACGCCTCTAACTGGTTGTTGCCACAATCCAAATTCATCAACGCCGAGTTTTTGACCAATTTCAACGCAGTCAGATGGTTATTTGCACACGAGAGCCCATACAAAATGGGGTTGTTCCGCAAATCTAACTCCGACAAGTGGTTGTTTGCACAATAAAGCCAATTCAAGTAGATGCAACCCGTCAAATCCAACGCCGATAGGTTATTGAACGAACAATTTAATAACTTCAACGCAAAACATTCCCCCACATCTAACGCCACCAACTGGTTATGGTCGCAGCAGAGTGTATCCAACAGGGTGTTCATCTTAATATCCAACGCCGAGATCTGGTTATAAGAACACAGTAAGGTGTTCAAATTTGAAAAGTACTCAATACCTTTCAAAGAACCGATGTAACCTAAACTTTGGAAGTTACCCGATACGTCTATTCTTGTTACATCGTCTCCCTCTTGTATCGACAAGATACCATCGCCATTGACGTCAAAGTGCTCCAAACAGTAGGCTTTGAAGGTGGTATCTTCCATCTTTGAACAAATGTCAAACTCTGCGTGTGCTATGGTGGCGACAGATAAAAAAATGAAAAGCGACACCATCCTAAATACTCCAAGTCGTAATGTATTCATATTATTTTTTTTATAGTTATGTTCGTAATTGTTATACAGAATGTAGAGTCTCCCCAAATGCTTAATTGCTTTCTACAATTTTTTCTACATCAAACATTTTCCCCCAATCTGATTCTGCATATTTCGTTTTACTATTTTTAGGTACAAAAACCGTGCACTGTGTAGCCGTTTGTTTGAAAAAACTACCATTATTTTGTTTCGAAGGCAATGCCATCGCAGGTGGTTCAACGGCAAAGGAAGTGATTTTAGTCAATGATCGACATTCCCAAAAAGCACCATCTTCCAACTCTACGCAAGCGGCAGGCAAAATAATCGTTGCCAACTCCGCACAAAAACTGAATGTAAACGGGCGTATCTTGGTGACTTTCTGCGGGATGTCGATGCTTTGCAAACTGATACATTTTTCAAAAGCAAGTTCGCCAATCTCCTCTAACGAAGCGGGCAAAATGACCATCGGCAAACTGGCACATTTGGAAAACGATTTAAACCCAATCTTTTGGAGGGTAGGAGGCAAGGTCAGTTCCTGCAACATATCGCACAACGAAAATGCTCTATCGCCAATCTCAATCACCGTGTATTTCTTGCCTTCGTATTTAATTTGGGACGGAATTTCAACTTTTGTCAAATTATCGTACGGGCGAGTGTGATGAAAAACAACTCGGACTGTTTTACCTTTTGGGTCAATAATTTCGTAAAACAGTTCACCCACTTTGAATGAATCCGCCACTACGGTTCCTAAAACGAGGAATAAAAAGCCTGTTAATAAAATTATTTTCTTCATAATATCTTGAAATTAAACATTTTTCCAACCTTGTGCCTGCAAAGGAATCGTCTCGCCGTCATGCGAAGCCAGATTGATGCCCTCGCTTTCCTTATCGATATGCCCGATGATATACACGTCATCCAGCGGCAATAATTTCTCGTAATCGTTTATGTTACAAGTAAATAGCAACTCATAATCTTCGCCACCGTTGAGGGCACACATCACCACGTTGAGGTTCATCTCTTCCGCTAATCGAGCCGTTTGTTCGTCAATGGGTAACTTGCCTTCGTACACCGTGCAACCCACTTTGGACTGCTTGCAGATATGGAATAACTCGCTACTCAAGCCGTCCGAGATGTCAATCATCGCCGTAGGCAGGATATCCGCTTTTGCCAACTGCTCCACGATGTCCTTACGGGCTTGGGCTTTCAGTTGCCGTTGCAACAAGTACTCGCGACCTTCGAACTGGCTTTGGTCAAACTGGCTTTGGTTAGGCACCGAATGCACCACCTCCAACTCGCGTTGCAGCAGTTGCAGTCCCATGTAAGCCGCTCCCAAGTTCCCACTCACGCAAATCAAGTCGGTCGGCTTAGCACCACTCCGATAGACGATTTTATCTTTCGGAGCCGAGCCAATGCAGGTGATAGAGATAACCAAGCCGTTCAACGAAGCCACCGTGTCGCCACCTACCAAATCCACGCCATGCTCCTCGCAAGCCCACCGAAGCCCCTGATACAACTCCTCCAAGTCCTCCACATTAAACCGACTACTCACCCCAATCGACACGGTTATCTGGGCAGGTTTGCCGTTCATGGCATAAATATCCGAGAAGTTGACCACAGCCGCTTTGTAGCCGAGGTACTTCAACGGACAATACTCCAAGTTAAAATGGATGCCCTCCAAGAGCATGTCGGTCGTGACGAGCGTCTGTTCGGGACTGTCAATCACGGCACAATCGTCCCCGACTCCTTTGATGGTGGAGGCGTTCTTTTGCGGAAAATCGTGCGTCAAATGCTCTATGAGCTTAAATTCTCCTAACTTACTTATGGGCGTTTTGTCTTGCATCCAACTGATTTTTTAGCGAGGCAAAGGTATTATTTTCGTTTTATTTGGCAAAATAGTTTTTTTATCCTAATGATTTTTATATCTTTGCGGGGTCACTGGTTTGGGGGCGTTATGTTTTGATATGAATTAGGATTTTGCGTTTGGTTGAGTAATGGCTTTTTATCTGGTTTTATATATTGTTGCTACTTTGTGTGCTTTCTGCTATGCGAAGGCAAAAACAAAGATAGATATTTTGATTTTTAAAACCTTACTTTTTCTTATCTTATTTCTGCCACTTGCCTTACGCTACAACATTGGAACGGATTATCAAACTTATGTTTACTTAATTAAAGAATACTACTTTTTTAAGCATAGTGATCTATACTTTGAGCCTGGCTGGATGCCAATAATTTATGCTATTGAAAAATGGAATCTCAGTTTGCAATGGTTCTTTGTGGTACCAGCATTCTTTTCAACCTTTATTGTATTGAGAGAGGATATTATAGAAAGAAAATATGCCCATTTTTGTATTCCTGTATATCTTAGTCTTGCATATATTGATTCATTTGACATTGTACGACAAGCATTTGCGGCTACCATATTCTTGTTCTGTGTTAAAAATTTAGAACGAAAAAGATGCTGGAAAACATTCTTTTGGCTAATTATTGCCGTGTTGTTCCATAAATCGGCTGTTTTATATTTACCGTTTTTAATCCTTGCTTCCTTGGATTGGAAAAAACTGAATCAATATAGAGCATTGACCATATACGCAATAATGGTAGCAGTATTTGTAATATATAACGCAGCAACATTGATAATAACAAAAATCGTTGGCGATACTATGTATGCCTCTTATGTTACCAGTGATTTTAATCGCCCTACAAAAATAACCAGTGGGCTAGGGGTGTTAGCAAAGCAAATACTCTTTATTTTGGTTTTATTCTCAATTCGTAAAGAAGAAATTGATAGTACTATTAATCAAACATCCATTAGACGATATAATATAGTCTGCATAGGTACCTTATGTTTGGCAGCATTTCATATTCTTGCTACACAAATTCATATTTTTGATAGGTTAACGACTTTGTTCTCTCCTTTTTATATCTATATTGCTACTTGTCTCATAAAATCAAAATGGAAATATAGGAAATGGGCTTGCTTGATCTTTGTTTCTATGCTTTTCATACTCGCTGCTATGAGACTATATGGTTCTTTTATTGCAGGAACAGGACCTGGGATTATTCCCTACCAATCAATCCTAACAAAATAACGACTATGCAAAAATAAACAAAGATGATACCGAAAATTATTCATTACTGTTGGCTAAGTAACGATCCAATTCCAGAGGCATTTCAAAAGCATATAGAATCTTGGAAGAAATATCTTGTTGGATATGAATTCAAATTATGGAATTTTGATATATTTGATAAACAATCTTCGCTTTGGGTTTCACAAGCCTTTGATGCAAAAAAATATGCATTTGCTACTGATTTTATTCGCTTATATGCAGTATATCATTACGGTGGGATTTACATGGATATGGATGTTGAAGTACTAAAACCGTTTGATGATTTGCTGGACAGAGATTTATTCTTCGGATACGAGCATCCAAAACAACCATATTTAGAAGCAGGATGTTTTGGAGCTACAAAAGGGAATATTTTTATAGGTGAGTGTCTAAAATATTATGATAATCGCCCATTTATCCAAGACGATGGTAGTTATGATATATTACCACTGCCCAAAATAATAACTCCAATTTATAAAAAGTTAGTTCAAACAGAACCTTTTTCTGTTGATTACTTTACAGCAAAATCTTTGGAAACGGGAGAAATAATTACTACTAAAAATACGTATGCAATACATCATTTTGCAGCAAGTTGGCGTGAAGATAGATGGCTAAAACTTAGAGATTTTAAATATAAATTGCACAAAAAGAAAATTCCTACTTTTCTAATAGATATTTGCTACCAACTATATTATGCCATTATGGCATTTCAATATCATGGTTTGAAAAAGGGGCTTAAAAAAGGTTTTAATGTCTTTCTAAATAAGATTAAATCAAAATAAAATCGAAAGATAATATTGATGAAAACAGCAATTTTTATAAACAATATTTTTAATAATGGCGGAACAGAAGTCGTTTCAATTGAGTATGCCAAACTCCTAAAAAAACAAGGAGAATCAGTTTGCTTTATCAGTATTGATTCAGGTGATTTATTTCCGGATGAATTAAAAAAAGAACAAATTGACGTCTTTGTGGTTCGAGGAAGAAAGAATAACAATGAACTCTCTGAAGAACAAATTCAAAAAGCATTGAAATATTGTGTAGAAAATAATGTAGACAAGTCTCTGTTCATTATAAATATACCTCACAAAATAAGTCCTGTAAGTAACTTAGATTTAATCTTAAGATTATCAAAAATTTCAAAATGTGAAGTTGTCTTCCATAGTAGTCCTAAATCTTACATAACTAGGTATTGGTCATTGAGATATGGGATTATTGGTAATGTTCTTCGCAAAATTAAAACATTGTTAATAACTAAACCTTACGCAAAGCATTTTATAAAAACTTTGTATAAAAATGGGATTATGTTATACTCCATAACAAAAGGTGGACAAAAAGAATTGAAAAAGTATTATGGCGTTGATGCAAAAATACGTTATAATTGGTATGTATATCGAGATATTGAATTCCCAAATAAAAAAAACATTGTTACTTATTGCGGTCGGTTGGTTTTTGAAAAAAACTTATTATTACTGCTTAATGCATGGAAACGTTGTAATACAGCTGATTGGAAATTAAGGCTGATTGGAACAGGAGAAGAAAAAGATTTACTTGAAAACTTTTGTGTAAAAAACCATTTAGATAATGTGGAATTCTGTGGGAGTATTAATCACGAGAGAATTTATGATTATTTTGCAGAAAGTAAAATTTGTGTTTTAACAAGTTTTTATGAAGGTCATCCTACGGTTGTTGTCGAAGCAATGAATATGGGAAATGTTATTTTTTCTACAAAATATGATGGTTTTAGTGATGAATTATTAAATTCTGAAACGGCAATTATTACAGATTATAAGGTTTCTCATTATTCAAATGCTTTAAATGAGTTACTAAATAATCCAGAACGAATTGACCAAATGGGACATAATGCTTTTGGAAAATGCAAAGAATTTTATCATTCTTCTGAATATTTAAATAATTTAAGATGAGGTTTTATGAAAACTAATTTTGATATAGATTTTATAGTTCCTTGGGTGGACGGGAGCGATCCACAATGGATTGAAGAATTTAATAAATACTGTCCCGAAGACAAACGTATTATTGACGCAAGTACAAAACGTTACCGTGATTACGGGCTTCTGAAATACTGGTTTCGTGGAGTAGAGAAGTTTGCACCTTGGGTGCGAAAAGTGCATTTTGTTACCTGTGGACAAAAACCTGAATGGCTCAATTTGGATGCACCAAAATTACATTGGGTAAAGCACGAAGATTATATTCCCAAAGAATATCTACCTGTTTTCAGCGCAAATCCAATCGAAATGTACATGCACCATATTCCCGATTTAGCAGAGCATTTTGTATACTTTAACGATGATTTTTTTCTTACGGCTCCTGTAAAAAAAGAATTCTTTTTTAAGAATGGGCTTCCGTGTGATAGTGCTATCCTCGGGACGATAAGTTTAACTGATATTGGACATATTCTGCTAAATAATAATAACCTTATAAATCAAAAATTTAATAAGAAAAAAGTTATTCGAAAGAATTTTACCAAATGGATAAATCCTATTTATGGTGCAGAACTTATTCGCTCTTTGCTTTTATTACCTTATACAGGATTTACTGGTTTTCATAATACCCATTACGCATCGGCATATACTAAAACATTATTGAATACTGTATGCGATGAGTTCCCTGATGCGATTAAAACGACTATGAAAAATCGTTTTCGTTCCCAACAAGATGTAAATCAATATCTTTTTCAAGATTATCGTTTTTGTACAGGTGATTTCTATCCTATCAATCCGCACAAAAACAAGAAAATGTTTACGCTGTCTGATGCTAATTTGACTCAAGCGGCTGACTATATAAAAAATCAAAAGGTATCAGAAATTGTCTTAAATGATTCTGATGCATTTGATTTTGAAAAAGCTACAGTTGTTTTAGCAGAGGCTTTTGAACACATATTACCAGAAAAATCATTGTTTGAAGTTTAGTTATGATTAGTGTTTGTATGGCAACCTATAATGGTGCAAAGTTTATAAAACAACAGATAGACTCTATTTTATATCAACTTGGAATGGAGGATGAACTTATCATCAGCGATGATGGTAGTACAGATAAAACTTTGAACATTATTGCTTCTTACAATGATTCTCGTATAAAAGTTTTTCATCATAAAAGGAATCCAAATTTTGCAAAAATCAAATATTCTCGGTCTTTTTATTATGCTACTGCAAATTTTGAGAACGCACTAATACACGCAAAAGGAGATTATATTTTTCTTGCTGACCAAGATGATATTTGGTTAGAAAAAAAAGTTGCTACTTGTGTCGAAGCATTAAAGGAATATGATTTTATTATCCACTCAAAAACACAAAAAAATAACGAGAATCTGTTGTCTTCTAATGTTGTTACTCCTAGAAATTGGTTCTTTCATCTTATGCATATGACATGGTATGGTTGTTGTATGGCATTTAGGAAAAAACTTCTAAAAATGGTTTTGCCTTTCCCAAAAAAGCTTATAGGACATGATTATTGGATTTCAGTTATTGCATTACGATTTTGTTCTGTAAAAGTAATAAATACACCTCTTATAGCCTATAGATTACATGAAAATTCTGTTTCTCAAGGAACGAAGAATCCTCTTGCTTTTAAGATTTTTTTTCGAATCAAATTATTATTTTCAGTAATAAAACGATTTATCCAATTACAACTTAGCACATAAACGGTTTAAAAATTGACTTTGGTAAAACATTAAGAATTAAAATTATGGATTTTTCTGTTCTTCAATCGGTTTATAAAAAAGACAATCCAAAGTTTTTGTCTGAATCTTTGCAAAGTATAAAAAATAATACTGTGCAACCTGCCGCAATCGTACTTGTTAAAGACGGTACACTCACACCTGAACTAGAAGCCGTCATTATCGAATGGCAAGAAAAACTTCCGCTCAAAGTTGTCGGTTATGAACAAAATCAAGGTTTGGCATATGCACTCAATTATGGTTTGCAATTTGTAGAAACAGAACTTGTTGCTCGAATGGATAGCGATGATATTTGTTATCCCAACAGATTTGAAAAACAATTAAAATATTTTGAACAAAAAACAGAAGTAGAAATACTCGGCACAGGAATATCTGAATTTTATATATCCAAAAATAATGAAGAATTTCGCCACACTCATTTTTATCCTCAAATATCAGATTCCACCTCAAAAACTCTTTTTAAGGGCACACCTGTTGGGCATCCAACTGTAATGCTAAAAACAAAATTATTAAAAGAATTTAAGTACGCAGAAAATACAACCATGAATGAAGATATAGAACTATGGTTTCGCCTTATCAAATCAGGTCATTCAATTTATAATCTTCAAGAACCGCTTGTGAATTTTCGCATTACCGATGCTACATTTAATCGACGCAATACGAAAAAAGCGTTTAATGAATTTAAAATCTATTGGGAAAATCTTTATGAGATATTTGGTCTATCGCCTTTACTAATTTATCCAATAGCTCGCTTTCTGGTTCGGTTTTTGCCATATAGAATCAATAAAAAACTATATTTTTCAAAAGTGCGAAATTCAGTATTAAAATAAAATTTTACCCTTTAACTGATTGAAAATAAAAACTCATTGGCATATATCAAAAAAAAACGTAATTTTGTAGCCGAAAATAACAAAGTGATGCGTAGCAATGATATTTCATATTTTTTATCCTTCTGTATTGAACAGTACAAACAGAAACATCATTTGACGGGCGAGCAGGCAATGCAAGAACTGGACAAATACGGTGTTTTGGATTATTTGGAGGAGTTTTACGGCGTCTTGCACACCCAAAATGCACAATGGATTGTAGAAGATATTGAACACTTTATTAGTAAGCGGCAAAAATGAAAGTATATCACGGCAGTTTAGAATGTGTTATAGCACCGACTATCCGCGAATCTAATCGCACATTGGATTACGGAAATGGTTTTTATACCACCACTTCGTATGAGCAGGCAGAAGAATGGGTACGCAGAAAAATGAAAGACAGCCACATTACGAAAGGATTTGTCAACGAATACGAAATGGATATTGATAAGTTAGCATCGTTCAAATGCTTGTTTTTTGACTCACCAACAGATGAATGGATTGATTTTGTGATGAACAACCGCTTGAAAAAAGATTTTGTGCATGATTACGATGTTGTATATGGTCCAGTAGCCAATGATCGTGTATATACTTGCTTTGCTCTGTACGAAGGAGGAGTGATGAGCAAGCAAAATTTGTTGGCAGAATTGAAAACATACCAACTAATAGACCAGTATTTATTCCACACCGAGCGTGCGTTGCAAATACTAACATTCATTCAAGCAAAGGAGATACGACTATGACAGAAATAACCCAACAAAATTTATATCTCATTTTGCCTTCTAAGGTCAGTTGGATGGCAGATATGCTTTGTGAGGATAAACATATCAGCGTAGTGGAAGCCATACGCCAAATCTACACTTCGGACACCTACAAACAATTAGAACAAGAAAACACCAAGCGTTGGCACGAAGGGCCCGTGTCTTTGTACCAAAATTTATGTAACGCACAATAATATATACGGAAAAATATGCCGTTGTGCCGAAAATAAAATCTATGTTCCCGCTGAAAAATCGTAAAATTCTACAATTCCACCCCTCAAAAAATCAAATCTACACAAAGCATTTTTGCAGGAAATGATTATTTTTGCAACATTAACATTACATTTTTGTTTTTTTTAAAAAAATTTGTGTACCTTCGCACAGCGTTTCGGTATTTTTTGTAGAAGTTTAGGTGGAATAATCGGGGGCGTTCTTTCATAGAGTACGGAAAATAGCAAAGTTTAGGATATAAAACCATAAATAAGTACATGGAAAAACATAAATTTAAGACTATTGGCATCATTGGTGGAATGGGTCCCGCAGCAACGGCAGACTTGATGAACAAAATCATTGATATGACCGAAGCCGCAAAAGACCAAGACCACATCCCCATGCTCGTAGATTCAAACACTTGTATTCCCGATAGAACATTGGCAATTTTGGAAGGTGGCGAAAGTCCCGTGCCACAGATGTTGCGTTCGGCAAAGCGTTTGGAGCAAGCGGGAGCGGATTTTCTCATTGTCCCGTGCAATACAGCACATTTTTTCGTTCCGCAACTGCAAAAAGAGGTCGGCATTCCCTTCCTCAATATGCCTCAGGAAACAGGTAAGTTGTTGCAACAAAAAGGCATAAAACGTGCAGCGGTGTTGGCAACGAATGGGACATGCCAGAGTGGACTTTATGAAAAAGTGCTGACTGAAGCGGGCATCGAGACGCTTTATCCGTCGCCCGAACAGCAAAAATTGGTGATGAGCCTGATTTACGATTACATCAAAAAAGGCATCACCGACCCGAACAAACTGCCACGCGAAGGCGTTGTTGCAATGATAAAAGATTTGCATGCTCGTGGGGCTCAGGCGTTGTTGTTGGCTTGTACCGAATTGCCACTGGCGTTCAGTATTTTAGACCTTTATGATGACACTTGCGTGGATCCGACCTCCGTATTGGCGTGTGCTGCGATTCAAAAAGCAGGTGCAACGGTTAGAAAAAAATGACAGATAAAATAAAGTTTAACTTAAAAAAGAATTCTTATGTCTAAATTAAAAGAATCATTGGCACTACAGATCTTTTTGGCTTTAGGTCTTGGTGTTGTAGCGGGTTTGTGCTTTTTGTGGGCTGACCAAGTAGCGTTCCCAGTAAAATGGCTCAAACCTTTTGGAACAATCTTCATTAACCTCTTGAAGTTCATCTGTGTGCCCATCGTGCTCACTTCGATTATTCAAGGTGTGGTTTCGTTAGGTGATCCTAAAAAAATCGGTTCTATCGGTGGTAAAACTATTCTTTACTACTTGTGTACGACCATGTTTGCTATCACAATCGGTTTGATTTTGGCAAACTTGTTCACCTTCCCCGTTTTGGAAACGAGTGGTGCTGAATATGCAGCTAAACCTCCCGTTCCAATTATGGACACGATTATTAAGATCTTCCCAACTAACATCCTTGCTCCAATCGTAGGCATGGATATGTTGCCCGTTATCGTTATCGCTTTGTTCATCGGTTTCGGTATTATCTTGACAGGTGAAAAAGGCAAAATTGTTAAAGACGTTAACGATGGTTTGGTAGAAGTGTTCATGAAGATTATGCACGGTATCATCTCTTTGTCTCCTTACGCAGTATTCTGCTTGATTACTCCTGTGGTTGCAGAGAATGGTCCTAAGGTACTTGGTTCGTTGGCTTTGGTACTTTTGTGTGCTTATATCGCTTATGCAGTACACGTTTTCGTTACTTACTCTACGGCCGTTTCGGTTTTGGGTAAGATGAATCCATTGAAATTCTTGAAAGGTGGTACAGAAGCGTTCTTGTTCGCTTTCACGAGTACTTCTTCTGCTGCAACAATTCCAATTTCGTTGGAGTGTGCAGAAAAGAACTTGGGCGTTCGTAAAGACGTAGCAAGTTTCACCTTGCCATTGGGTGCAACGATTAACATGGACGGTACGGCAATCTACCAAGGTGTTGCTGCTGTGTTCATTGCTTCTTGCTATGGTATTGATTTGACTCTTGGCGATATGATTACGATCATCTTGACGGCTACTTTGGCTTCTATCGGTACAGCAGGTACTCCTGGTGCAGGTATGATTATGCTCGCTATGGTGTTGGAGTCTGTTGGTTTGCCTGTTGAAGGTATCGCTCTCGTGTTCGGTGTTGACCGTATCTTCGATATGGGTCGTACAGGTGTGAACGTATTGGGTGACCTTTCTGCAGCTGTTATCGTAGACCGTTCAGAGAAGAAAAGAGAAGGATTAGTTGACTAATCACTGAGAATTTTTCTATAAAACATTACTCGGAAAGTCAGGACGAAATGTTCTGGCTTTCTTTTTTATATAATTGAGAGGAAGAGGATGGTTCCCAACTGCACGGGAGCGTTTGGCAGAGTGTGTAGAGCAGTATCGCAAAATAACCCAGCGGTGTTAGGTTAATGCAGTGTAAAAAAAAGAGAGAAGCCCAATCAGGTTTCTCTTTTTTGTATGGATTGTAGCGGGACCCAGGATTGAACTGGGGACCTCATGATTATGAATCATGCGCTCTAACCAGCTGAGCTATCCCGCCAAAAATCAACTCAACAGCGTCCACGAAGGTAAAACTTTTATCAGAATTAAAAAAATAAAAATATCTTTGCACGACATTCTTACAAAAAAAACTATAACTTATTGAACTATACACGATATGAAACGACATTTTTTACTCCTGATTTTTACGCTATTTTGTTGTGCTCAAGTGTTCGCAAATGGTGATGTTAGTGGCAAAATAGTAGATGCAAATAGCGGAAATCCATTGGAAATGGTAGCTGTGCAGGTTTTTGCCTTAAAAAATAATGACACGGTTTTTGTTACGGGCGTGCAAACCGATTTGTATGGCAATTTTATGTTGCCCAAGACGGCAAATGGCAAGTATATACTACGTTTTTCGGCATTAGGGTACAAAACACAGGATAAAATAATCACTGTTGCTGACCAAGATGTGGCTGTTGGAGCGGTGCGTCTGAAAGAAAATGTGCAAGAATTAAGTGCGGTGCAAATCACGGGGAAAGCTGCTGAGATGACCGTCAAAGGCGATACGTTGGAGTACAATACCGCTGCTTATTCCCTCAACGAAAACGCTATGGTAGAGGATTTGCTCAAAAAAATGGCAGGCGTGGAGGTCGATAAAGACGGAAATGTTACGGTAAATGGCGAGTCCATTGCTTCCGTGCAAATTGATGGCAAAAAATTCTTCGGTTCCGATGTCCAAATGGCGACTAAAAACATTCCTGCTGAGATGATTGACAAGATACAAGTGCTTGATAATAAATCCGATATGGCCAAACTGACGGGCATCGAAGACGATAACACCGAACGAATCATCAACCTCAAACTCAAAGAGAACCGCAAAAAAGGACTTTTTGGTAATTATGTTGGAGGAGTGGGAGCCGATTTGATAACCGATAACGGCGAATGGTTTGACTACAACAACAGCGAATTTGGTGCCAATAGTTCCGAAAAAGCCCAACATTTTTTCAAAAACGATTTTCGTTACAACGCTAATTTGTTCACGAATCTGCTTACGGGCGAGAGTCAAACGACCATAGTGGGCAATGCCAACAACACCAACGAGATTCGGAGCGGACGCGGAAGAGGTTTTTGGGGTGGTTCTAATTCGGGCATTACGCGGACAGAAAACATCGGTATAAACACGAATATAGACGCTTCAAAGAAGGTTGACGGGTTGTTGATAGGAAGTGATGCACAATTTACGCATTCGCATAACAACACCCAAACCAAGCAGGATAAAACGACTTACGGAGACGATGTAGTCTATGATAATACCGATTCAATCAGCAAAATAACGAAGTCTTGGGATGCAAAAGTGAGGTTGGAATTTGAATGGACAATCGACACGCTCAACACGGTATTTTTTAAGCCCACGATTTCCTATACCAACAACGAGAGCAACGGCTACAACGAGTATATTTATTACAGAGATACGACCGAAATAATCAACGATGGAAACCAGAGCACGTATTCGCTGAGCGAGGATATTTCGGCAGAATTGAACGTGATTTATAACCGCAAATTGCAGAAAAAAGGGCGTGTTTTGACGCTCAACGGCTCGTTTTCGTTCACCAACACAAAAGGAAACTCGAGCACGCTTTCGTACGATAATTTGTTAAAAAAAACGCTCATTGACCAATACACGCATAGCGGCAACGATGCCCTTTCGTATTCGCTCAAAGTGTCGTATATGGAGCCACTTTCAAAGGATTGTCGGCATTTGATGGAAATGAATGCGACTTACCGAGCCAACCATCGCGACTCGCACAAAGACCAGTTTTCCAAAAACGAACTCAGTGGCGACTATGAATACGATTCGACTTATTCCAATGCCCTCAAAAACAACTTCTATTCCGAGATTGCGGAGTTGAATTATCGGTTTTTATCCGAGCATAGCGATTTGACGGTCGGGGCAAGTATCAATCCTTCGCAAACCCGCTCCACCTCGTATTATGGCTCGATTTTGGCACGCGATACGCTGTTGAGTGTGGTGAATTGGAGTCCGAATGTATCGTTTCGGTATAAGTTTGGGAAGAAAGAGTTTGCACGCGTTATTTATCGAGGCAATAGCACGCAACCCACGATAACGCAGTTGGAGCCGGTGCGGAATAATTCCAATGCGATGAGCGAAACGGTCGGGAATTTGGGCTTACAACCCGCTTTTACGCATCGATTCCGCTTTTTCTATTCGCGTTACAATGAGAAAAGATTTTCGAATCTGATGACGGGTATTCGGGCTAATTTGACGCAAGATGCACTCGTCAATAA
>JAEEGL015692130.1_pt1 | contig 25455 bp, 19 predicted proteins | sample 9134231 | NCBI WGS metagenome assembly JAEEGL01 (sample SAMN16246548, study PRJNA631951) | gut metagenome | biome: gut microbiome; feature: rumen; material: fiber-attached | host: Bos | place: Iran: Karaj | collected 2018-10
AAGATGTTTATGATGCAAGTTATCCATATTTGATTCAAGCAAACTACAGAGCCGGTTTCTTCACTCATTACGCAGGAGCTGGCACAGTTAAGTCCTGCAAATTGGAATACAATGGTCACAAAGCGGATTTGTGTCTGGTTAGAACGATGGCAAAGTACGAAAAAGTTGATTGCGGAGTCAAAGTTACAACAAACGAAGAAGATATCGAATTAGGTGATTTGCTTGTCAAAGTTCAATCAGAGTTCCTTTTCAATGAAAAAGAAGGAATACTTGAAGTGACAAGAAAAATCAAAAATCCTTCAAATAAACCAATTAAAGTTACAGAGTATTTGACAGGTGCTTACGGAACAACAGAATATCAGTCAAATATGAGTACAGTATCTCTTGGCGTAGATGACAAGGAAATGTCATACAGCTACAAAGGAAGAAAGATTACCGAAAAAGGAACTGTAGCATACGTGAAGATTCCGGATATCAACACAAGAGTAGAATTAAAAGCAGATAATTGTGATATGGAAGTTGAAGAAGGGATAGCATTCTCACCTGTATATCACATTAGAGCCAGCAAAAACATCACAGAAGGAGAATTGAAAACATGTCTTTGTCTAAAAAAGGAAAATTGAATTACCGCTGTCCTGCATGCTTTTCTCGAGATATAGATATGGATATGTTTTTCGATGAGCAAAAACAGGAATATTATTGTTTAAGATGCGGTTTTACCGGTGATGAAAAAAGAGTTCTTGAGTTCAACGAACAAATAAAGAGCAAATACAAATTCTTGAAAATGCGTGTTGTTTCCTTTAATGAGGACAATGAACCCCTTTCAATGAAAAAGTACGAAAAGGAATAATCTATGGAACTTGGAATTGATGTTTCTTCTTACCTTGAAGTACTTGATGCAAAAGGAAAGTTCTTCAGAGATGGAAAAGAAATTGATCCTCTTGACGAATTTGTAAAAAACAATGTCAAACAAATGCGTATCAGATTGTGGAACAATCCATATTCCGAAAAGGGAGACAAATACCTAGGCGGAACCTGCGATCTGAGCAATCTGTTAAAATTGGCTAAGCTTTCTCAAAAAAAAGGATTCAGCATTTATCTTGATATTCACTATAGTGACTTTTGGGCAGATCCGGCAAAACAATTCAAGCCAAAAGCATGGAGAGAATTGCATGGAGACGATTTGCTTAATGCAGTATATGAATTCACAAAGTCCACTCTGCAGACCATAAAGGAAAACGGAATCGATTTGAAAATGATTCAGGTTGGTAATGAGATTACAAACGGATTCTTGTGGCCTGACGGCAAACTGATTGAAAACCAAGACGGGCCGAGATCAAATTATGAATTCTTTTCTTCTCTGCTAAAACAAGGCTTCAAAGCTTGTGAAGAATTGTATCCAAGCGCCTTGAAAATGATTCATCTCGAAAAGAGTTATGACAAAAACATCTACAAAGAGTTTTTTGAAAACATGGAAAAATATGGCGTCAAATATGACGTCATAGGCGCTAGCTATTATCCATATTGGCATGGCACAACTGAGCAATTATTTGACAATCTGAATTATTGCAAAAATCGCTTTAAAAAGAAAATTGTCATTGCTGAATTAGCTTATGCATTCACAATGGATGACTATTTAAAAGATTCTGACCACGGAAACAATCTTGCCATAAACAAAGAATCTTTCCCAAATGAAGTACCCTTTCCTATCACAAAAGATGGACAAGCGGCCTTTTTATCGGATTTTTTGGACAAGGCAGAAAGAAACGAAGTATATCAAGTATACTATTGGGAACCATTGTGGGTTCCGGGCAAATTGACATGCTGGGCTTCAGAGAGCGGTCAAGAATATATTAATGAAAAGAAAAAGTCAACAAGAAATGAATGGGCAAATCAATGCCTTGTCGATTATGAAGGTAATTTGAATCCTTCTTTTGACAAATACAAAATTTGAAAGGAAGAAATAGTGCAATGAACATCATTAAAAGATTATTGGTCTTATTGTTTGCATTAGCTATGATTTTTACTGTTGTTGCTTGTAATACAACAGATAAACAACCAGGCACCACTCAGACAGAGACCACGGAGACACCTTCAAAATCTGATGTCGATTATCCAGAATTGACGGAATACCTGAATGAAGACAGTGTTGCTATCCACTATCACAGAGGTGATGGAAAATATGCAAACTGGTGCTTATGGCTATGGGATCCTCAGGGTGACGATGACAGCGAAGAGGATGTATTCAATTATCAGGATGAAAATGGAGTAATTGCTTATTACCCCATTTCAAAATTTGGTGATCTAACCGGAGGAAAACTGGGAATCATCATAAAGAGAGTCGGTTCTTGGACAAAAGACGGCACTGAAAATGACAGATTTATCGAGTTTAGTAAGTTTACAAAAGATGAACATGGCGTTTACCACGTATACTTTTTCGGAGGAGATGCCGGGATTTATCAGACAAAGGATAAAACTATGGCCGATTCAATAGAAAGTGCTGTTTTTGATAATGAAAAAACAATATCAGTATCTTGTACAAACACCATAAAATCATATGAAGTTTTAAAAGACAATGTTGCTATTTTATCTTCTGATGCATCAGGAAAATCATTTACGGCAGTTTTAGAAGCACCCGCTGACTTAAAGTCAACATATAAAGTCAGAGTAACATTTGAGAATTCCAAAGAGACTTTGGAAAAAGCCGTAAGTTTGTACAACTTGTTCTCTCTTCCGGTGTTTGATGAAGAGTATGAGTATTCAGGAGAACTGGGCGCAATTTACTCGGAAAAAGAAACCACCTTTAAGGTTTGGTCTCCTGTTTCGGATAAAATCGTATTGAGAATATATAACAATGGTACACCTACTTCTGTTTCAAAGACTCTCGGAGATGATACATATGAGTCATATGAAATGACAAAAGGAGAAAAAGGAGTATTCTCTTACACATTGAGCGGAAATCTCCACGGAAAGTATTACACATATGTTGTATATAACAGCTCATTCAATGGTGTTGAAATTGTTGACCCTTATGCAAAGGGCGCAGGTGTTAATGGCCTAAGGGGCTTGATTGTCAACTTTAAAGAGACAAACCCCGAAGGATGGAATCCAACAGTATTTTTAAATACTGACAGAAAGAGTCTTGTTGTATACGAAACACACGTATCTGATGTTACAAGTCACGATACATGGGGCGGAACTGCAGCTAATAAGAGAAAATACCTTGGCCTAATTGAGCCGGGCACAATTTATCAGGCAGGAAATATAACCATTAAGACAGGTTTTGATCACATAGTTGAACTTGGAGTAAATGCTGTTCAGCTTTTACCAATATTTGACCAGGCAAACGATGAAGTCAATTATTCATTCAACTGGGGATACAATCCATTAAACTACAATGTCGTAGAAGGTCTGTATTCCAGCAACCCATATGATGGTCTTGTAAGAATTAATGAATTAAAACAAGTAGTCCAAGCTTTCAAGGATAAAAACATCTTAACCATAATGGATGTTGTTTATAACCATGTTAATGGAGCAAACGGATCAAACTTTGATGTCCTGATGCCAAACTATTATTTCCGCTATAACAAAGATGGTTCTCTTTCCAATGGTTCAGGATGCGGAAATGAAGTTGCAAGCGAAAGATCAATGGTCAGAAAATTCATCGTTGATTCATGTAAATTCTGGTGCCAGGAATACAATTTAGGCGGATTCAGATTCGACTTAATGGGCCTCATTGACATAGATACAATGAATATGGTTGCCCAAGAATGCAAAAAGATTAATCCAGATATCGTTATATACGGTGAACCATGGCAAGGCGGAACTTCACCACTATCTGCCGGTGAAGCAGCAACTCAAGCTAATGGAAACCGCTTTGTAGGATATGGACAATTCAATGACCAGATGAGAGATGCTTTGATAAAAGGCGGTCTGAATGACAAATCATCCAAAGGATGGATCACCAATACAGACTATGCTTTCCAGAGCGATTTGACAGTCATTTCTTATGGTATTAACGGAGCTACATATAAATCCAACAACACCATATCTGACCCGGATAAGAACGTAACTTATGTAACCTGCCATGATAACTATACTCTGTATGACAGAATCAAAGCATGCGGAATCACAAATGAAGATACAATCCGCAAGATGGCCATGCTCGCAAATTCACTTGTTCTAACATCAAATGGCACAGCATTCATTCTTTCAGGCGAAGAAATGCTCAGGACAAAGCAAGGTGATAATAACTCATATAAATCACCGGACAGCATAAATGGTTTGAACTACGGAATGCTTGTTAAAAACCAGGATATCTATCAAAACTACATCAAACTCATCGAATTCAAGAAGACTATTGATGACTTGCACCAAAAGAATCCTGACATCAAGGTTGAAATGATCGAAGAAGGCGGTGTTATCAGATACACATTAAAAGATGGAGATGACACATATCTTGTCATTCACGCAAATGGTCTGTGCAAAGGATACACAGTTGACTTATCACATTACACTGTTGTTCTTGACACTTTGAACACAAACATCGATGATGGCAACAATTCTTATGTTGTTTCTGCATTCCAAACTCTGATATTACAACAAAACAGCAAGTAATTTGTGCACTTTGACAACAACTATTGCAAAATGTTCACTTGATATTGGTAAATATTTATATTAAAATGATATCGTGTCATTAGACATTAAATAATAATCTTTATTATTAAAGAATATAGGAGAGAAAGTATGAAGAAAATTCTTGCTACATTGATTGCTGTTGTATTAGTATCCGCAATGGTATTTGCACTTGCAAGTTGCGGGAATAATCCAAGCGATCAACCAAAAACAGAAAAACTTGAAGGCACATACAATATTTTAGTATGGACTTCAGAAGTTAAAGGTGTTAAAGAACAGGTAAAAGAACAAATCGACAAATTTGTTGCTGCTAACCCTGGTTTAACAATCAACGCCACAATTGAAGGTATAGGCGAAGGCGAAGCTGCTACACAGATGATTTCATCTGTTGAAGATGGTGCAGACCTATTCTTCTTTGCTCAGGACCAGCTCTCAAGACTTGTTCAGGCAGCTGCTCTTAACCCTCTCGGCGTAGAGACAACAAAAAAAGTTAAAGAATCAAACGATGCAAGCTCAGTAAAAGCATCAACAGTAAGCGATAAGATTTATGCTTATCCGGCAACAAGCGACAACGGCTACTTCATGTTCTATGATAAGAGCATAGTTAAAGCAGAACACTTGGATAGCCTTGAAGATATCATCGCTGACTGCGAAGCAGCTGACAGATTGTTCAGCTTCAACCTTGAAGGATCAGGTTGGTACAATGCATCATTCTTCTTTGCTACAGGATGCATTTCTGAATGGGAAACAGATGCAACAGGTAAATATGTATCTGTAAATGATACATTCAATTCAGATCAAGGCTTAGTTGCTTTGAAAGGAATGCAGAAACTTCTCAAATCAAAAGCATACAACGATTCAGCTAACGGTGCTGACTTTGACGCAGCTGTAAAGAGCGCTGTTGTTATAAGCGGTACATGGGATTCAGCTACAGTTAAGGGTATCTTAGGCGACAACTATGGCGTAACAGATCTTCCTTCATTCACAGTTGATGGTAGCACATATCACCTTGGCTCATTCTCAGGAAACAAACTCGTTGGCGTAAAACCTCAGACAGATGCTAAAAAAGCAGCAGTTTTACAGCAACTCGCTTTGTTCTTGACAAACAAAGAATGCCAGCTCGAAAGATTTGAAAAATTCGGTTGGGGTCCATCTAACCTCGATGCTCAGAAAGACCCGAAAGTTGCAAACGATGAAACTCTTTCAGCTCTTGCTCTTCAGAACAAATACGCTTCACCTCAGCTCTCAATCCATGGTTCTTGGTGGGATATAGCTAAGACATACGCTACTGCAGCTAAAACAGCTACATCAGACAAAGAACTGAAAGAAGCTCTTGAAGCTTATGAAAAAGCAATTAATGGCTTGTTCAATATGTCAACAGATGAAAAAGAATCATTCACAGTTATCGGAAAGTTTGCTGACAATGAATGGAACAAAGACGTAGCAATGTCACAGAAACCTGAAGGAACATGGTACACAGATGAACCAATCGACTTCAAAGCAGGAGATGAGTTCCAGGTAAGACAGGGCAAAGCATGGGACGTTCAGTTCGGTGCAGTTGATGCTACAACAGGCAAATCAACAAAGAATAACTTCGTAGTTCCTACTGATGGCAAGTATTATGTTAAACTCGTATTCGACAAAGCAACAGGCGAAGGCGTTGTTACACTTGAAAAAGTTAACCCATCAACAGGTTGGACAGTTATTGGAAGCATCAATGGTGACACATGGTCAATAGACCTTGAAATGGAACCAGGTGACAATGGCGTTTGGAGAACAGTTAATTCATACGAAATGGCTGAAGGAACTGAATTCAAAGTCAGACAGGGCAAATCTTGGGATGTTTCATATGGTAACGGAACAGCTAACTTCGTAGTATCTGAAGCTGGCACATACTTCGTTGAATTCAATCCTGACACAACTGTTGTTACACTTGTAAAAGCGTAAATTAATTTTTGAGACAGGTTGATTTTTATCAACCTGTCTTTTTTATTCTATGTAGAAAGGATTATTTATGCGTAAAAAAAATGATTTAGAGTACCTACGATTAAATAAGCTTCAAAAGTTTTTCTACAGAATTGGATTTTTTATCACAAATATACCGAAACATTTGCTAACATTCTTCATATTCATAGGCAAATTCTTTGTCAAGATATTCAAGAAAATAGGAAATGAATTCAAGTTTTTGGGTACTACTTTTGTTCATGGTTCTTGGAAAACAAAGATTTCTTATTTTATCTTAGGATTCGGAAACATAAGCAGAGGACAAGTTGCAAAAGGCCTTCTCTTCTTCTTGTTTGAAGCTGTTTTCATATTCTACATGATTACATCAGGTGGATATTGGCTTGGAAAATTCCAGAATTTGGGCGATGCAGCTCAGGTACAGGTGTACAATCCTACATATGACACATATGAAACAGTTCCAGGCGATAACTCATTTAAAATTCTTCTTTACGGGTTGTTAACAATAGTATTTATAATCGCATTTATAGTAACATGGAGAATCAACGTCAAACAGTGTTATTTATGCGATCAGATTGAACAATCCGGAAAAAAAGTAAAAACTAACAAGGATGATTTGAAATCTCTGCTCGATAACAATTTCCACAAGACATTGTTGACTCTTCCTATCTTGGGCGTAATGGCATTTACAATCATCCCTATCATATTCATGATTTTGGTAGCATTCACTAACATGGATGCTACAAAAGACGGATACAGCAATTTGTTTACATGGGTAGGAATGGACAACTTCAATGAATTGTTCAGTTTCAGGGACTCATCCGGAGGCAACTTATCCTTAGCATTCGGCGAAATACTGTCCTGGACATTGATTTGGGCTATTTTTGCAACATTCACCAACTATTTCTTGGGAATGTTTGTTGCTATCATGATAAACAAAAAAGGAATCAAATTTAAGAAACTATGGAGAGGCATTTTTGTTTTGACCATAGCTATTCCTCAATTTGTTTCTCTTTTGTATGTATCAAAACTATTTGCCAAAAACGGATTGATCAATGGCTTGTTAATGGACTGGGGCATTATTAAAGAGGTCATTCCTTTCTGGACAGATCCTACACTTGCAAGAGTAATGGTCATTCTGATAAATATCTGGATAGGTATCCCTTATTTGATGCTTATAGCAACAGGTATATTGATGAACATTCCTCAGGACTTATACGAATCTGCAAAAATCGATGGTGCGAATGTTTGGCAACAATACACTCGTATCACCCTTCCATACATGTTATTCGTAACAGGTCCGTATTTGCTGACCAGTTTTATTGGAAACCTCAACAACTTCAACGTCATTTACCTGCTCACGGGAGGCGAACCGACGGATCCACGATTGTTGACGAGCGGAGGATCTGCAGGCTCGACTGACTTGCTGATTACATGGCTGTTTAAGATTACAACAGGTGCAACGAACAACTATAAACTTGCTGCTGTTATAGCTATCATGATATTCATAGTCGTAGCAGTTATTTCACTTATTGTATATAACATAATGCCATCTAACCGCAATGAGCGTGACTTTTCTTAAGGAGGGTGCAATATGAGCAATAAAGAAATTATGCCTAAGCAAAAGCACATGGGCATGAAGAGAAAAAATGCCATATCTAACTTCTTTATCTACTTCATATTGATAGTAATGGTTGTAGTGTGGCTTGTACCCTTTGTATGCATCCTTTTGGAATCATTCAGAGTTGAAAAAACATGGCAAGTTGGTTATGTTATTCCTCATGAGTGGGGATTTGGCAACTACGTGAAACTGTTTACTGAAACAGATTTCTTAAAGTGGTATGGAAATACTCTTTTAATCGGTGCATCTGCAGCAGTACTTCAAACAATCGTCGTTCTGGCTGTCAGTTATACACTTTCAAGAATTAATTTCAAAGGCAGAAAATTCTTGATGAATACTTGTCTTGTATTGGGCATGTTCCCTGGTTTTGTAACACTCATTGTCTTGTACAGAGTTTTGAGTGACATTGGATTAACGGGTCCTAATGCAGTGCCAGGTCTTATCTTAATCGGAGTTGCGGGATCAGGAATGGGATATTACATTTCTAAAGGTTACTTTGATACAATACCTCGTTCACTTGATGAAGCAGCAAAAGTCGACGGAGCTACAAAATTCCAGATTTTCTACAAAGTAATAATGCCGCTTGCTAAACCAATAGTTATTTACACAATTCTTACGGCTTTCATGGGACCTTGGGGAGACTTTATGTTTGCTAAGTATATAGCAAATGGTTCCAGCGCAGGTATGAACGTTGCTGTAGGCTTACAGTATATGATTTCATCACCTGGTAACATCAGTAAAAACTACACGATGTTCTGTGCCGGCGGTGTTTGTGTCGCAATTCCGATAACCATTCTGTTTATGTGTCTACAAAAATATTATGTAGAAGGCGTAACAGGTGGAGCAGTAAAAGGATAAGGAGGATTAATTATGGCAACTGTAAAATTAACAAATGTTAAAAAGCAATATCAGACTAAAGACTTTCCTGCTGTAGTTGACTTCAACCTTGAAATAGCAGATAAAGAGTTTGTTGTTTTTGTTGGTCCTTCAGGTTGCGGCAAATCAACAACACTTCGTATGATAGCAGGACTTGAAGATATTACAGAAGGAACAATCGAAATTGATGGTGAAGTTGTAAACGATCTTCAACCAAAGGATCGTAACATTGCAATGGTTTTCCAAAACTATGCTTTGTATCCTCACTTGACTGTTTTCGAAAACATGGCTTTCCCATTGAGATTGGACAAAAAACAACATTATCATCCACTCAATGAAAAAGATAAAGAGAAAGTTGAAAAGGAACTTAAACAATTAAAAGAAGATCCTGAAACAAACAAAGAAAAAATCAAAAATTTACAAGAACTCCTTGAAAAAGGTAAACTTGGAAAAGGTTATTCACAGGAAGAAATTTATCAGCGCGTTACAAACGCAGCAGAAATCCTTGGAATCACTGAATTTCTGACAAGAAAGCCAAGAGCTTTATCAGGCGGCCAGAGACAAAGAGTTGCAATCGGTAGAGCTATGGTAAGAGATTCTAAAGTATTCTTGATGGATGAACCTCTCTCAAACCTTGATGCTAAGCTTCGTAACCAGATGAGATCCGAAATCATTCTTCTTAGAAAGAAGATTGACTCAACATTTGTATATGTAACTCATGACCAGACTGAAGCAATGACTTTGGGCGATCGTATCGTAATCATGAAAAAGGGTTACATAATGCAGACCGGTACTCCTGACGATGTGTTCGACAGACCTGCAAATTTGTTTGTTGCTGAATTTATCGGCGCACCAAAGATGAACACTTTCAAAGTTAAACTTGAAAGAGTCGGCGACAGATATTTTGTTTATCCGTTCGGAGCAAAAATTGAAGTAACAGGCGAAAAAGCTGAACTCCTCAAGATTAATAATATTCAATCAAGAGAAGTGATTCTGGGTGTAAGACCTGAACACATGGTATTACAGCAATCAAAGGAAGAGTCTTCAATTGAGACAAAACTTCTTGTCAATGAAATGATGGGAAGCGAGCTCTATTTACACGTTGAGGCAGGAGAAGAATCAGAAAACGTTGAGAAAGAAATGGAACAAAAAATCGTTGTTAGAGTTCCAACACTTAAACTTGAAAAAGAGCAACGTGAATCTCTTGTCTACGGAAGCAAGATTTACCTGACATTTGAAGGAAAAGTAATGCACTTCTTTGATCCTGAAACAGAGAAAAACCTGCTGTATTACACAGAAGAAGAAAAAGAAGAAGCTGCAGAATAATAGATTTTGTTTTTGTCATTTGAATAGAAAAACAACTCCGCTTAGTCGGAGTTGTTTTTCTTTTATATTAACTATTTTTCAATTATAAGCAATACGCTTGTCTGCATTCCGATTACAAGTACTCCATCTTTGATACTTGCACTTTCCTGCCCTATGTAATCTATTGATTTTACCTTATTGCTTGTAAATTTACTAAGTTCGATTGATTGTTCTGATACTTGTGTGTTGTGAATCAAAATATATTCTTGACCGTTATAAGTTATCCTGAATCCACCGACATCTGTTCCACTCAAATTGAGTGATTTATAATCGCCTCGAGCTATAGCAGGATATCTGTTTCTGAAAGAAATAAGCTTTATATAGTAATTGAGCAAACTGTCTTTCTCGCTCAACTGGGAAGCCACTGTGCCGTTTGTTTGCTTACTTGCTTCATACGTTGTTCCAACCGGATCCTTAATGGTATCATTATCTCCCCAGAGCATAGCAAGTCTTCTATTTGCGTCAGTATTGCTTCCTCCCCTTATACCCTTCATGCCGATTTCTTCACCATAATAAATAAATGGAGAACCGGAACAAAGAATATAAAGATTAGCTGCCATATGCATGCGTTTTGAAGCCAATGTCAAATATCCGGCCGACCTATCCAAGTCATGGTTGGATATGAAAGGAATGAGCATTGCATCGCTGTTTTTACTCTTGATGGAGTTTATATATGATTCAATATAACTTGTATAAATGTTGACATTGCCTGCTGCCGTAGCATTCTTGATATAGCCTTCAGCCTGAGCCATTTGGAAGTTGAAGCAGTTAAGCGCTTCAAAATATTTAATTGTATCGCTGTCGTTACTCCAAACTTCCCCAACAAGGTAAACATCACTTTTTATCTCTTTGAGTTTAGCTGAATACCATCTGAAGAATTCCACACTTTGGTCGTTGTCTCCGTAATAGACATACTTAGCAGCATCAATTCTGAATCCGTCAATGCCCATATCCATATAGAACTTGGCTACTTTCAACAGTTCTGTCCTGACATCATCATTGTCAAAATTGAGTTCAGGCATATCACCTGTAAAATTGGCCTCATACATATCCTGAGTTCCGGATATTGTTGAAAAAGTTCTGCCACTCGGTTTTTCGCCTATTTTGCACCATGAGTAGAAATCATAATACTTATTTGTAACATCATTGTTCTTATGAGCATTGACAAATTGAGTAAACCATGAATTCTTTGATGAAGTGTGGTTCAAAGGCAAATCCAAAATAACTATAATATTTCTTTTATGAGCTTCAGATACTAATTCCTTCAAATCGTCAAGACTTCCGAAGTCATAATCTACCTTGTAATAATCCAACACATCATATTTATGATAAGAAGGAGATGCAAATATAGGGGTCAGCCATATTCCCTGAATACCCAAGCTTTTTCCGCTGTTGATGTTTCCGTCATTCAGATAATCAAGCCTGTTTGTAATACCTTTTAAATCACCTATTCCATCTCCGTTTGAATCAGAAAAAGACCCTGTGAATATTTCGTAAAAAACTCTGTAATTGTCATCGATAGGATCTACTTGTTTACTGCTGCAGCTGCTGAAGCTAAGCAGCAAAATAAATATGACTAATATAACTGATAACAGTCTTCTCATAAGGCACCTCATTCAGAAACAGAATTTAATAATGCATCATCTATTTTTCCCCAAGCTCCGTTGCCGGATCCTTGGCATTTTACATATATACCTACGCTGATTGTGTCGCTGCCATTGTAATCAAATGATTCTATTAATCCGGTATCCCATTCGAGATATTTTGTTATCTTCATATTTGATGACTTATAAGCAATTTCATCATTGATCTTTACGTATGCAAAGATTTCTGTTTCTCCGCCGTCGCCACCCATAATTGAGATACTGAATTTGTACTTACCGCTCTCGAGTCCTTCGACTTTTTGTTCAAGATAAAACTCAACAGAGTTCTCACTTTCACTCCAGAAGTGATAATGCTTGTTGCCTGTCAATGAGTCTGTTGCTTTATCTTCAACATATAACTCATTGCTGTTCTTAACTTTTATCAATTCCCAACCGGAGTCTCCGTCTTCGAAACTGTAGTTGTTCAGGAAGTTGAACTCAACCATTGATACATAACAATATGCATCCATTCCGTTTGCTTTTCCTGTAATGGTGTATTTGTTTACTCCACCCGTGTACATCTTGTTGTAATCAGCTTCTGTTACATTCCAGGTGACATCTATAGCCTGCTTTGAGTTGTCTGTCATTACAGCGTTTACTTTTTCAGGCAATTTAATTGTACCATTTAAGTCACAAATAAGATTTACATCTTCAATTGCATCCGGCTTTTTCTCAATGACATTTCCCTTTTGCATGAGGCCGAATACTTTTAGTGATTCAAGCGGATGGCCTGTTGCATCGAAAAATGCCTGATTGTCTACTGCACTTCCGCCGTAATATTTACCTGCATCGTTGGGATCATATTCCGAAGCATATGATGAAGCCCAGCCGCAGCCATATTTTTCCCATAATTGAGAGTTTTCTTCCCAACTCTTTCCGCCGGCTGAAATCCATGCGCCTTCCCAATAGAACACGCCTATTCCGTTTTTAGTCTTATTAACTATTGTATCCACTACATTTCTGACCAGGTTTGCCTGACCCTGAATTGTAAATGGATAATCTTTAACAATACCTGAGCTGCTTGAAATTGTGTTGCCATTAAAATCTGTGTCTTCATCTGTGAATGCATATGAAGTCTCTGCAACCATAACTTTTTTGCCGTATTTATCAGCAACGTTACTCAAAACTTGTGATAAATTCTCAAGCGTACCATGCCAGAATGGATAATATGAAGAAGCGAATACATCGTAATCTATACTGTAGTATTCAAGTTTTTTAGCATAATCCTGATAATTTGTAACCTTTTCAGGGTTGGCAAAGTGAAGCGCCACAAGTGCTTTTGGCAAAACTTCTCTGCACGCTTTACTTCCTGCAGCAAACAATTTTGCTATATATTGCCATATTGTTTCACCGCAAAAACTGCCGTTTGTTTCATTTCCGATTTGAACCATGCCTACATCAACATGAGCTGCTTTCAACTTCTGCAGACAATCTTTGGTATATTGATACAAAGCCTCTGCCTTTTCATCTTTGTCCATGCCCTTCCAGGCCTTGGGAGCCATCTGTTTAGCAGGATCTGCCCAGAAATCGCTGTAGTGGAAGTCCACAAGCAATTTCATGCCATTTGCTGTAGCTCTTTTTCCTATTTCTACACATGTATCTATATCACAGTTTCCTCCGCCATATCCGTTACCTTTTGAGTCATAAGGATCGTTCCATACTCTTACTCTTATATAGTTAATGCCGGATTTTGCGAGAGTGTTGAATATATCGTTCTCTTTTCCATCGTAGTCATAAAACTTGACACCTGCTTTTTCCAAGCTGATAACGCTTGAAATATCCATGCCCAGTATAAAGTCATCTTTGAGATTATCTACTTTGGTCACGTATAAAGAATCTGAAGTCACATTAACTTCCACTTTCTTTGCACAAGACACAACGGATATAATCACCATTAAGATAGCTACTACTATCGCCAGTGTTTTAATAATTACTTTTTTCATAAATCCTCCGAGCTGGGTATTGTTTTATCTCTGTAACATAATTATAATATATTGCAGTAATTAATTAAAGGGGTTAAAGCACATGAAAAAGGCACTAATTGTCATCATTTCTTTAATAATGGCGTTATTACTGATATCTTGTTCTTCAAACGGAACAGAAAAACAAAGCACTGAATCCAAAAGTCAAACAGAAACGACTTCAGAAGGCGGAACATTTGATTTCATCTCTGCTCTGTCCGGTAAAGGTCCAACAGACATCATATTTGGCAAAAAGAGTGAAGAAGTTAAAAACGATATCATTGAAGCAGGAAAATCAATGGGAATTGATGTCTCCTTTGACAGTGAAGGAAAAATGACTATAGATGATGGTAAAGGCACAATCGTAAGACAAAACACAGATGGTTCATGGATGGTAAAAGACGCTAATGGTTCATGGGCTCAGCTCGGAGGAGAGTGGCCTGACAACGAATTCACAAGACAGGTTCCGAAACCTGAATTCACTCTTGTAGGAGCTGCGTTGGATAATGACAATTTTGCAGTTGCTTTCAACAATGTTACACTGGAACAAATCAAAGCCTATGCAGAAAAAATCAAAGATAGCGGCTTTAATTTGAATGTTGACGTTCAGGATAAGACAGTTTTAGGAGTTACCATGTATACTTTTGAAGCTGATAATGCTGCTGGATATCATGTTACAATCAAAATAGTTTCCGGAGTGAGCGGCCTGACTATATCAAAGTAAAACAACCTACTTTAAACGTGGCGTTTGCCACGTTTTTTGTTATTTTTTCACTTTATTTTTTATGTTCTATTGACACTTGTTTTATACGCGTGTATAATTAGGACAAAGCGAAAAAGGGAGTGATGTTATGAAAAAATTACCAGATACCGAATATGAAGTAATGAAGGCAGTTTGGGACAATACTCCGCCAGTAACAACTACTACCATAATGGAGCAGATTGGAAATGAACGCGGTTGGCCAGTTCCTGCCCTTATTACAATGTTAACCAGATTGAATGAAAAAGGTTTCCTTTACTCTGAGAAAAAAGGAAAAATGAGATACTACTACCCTCTTATTAAGAAGGCTGATTACATAGAATTTGCTACAAGAGACTTTATGCAAAAGTATCACAATGACTCATTTACAAGTTTTTATTCAACATATTATGATGTAAGAATGATAAGCGACGAAGCCCTTGATAAATTTGTAGCATGGGTTAAGAATCGTCGTGGCGAATTCAGAAGATATCACGCAGACAATCAATAATCGGAGGAAAAAATGACACTAGTAATACTCGCCGCTGGTATGGGAAGCAGGTTTGGTGGCACAAAGCAATTGACACCATTAACAGAAAACAATGAATTTATTATCGACTTTTCAGTATATGATGCTGTAAAAGCCGGTTTTGACAAAATAGTATTTCTCATAAGAGAAGAACACAAGGAAGCTTTTGATCAGACTATAACAAAGAGAATAAGAAACTCAGGCGTGAATGTAGAATATGCATATCAAAGACCTGATTTGCCGGAAGGATTCACATATCCAGCTGACAGAGTAAAACCTTGGGGCACAGCACATGCAGTTGCATCTCTTGACTGTGTTAATGACAATTTCGGTGTTATTAATGCAGATGACTTTTATGGAAGAGAAACATTTGAAAAATTAGCCGGATTCTTGAAAGATGCAAAAGACACAGACAAAGCTCATTATTGTTTACTTGGATATATTCTATCCAATACACTGAGCGAAAACGGAACAGTATCCAGAGGTATTTGTGCTCAGGACTCAAATGGTATGCTGACAACAATTGTTGAAAACACAAAGATTATGTCTAAAGGCGACCATGCAGTTAACGTCAATTCAGACGGAACTGAAACATATCTCAAATTAGATTCATTGACATCAATGAACTGTTTTGGATTTACTCCATCTGTCATTTCCTACCTAAAAGAAAACTTTAAATCATTCCTTACTGAAAACAGTGCAAACTTAACTAAATGTGAGTATTTGTTGCCAACAACTGTTCAGAAAATGATTACTGAAAACAAGTGTGATGTAAAAGTTATTCCTACAGGCGCAAAGTGGAAAGGCGTAACTTACAGAGAAGACAGCGAAGGATTTACACAATTCATAATTCAACAAAGAAAAGAAGGTCTATACCCTCAAAAACTTTGGAAAGAGTAAAAAAGACTCTCTTTGAAACAAAAAAACGGGACTGCTAACAATTGAGTTAACAGTCCTTTTTGATTGTAATATTATCAATAACCTTTTTGTTCCAGTTCAAATTCCCTCTTCTTAGCAGGACGGATTATAAGCAGTGCTATGACGCTAGCAAGTGCTGTCAAGAACAGCGAAATCGGATATACAACTGCCAAAGATAAATAATCATTGTAAATTGGGAATGCTGTATTTATCCAGATGATTCTGAAAACACAAATGAAAACAACAGCGATTACAGCGGGAACAAATGAATATCCAAATCCTCTCAGATATCCTGAAACAACATCCTGCATCAGATTGAATGGATATGAAAGAAGTATACAATACAATCCTGTTCTGGCAAATTCCCATACATTTGGATCCTGATTAAATAAGCTGAATATCGGATTAGCAAATATAATCAATACTGCAGCCACTAAACTGAATGCGACAAAACCTATTCCAAATGAAACAAACATACTTCTTTTGCATCTCTTCATGTTCCCGGCACCATTGTTCTGACCGACGAATGTTGTGGATGCCTGTCCAAAAGAGTTGACCACAAAATATGAGAAAGTTGTTACGTTGCCTGCAGTTGACGCTCCTGCGATTGCTATGGATCCCAAAGTATTTGTAGCACTTTGCAATATTATATTTGCTACTGAATACATACAGCTCTGGATTCCTGACGGGACACCTATTTTCAATATTTCAACTACTGTTTTGACGTTAAGTTTCAATTTCTTTACATAAACTCTTATAACTTGACTCGTATTTATAAGTATGATGAACAAAACTATAGCGCTTATTATATTCGCAATGATAGTCGCTATTGCAACGCCTTCCACATTCATGTTGAGAACAAGAACAAAGAACAAGTTTAATCCCACATTAATTAATCCTGAAGAGGCCAAAACAATAAGAGGTGTCTTTGAATCTCCATTACTTCTGAAAACAGCCGCTTCAAAATTGTACAAGAACAATACCGGCATACCGGCAACATAAATTCTGAAATATGTCAAAGCCATATCAAATATTTCTTCAGGAATATTCATAAGTGACAACAAGGGCTTAGAAACAAATTCACCAATTCCCATAATCAGAAAGCCGCCGATTAAAGCGAGGAGCAATGATGAATGAACGCCTTTTTCTATTAAATCTTTGTCACCCTTCCCTATTGCCCTTGATACAACAACATTTGTTCCAACAGACATGCCCATGAACAAGTTGATCATAAGGTTTATAACGGGTCCATTTACTCCAACTGCAGCTTGTGCTTCAGTGCCTACAAAATTACCCACAATGGCTACGTCAGCAGCGTTATACAGCTGTTGAAGCATTCCTGTAAGTGCAAGAGGAATAGCAAACAGCAATATTTTGTCCCATAGTGATCCGTTTGTCAGATTCTTGTTTCTAGCAACCGCCAAATTCGCTATCCTCCTTGTCAAAAAATACATTTTTAATTGTAATGGTTTTTATTATATTGTCAATCTGTTTTTGCCCGATTATTATTGAAATACTAATATATTTGTGTTACACTTTTTCAGTAAACAATAGGAGGCAGTATGGAAAAGAAACACAGGAGATTCAGATTTTCTTCTGTTCAAATAATGGCTCTTGGCTTCATTGTAATCATATTCCTTGGTGCATTAATTCTCAGTCTGCCAATTTCGATAAACAACCCTGAGAGTTTTCCCGATGGACACACTCCGTTTATTGATGCATTATTCACTGCTACCAGTGCTACGTGCGTGACCGGTTTAGTAATATATGATACATTCTCTCAATGGTCTGAATTTGGACAGTTTGTAATTCTTTTGTTAATACAAATCGGTGGTTTGGGATTCATCACTTTGTTGTCGATGTTCACTGTTTTTTCCACGAAAAAGAATCTCTCCCTAAGAGAAAGATCTCTATTGATGCAAACTTCAGGAAACTCGTCTTTATCCAACACCAAAGAATTGATAGTTTTAATACTGAAGGGTACCGGAATTATTGAAGGTATAGGTGCTATTCTTTTATCAATCCGTTTTATTCCGGAATTTGGTTTTTGGAAAGGTATATATTTTGGATTGTTCCATTCCATTTCAGCATTTTGCAATGCTGGCTTTGACTTGATGGGGTTTAAAGAACCAAACTCTTCTCTTACCTCATATGTCCATGATCCCTACGTAAACATCGTAGTAGCTCTGTTAATAATATTGGGTGGAATCAGCTTCCTTGTATGGCATGATTTTGTCAAACACAAATTCCACTTTAAAAAGTACTCATTGTTGTCAAAATTGATTTTGATAACAACAGCTTTCTTACTGATTGCCGGCTGGATTGTCTTTTTTATTACTGAAGAAAATGCTTCAATGAAGGACATGAATATCTGGGAAAGAATCCTTGCCTCATTTTTCCAGTCCGTAACAACCAGAACAGCAGGATTCGCAACAATTGATCAGGGTACTTTATCATCTGCCGGGACAGGGGCTTCTATATTTTTAATGTTCATAGGCGGCAGTTCAGGCTCAACTGCAGGCGGTATTAAAACAATCACATTTGCAGTCATTTTGCTCAGCACGTTGTCAATTGCAAGAAACAAAACTGGGGTACATGCATTTAAGAAACGTATTGATGACCAGACTGTAAAAAAGGCATTCGCTATCGTAGTTCTCTATGTTGGTGCAATTCTGTTGTCCACGATTCTGGTTTGTAGTTTTGATGGAGTATCTTTGACTGATTCATTGTTTGAAAGTGTATCAGCAATGGCAACGGTCGGGTTGACGACTGGAATAACATCAACTTTGAGTTTAGGTTCAAAAATAGTCTTATCTATATTAATGTATACAGGAAGAATAGGCGGTTTCTCATTTGCACTTGCATTATTTGAGAGCAGACAGCCTCTTGATTTGTTAAGACCTGTAGAAAAAATAATAGTGGGGTGATTATTATATGGCAAAAAGTATTTTGGTTATCGGAATGAGTAGATTTGGACGTCATTTAGCAAAAAGATTGGCCGATCTTGGAAATGATGTCATGATAGTAGACAAAAACGAAGAAATCATTAACAAGCATGGCAGCTATTTTACAGATGCTCTTTGCGGTGATTGTACAAATGAAGATATTGTTAGAGCACTCGGCGTAGATAATTTTGATATTTGTTTTGTGGCTATCGGAGATGATTTTCAATCATCACTTGTCATCACTGCGCTTTTAAAAGAAAATGGTGCCAAGTACATAGTTACAAAGGCAAAACAAGATATCCAAGAGGATCTGTTGAAGAGAATCGGAGCTGATGAAGTAGTATACCCTGATAAGGCAATTGCGGAAAAGGTTGCAAGAAAATTCAATGCCAAAAACGTATTTGATTTCATCGAATTGACTGATGAGTATTCTGTTTATGAAACAGCCATAAAACCCGAATGGGAAGGCAAATCTATAAATGAGCTCAATATCAGACAAAAGTATAAGATAAACATCATTGCAATCAAAGCAGGAACATATTTAAACCCTATTCCTGGCGCTGATTACATATTCAGAGGCGATGATCACATTATTATCATTGGAAAGAACTCTGATGTTGCTAAGATCACGAACAAGGGTTGATACTTTGTACATACAATAACAATCCCGCCATTTTTATGGCGGGATAATTATTATTCTGCGTACAATTCAATTATCTTTATTATAATGTCTACTACCTTGTCCATTCTTTCAGCTGAAGCCAATTCGTATTCACCGTGGAAATTGAATCCGCCTGTTCCCAAGTTTGGACACGGGAGCCCTTCCCAGCTCAGCCTTGCACCATCAGTGCCTCCTCTTACAGGCTTTTCAATCGGTGTAAGACCAACTGCCTTTACTGCTTTTCTCGCGTTTTCTATAAGGTGAAAATGAGGCTTAATCATTTCTATCATGTTTTTGTATGAATCTCTGATTTTAACTGTAGCAGTACCTTTTCCGTATTTTTCGTTTATGATGTCTGCTGCTTTTTGCATCATTTTCTTCTTCTCTTCCAGTTTTTCCCAATCATGGTCTCTCAATATATATGAGATGTCGGCAGTAGCTGTTTCTCCGCTTATATGGGACACATGATAAAAACCTTCGCGGCCTTCAGTATTTTCGGGGCGCTCATTCTTTGGTATGAGTGAATCATACTCCATTGCAACATTAGACGCGTTTACTAAAACTCCTTTTGCTGATCCGGGATGTACACTGAATCCTTCGATATGAATTGAAGCTGAAGCGGCATTAAAGTTTTCATATTCAATGCCTCCGGCATCGTCTCCGTCAACTGTATATGCAAAATCTGCTCCGAATTTCTTTATGTCAAAGAAATCTGCCCCTTCACCTATCTCTTCATCAGGAGTAAAACCGATACAGATTCTTCCATGAGGAATATTGCCATTGACTATTCTCTCAGCCATAGTCATTATCTCAGCAACTCCTGCTTTATCGTCAGCGCCTAAGAGCGTTGTACCATCAGAAGTTATTATTGTTTCACCTATCATGTTTTTCAGGAAAGGAAACATCTCGGGGTCTATTGTTCTTCCCTTCAATACTATCGGTTTTCCATCATAGTTTTCATGAACTATAGGTTTAACATCTTTGCCGGATGCTTCTGCCACTGTGTCAACATGAGATATAAATCCTATTGCTTTTTTGTCTTCATATCCTTTTGTGGCTGGGATAGTCGCATAAACATAACACTTGTCATCAACCTCTGCTTTAATTCCCATGTCAAGCAGTTCTTTTACCAATTTGTTGGCAAGGTCAAATTCTCTGTCAGCACTTGGATGTTTTCCACTGGCACCATCACTTGTGGTCCATACTTTAACGTAATCAAGTAGTCTTTCGTAAGCTCTCATACACTTACCTGTCTTTCAAAAATACTTCTATAACAGGGACAATTGAATTTGGCTTCAAAATAGGAAGACTGATTGATGCTGCTGTTTTATTCTCATCATCTGATGTATAGTTGACATCCTTGAAAAGCAATTCGCTTCCGTCATGAAGGAATTGTGCATAATCGATTTTTCCTCCAAGTCCCTGAACAACGACATTTCCGAAAGGATAGTCAATCAAATGAATATATAATCTCTTTCCGTCATTGCTCTGTGTCAATCTGCATCCGTTTGGTTCAACAAATTCCGGATCAGCCATTGTACAGCCATAAATGGATTTGCCATTATATTTCATCCAATCACCGTATGTTTTCAAAGCATTTTCTGCTCTGTAATCAAAATATCCTCTCGATGTCGGACCAACATTCATGATAAGGTTTCCGCCCCTGGACACTATCTTTACCAACAAAGCTATGAGCATCTCCGGAGATTTCCAGGATGTTTCATCTCTGTAATATCCCCATGAACCTGAGAAGGTGTGGCATGCTTCCCAAACGAGTTTTTCGCCTGTTTGCTCATCTGTAGGCCAGTTTTCCACTCCTACTTGTTCGGGAGTTACAATATCCTGGTCTATTTCAGTTCTGTTGTTGATTATTATTTCAGGCTGCAAAGATCTTACTGTGGCAATCAATTTTTCTGATTCCCAATCATCTTTACCCTTAGCCTTCATCCATTTTCTTGGCTGTTCGTTCTTTGAGTATGAAAAATCGAACCAGAGAATATCTATTTTTCCGTAATTTGTAAGAAGTTCCGTCACCTGATTTCTCATGTACTCTGCATACTTCTTAATATCTCTTCCCTTGTTCAATTCTTCAGCATTCTCGTCATATCTTCTTGGGTGAAGAGAATCAATTGGGAAGTCCGGATGGTGCCAGTCAAGCAAAGAATAATAGAAACCAATTTTCAATCCTTCTGCTCTGAAAGCATCAACATATTCTTTGACCAAATCTCTGCCAAATTTTGTGTTTGTAATCTTGTAATCAGTATATTTTGTATCAAAAAGACAAAATCCTTCGTGATGCTTTGTCGTAAGAATTGCATATTTCATGCCTGCATTTTTAGCCTGTTTTGCCCATTCTTTAGCATCAAACATATCCGGATTAAAATATTTGAAATACATGTCATATTTTTCTTCAGATATCATATCTTTTTGCTTTATCCATTCATGTCTTGCAGGAAGTGCATATAGACCAAAATGGATAAATAGTCCAAATCTGTCCTGAACAAACCATTCTGTATTTCCCGGTGTCTTTTTTGTTTTATACATATTTTGTATCCCCCTAGGTTATTTGTGTTTTAATTTTAACAATTATCAAAATATTAATCAATCTGCGAAACAAAAAATATCATTTTTGTGTGTACATTTGTATCTAGTGTTTGGTATAATTTCTGTATATTAAAAAAGGATGGTAATTATCATGGATTTCAATTCAAATCATCGTCCGGATTCAATGGAACGAATTACAACAGTTGAATCCGCAAATCATTTTATTGAAGAACAAGTTAAAGCCATGAAAGAACTGATTGGTGACAAAAAAGTTCTTCTTGCGCTGTCAGGTGGTGTTGATTCTTCTGTAGTAGCAGCTCTTTTAATCAAAGCAATAGGCAAAAATCTCGTATGCGTTCATGTAAACCATGGGCTTTTGAGAAAAGGTGAACCTGAGCAGGTTATAAAAGTGTTCAGAGATGAATTAAATGCCAATTTGATATATGTCGATGCTGTTGATAGATTTTTAGACAAATTGGCCGGTGTTTCTGAACCGGAACAAAAGAGAAAAATAATAGGAGAGGAATTTATAAAAGTATTCCAGGAAGAAGCACAAAAATTAAACGGCATTTCTTTCCTCGCACAAGGAACTATTTATCCGGACATTTTGGAATCCGAAGCCGGTGTGAAAGCACATCACAACGTTGGAGGACTTCCTGAAGATCTTAACTTTGAATTGGTTGAACCTGTTAAACTTCTTTTCAAAGACGAAGTCAGAGTCGTTGGCAAAGCCCTTGGACTTCCTGATAATATGGTATATAGACAACCATTCCCTGGTCCTGGTCTTGGAGTCAGATGTACCGGTGCAATAACTAGAGATAGACTTGAAGCTGTCAGAGAATCAGATGCAATACTTAGAGAAGAATTTGAAAAAGCAGGCCTTTTCCACAAAGTATGGCAGTATTTTACAATTGTTCCTGATTATAAATCTGTCGGAGTTACTGACGGTAAAAGATCATTTGAATGGTTTGTTGTAATAAGGGCAATCAATACGAAAGACGCTATGACAGCTACGATTGAAAGACTTGATTATGAATTATTAGAAAAAATAACCTATAGAATAACCCATGAGGTAAAGCATGTTAACAGAGTTTTATATGACTTAACTCCGAAGCCAACAGGCACAATCGAGTGGGAATGATTGCAGTAAGTCCGGAAACCCTTGTGCCGCCTGGGTTTTCGCGATCGTCAAATCAGTTTTGATACTGTTTTGATACTGTTTTTTCATTCTCAGCAATAAATTCATAGAGAGAAAAACCCTCTCGAATGAACGCTTAATTCATTCGGGAGGGCTCTTTTTATACTCATTATTCATATTCACGTTTTTGGTTTCCGGTTCGGAAATGCGGACTCCATCAATTCGACATATTCGTCGGTCGAAATATCGCCGTCGGAACTTGTTTCCCTGCTTGGCTCCGATCTGAAGCCCAACACTCTGACGATGAAATTGAATATCACCGCCGGGAGATTGTATGACGAGTACGGAATCCGATACGAAAACAAGCGAACTCATGACGGAAGAAGAGTCTGTTTTTTGAAAGAATAGACCCATTCCGTGTCGATGGTGACGGTCGTGACGATGAATTGACCACGGGTAAAATGATCGACACCATCGACACGGCCGTCGCATTTTTAAAGCGAGAATTCAATCTCAAGGAACGCCAACCGGTAAATTCAAAAATGTCGCTATGTCGTCTTAGCAAGCAAGGTATTTAGGCTCCCACATACTCTCAAACGAGCGTGTGGAAGCCAAATACGGCTTGTGAGGGGACGCCCCTAACACCCCAATTTTTAATGAAATCAAAGTGCAAAATGCGTGTGCAATCTTTATCAAATATATTGCTTTTTGACATCATACATGCTATAATGTTGATGTATATTTGCAAAAGAGGTGCGCACATGAGCTTCAGCATTGAAATAAGAAAAATAAGACAAAACGCATTGATGAGTCAACAAGACTTTGCCAAAGAATTGGGAGTCTCATTTTCGACTGTTAATAGATGGGAAACTGGAAAAACTCTTCCAACATATAAAGCTATGAAAGCAATAGACGAATACTGCAAAAAAAACGACATATCATTCGATATAAAGACATTGCTGGAGGATAAAGAAAATGAGCACGACTGATTTGAAGTTTTTTACAAACGAACCTGAAAGAGATCTTTATAGCCGCTTTTCGGCAATCCTTAAAAGCAACACACAATTCTTTGACGTATTGGTTGGATACTTTAGGTCAAGTGGTTTCTTTAATATGTATGAATCTCTTGAAACCGTTGAAAAGATTCGTGTGCTCGTCGGCTTAAACGTCGACCTTTTTACAGTAAAAATCATTGACCTCGCAAATGAAGAGTATTCCCCCGCTGCTCTTTCAAATAGCCAAAGCAAAGAGATACTGAAAGCAGAGGTTGAACAGGAATTTGCTGAAGCAGAAGTATCTTCCGATGTTGAAAAAGGCGTACGCATTTTTGTCGATTGGTTAAAATGTGGCAAGTTGGAAATGCGAATGTATACCAAAGCGCCAATTCATGCAAAGGTATACATTATGAGAAAAGATCCGCAGAAAGTTCCTGATATGTACGGTAGTGTTATCACAGGATCAAGCAATTTCTCAGCTGCAGGATTGAAAAACAATCTTGAGTTTAATGTAGAACTTAAAGATGCTCCAGATGTTGAATTTGCCTTGCAGCATTTTGAAAAACTATGGGAAGATGGTATTGACATTCGGGAGACATATATCGATGCTGTCGAAAAGAAGACCTGGATGCGTGATGACATCACACCATACGAGTTATACTTAAAGACAATCTATGAGTTTTTCAAAGAAGAAATCAACGCTGATAAAGAAATAATCGAAACCCTTCTTCCCGATGGATATATGCGTCTCCAATATCAATTGGATGCGGTAACTCAGGCAAAGAAGAAACTTGATGCATATAATGGAGTTTTTATATCAGACGTAGTAGGCTTGGGAAAAACATACATTTGTGCGCTTCTGGCAAAAACCTTTAAAAGAAACACTCGAAAGCTGTTTGTCTGCCCTCCCGTCCTGAAAGAAT
>JAEEGL013677271.1_pt1 | contig 25454 bp, 19 predicted proteins | sample 9134231 | NCBI WGS metagenome assembly JAEEGL01 (sample SAMN16246548, study PRJNA631951) | gut metagenome | biome: gut microbiome; feature: rumen; material: fiber-attached | host: Bos | place: Iran: Karaj | collected 2018-10
CGGGTCTTACCCATTGCAGAAAATTGAGAACCGCCCGGCTCCATTGTCCTTCTGTTAAACTTTTATTATCGGCATAAATTTACTACTTTTGTCGTACAAACCTAGGTGCAGAGAACTACGCTGTAAATCTAAGGTTTGCAGTCTATGGAAGAGAATAAGACATTGATCCCGCCGACGGTAACGATGATGGACGCCGGGCTGGCGCGGTTTGCGGCGGCGGATGAAACTGCGGCGGTGGAGACCGTCGTCACGCTGCTGGAGAAGCATGGCGGCAAACAGATCGCCCGGGAGGGGAGTCTGCTGACATACAGTTTCTCCAATGCTTTCAAACTGCGGTACATGACCGTTCAGGTCGAATCTTCGGATACCCTTCAGCCCTCCTCGGGCCCTCTGCGGCCGTTCGTCGCGATGTTCCGCGAGGGAAACGCCTCGTCGGAACTGATGCATTACTGTCTGCTGCTGGCCGCGTTGCTGGTGATGGGCGCGCTTTGCTGGATCCTTCACTCCTGGTGGAGTCTGCTGGCCTGCCCGGTTGTCATCGCGCTGTACCTGTGGCTCCAGTATGCGCCCGAGAAGGCCTATATCCGGAAAATCGTCAGAATCAGGAAGGAGCTGGAGGGATGAAAATCTGCGTCGGACTTTCGGGCGGCGTCGATTCCTCCGTCGCGGCGCTCCTGCTCAAGCGGCAGGGGTATGATGTCGTGGCGATGTTTATGCAGAATTGGCACGACGCCGACGCCACGCTGCACGGAGACTGCGAATGGGAGGAGGACCGGTTCGTCGCCGAACTGGTCGCCCGGAAGATAGGCATCCCCTTCTACTTCGTCGACCTTAGCAAGGTCTACCGCAAACGGGTGGTGGATTATATGTTCGACGAATACGCCCGCGGACGCACCCCCAATCCCGACGTGCTCTGCAACCGGGAGATCAAATTCGACGCTTTCCTCGAGAAGGCGCGGACCCTCGGCGCCGATTTCGTGGCGACCGGCCATTACTGCCGGAAACAGACGGTCACGGCACCGGACGGAAGCACCATTTACCGCATTCTGGAAGGGTCCGACCCCAACAAGGATCAGAGTTATTTCCTCTCCCAGCTCAGCCAGGAGCAACTCTCCCGCGCCCTGTTTCCCATCGGGGATCTGACCAAGGCGGAAGTCAGGCGCATCGCTGCGGAGGCGGATCTGCCCTCTGCCGACAAAAAAGACTCCCAGGGCATCTGCTTCGTCGGAAAGGTCGACCTCCCGACCTTCCTCAAGCAGAAACTCGAGAGCAAGGAAGGCGACGTCGTCGAAGTCTACGATCCCTGGTTCGACGCCGACCCGCTCTACCGGCGGCAACAGGCCATCCTGCAGGGGCTCTGGGCCGCGGAAGGACCGATGCCCGTCACCGCCCCCTTCGCCCCGGAAGAGAAAATCCTCACTTCCGATGGCGCCCCGCTCGGTCCCACACCCTGGAAAGACCTGGAAACCCTTGATGACGAGACGCTTGAGCAGCTTGCGACACCCCTCACATATGATATCCGCTTCGAGACGGAAACCTACCGGAGCGGTAAAAAGCATATCCGGAAGACACGCTACAAGGAGAATCCTTTCGGAAAGATCGTCGGCACCCACGAGGGCGCGCAGTTCTATACCATCGGCCAGCGCAAGGGGCTCGGCATCGGCGGGCACAAGGACTCGGTCTTCGTCATCGCGACGGACATCCCGCAGAATATCATCTATATCGGAGAAGGACATTCCCACAAGGGGCTTTCCCGCAGGTGCCTCCGCGTCCGGAACGACGAGATCCACTGGATCCGCACCGACCTTGCGATGCAGCCCGGCGAAATCCGACGTTACCGGCTCCGGATCCGTTATCGCCAGCCGCTCCAGGGCGCGACGCTGCTTCAGCGGGGAAGCGGACTCTATATCCTGTTCGACACACCCCAGCGCGGGATTACGCCGGGACAGTTCGCCGTCTGGTACGACGGCGAGGAGATGCTGGGAAGCGGGGTGATCGACGCCTAGAGCGCCTTGGCGGCGGATTCGCCGGCGAGATAGCCGGTCGCGAAGGCGGAATGAAGATTGTAGCCGCCCGTATCGCAGTCCATATCAAGCACTTCTCCCGCGAAATAAAGGCCGGGGACCTTCTTCGACTCCAGCGTCTTGGCGACCACTTCATCGGTCGCGACGCCGCCGGCGGTCACGACGCAGCGCTCGAAGCCGACAAAGCCGACGATCTCCAGACGCCAGTCCTTGAGCGCGGCGGCCAGGGTGTTGACGCTGACCTTCGGATTGCACCGGAGGAAGGGCAGGGTGGTGTTCCACGGCATCAGTTTTCCGAGCATGATGCGGAAGAGTTTCTGGAAGGAAGCGCCCTTGCTGCGGGGATCCTTGATGACTTCCTCCCAGCGCTGATGGACATCCTCGTCGAGTCTGGCGAGTTCCACCGTCGGCTTGAGGTCGATGCTGACGCTTACCTTGGAACCGTTCATCAGGGCCTTGACCACTTTGCGGCTGACCTGGAAACCCAGCGGTCCTTCGAGTCCGCCGTCGGTGAATTCGATGTCGCCGAAGCAGTTGTCCGCTTCCGTACCGTCGATAAATGTCGTGAGGCGGATATTCTCGAGCGTGTTGCCGTTGAGCAGTTCGCCGAGGTCGTCGAGCGGAACGGCCTTCTCGATATGTCCCTTGAGGACAGGATAGTGCTCCGGGAGCGGATGGGTGGCCTTGGCGGCCGGGACGCCGCCCTTGACCTTGTATCCGGCGGGTACCAGCGCGGTCAGTGCCGGGAATACCGGCTCCACCGTATGGCCGAAGCCCTCCGCCCAGCGATAGCCGTCGCCGGTGGAACCCGTCCAGGGATAGGACAGGCCGCCGGTGGCGATGATGAGTTTCTTGCCGGAGACCGAGATCTCTTCCACCGTCGTCTCGGTGCGGACTTTCCCCTGCGGACGGCCGTTCTCGTCGAGCCGCGGGCGGAATTCCTTCACGGTCGTGAGCGTCCCGTCGAGCCGGAAGCCGAGCGGACCCGCCTTCACCTCGCGGATTTCGCAGCCGCGGACGATCTTGACGCCGTACATCGTGCAGGTGCGCACCAGGGCATCTACCACGTCGGAGGCGAAATGCGATGCGGGGAAGGCGCGGTCGCCGCGTTCCACCACGGACGCCATTCCGCCGGTGCGGAAGAATTCGACGAGTTTCTCGGGGGTGAGATTGTGCCAGGAGGGGCTCACGAACTGCGAATCGGTACGGATGTGGTCGGCGAACGCTTCCCAGGGTTTGAGGTTGGTGAAATTGCAGCGTCCCTTGCCGGTCACCATAATCTTCCGCCCGGGCTTCTGCATCTTCTCAAGGACTGTGACGATGCCGCCGTTTTCGGTTTTGGAGAGTGTCATCGCAGCGCCGATGGCCGCCATCAGTCCGGCGGCTCCTCCGCCCACAACAATAATGTCCGATCGCATAATGTTCAAGATTTCAATTACGAATGTACAAAGATAACCCAAATCGGGTTACCTTGCAAACCCGAGGTCGGGGAATTTGCGGAAATGCGGAAAAGTCAGTAATTTTACATCGATGAAACGACTATGGTTAATGTGCCTGGCTGTCGCGGCGCTTGCCGTGGCGGGCTGCACGGAAAGGCCCGGGAGGGCGGACGGCGGGAGGGCGGCGTATTTCGACCTGACGGAGGACGGTGCGGTCGTGACGGTGTCGCCGTACGACGGCACGGCGGACACGCTGCGGCCGGATGCGCCTGTGACCAGTCTGGTATGTATGTCCACTTCCTATATCGGCTTTCTGGAGGAAATCGGGGCGGAGGATGTGATAACGGGCGTTTCCGGACGCAATTTCGTCACGAACGGGGACGTCCGCGAGCGGGCGGCCGAGGTCGGATACGAGGCGGCGCCCGATTACGAAAAGATTCTTTCGCTGCATCCCGATCTGGTCGTTACCTATACGGTCTCGTCGGTACTGCCTGCGTACATCGTCAAACTCCGTTCGCTCGGGATCCGCGTGCTGATCCTATACGAACACCTCGAGCCCTCACCGCTCGGGAAGGCGGAGTACGTCCGGCTTTTCGGGGCTCTGACCGGCCGTACGGCGCAGGCCGACAGTGCCTTTGCATCCGTAAAAAGCCGCTACGAAGCCCTTGCGCTCCCGGCGGACGCCCCGGACAGGAAGAAGGTCCTCATCAATATCCCGTACGGTGACCAGTGGTACATCCCTGGCGCTGAGAACTACCTTTCGCGTCTCATCCGCGACGCCGGCGGCGAAGTGCTCGGCGCGACGCCCGGCACGGGGCAGTCGACGACCATCTCGGTCGAGAAGGCCTACGCCCTTTCGCAGCAGGCGGATGTCTGGCTTCATCCGGGCCTCTGCCGCACCCGGGATGAACTCCGGAGCGTCCATCCGCTCTTCGGCGACTTCCCGGTCCTGGGGAAGTCGGTGTACAACAACATCCGCCGCTACCGGAGCGGCGGCGGCAACGATTTCTGGGAAAGCGGCGCCGCCCACCCGGAACGGATTCTGGCGGATCTGATCACGATCCTCCATCCGGAGAATGGGGATGGAGGGTTGTACTACTATATTCCGGTGGATTAGAAGAGTTTCCCGGTGAATTTGTCCTGGAGGGCGCGGAGGGCGTCGGAGGAGGCGGGGGAGTTCTGGAGGGCGGCGTCCCGCTGACGGCGCTCCTCGCGGAACCGTTCCTTGAGCGACGCGAACTGCCGCTTGGTGTCGAGCGTGAACTCGCCCTTGTCGATCCAGTCGAAATAGGAAGGATCGCTCTCGTACACTTCCCGGGCCGTGCGGCCTTTGTATTTTCCGAAACTGATGGTTGGTTCGTCGTCCTCGCCCAGGTACAGCCGTCCGGCGAAATCGACGCTCCGGGCGCGTCCGCCGACCCGGGACAGGGCATCGACATCGTTCTTGAGCGCTTCCTGCTTGGGGTCATCCGACTCGCTGTAGCGGTCGAGCTGGGCCTTGAGCACCTCGTAGGTGGCGAGGGTGTCGGCTTCGGCCGTATGCGCGTTGTCGAAATCCTTCCCTCCGCAGTAGAAGCGGTATGCGGCCCTGAGGTTGCGGGGCTCCATGTGGTGGTAGATGTTCTGCACGTCGACCATCTTGCAGGCGTGCAGGTCGACCTTGTCGATGCAGGCGATCATCTCGGCGGCCTTGTCGTGCGCCTTCGGATCGGATAGGCGGCTCTTGCTGTAGGCCCTTGCCCGTTCGAACTCCTCGGCCAGGAGCGGCAGGTCGAACTTGGCGGAATTGAATCCCGCCAGGTCGCTTCCCTCCAGCCACTGCGCCACCTCGGGGAGCACCTCGATGAACTTGGGACAGTTCACGAGGTCCTCGTCCTTGACGCCGTTAACCTCCGACGCGCTCGGATTGATGGGAATGACGCGGCGCTCCTGATAGTTCCAGGGCTTGATCTTCCAGGTCTTGACAAGCGGCTCGGGATTGCCGGGGAGCACCTTGACGAAACACAGTTCGATGATGCCGTCGGTCGCAATGTTGAGGCCGGTGCTTTCGATGTCGAAAAAGAGCAGCGGCCTCTGAAGGTTGAGATCCATATCCGTCGGGGCTTAGATGACGTTCGGCATCAGGATGCCGCAGACTTTCTCGCTCTCGGCCTCTTCCTCGGAGGGAAGGATCAGCGCGGCGCGGCGCGGGTCGGCGAACTTCATCACGATGGTGTTGCAGCTGAGATTGCTGAGGATTTCGGTGAGGAAAGTCGACTTGAAGCCGATGGAAAGGTCGGTGCCGCTGTATTCGCAGCTGATCTTCTCGTAGGCGGCCAGGGCGAAGCCCAGATCCTGCGCGGAAACCTCCAGCTGACCTTCCTTGAGGTCGAACTTGATGTGGTTGGAGGCCTTGTTGGCGCAGACGGCGACCCGGCGGACGGTGTTCAGCAGGAGGGTGCGGTCGATCTTGAGGATGTTGGAATTGTTCTGCGGGATGACGTCGCGGTATTTGGGATACTTGCCCACCACGAGGCGGCAGACCATCATCGTGCCGGCGAAGTTGAACACGACGCTCGAGGCGTCGAAGGCGATGTCGACGGTCTCGACATCCTTGCCGATGATGGAGCGCAGCACGGAAGCCGGCTTCTTGTGCAGGATGAAGGAGGATTTCTCATCCGCCTTCACGTCGCCCGTGGTGTAGCAGATCAGCTTGTGGGCGTCGGAGGCGACAAGGGTGGTGGAGTTGGTGTCGATGTCGAAGAAGATACCGTTCATGTTGGGACGGATCTCGTCGTCGGAAGTGGCGTAGACCGTGCTGCCGATGCCTTCCACGAGGCGCTGGGCCGGGAAGGTGAGCTTGCGGGCGTCCTCGCCCACGCCCTTGATGGCGGGATAGTCGTCGGCGGGGAAGTAGGGGAGCACGGAATTACCGGTGGCCCAGCTGCACTCGAAGGAACTGTCGCCGAGGGTGACGAGCTTCATCGGCTGGTCGGGGAGCTCCTTGAGGAGGTCGATGATATGGCGGGCCGGAACGGCGATGCTGCCGTCTTCTTCGGCGGTGTCGACCTTGATGACGGTCCGGAGCGTGAGCTCGCTGTCGGAGGCCGTGACGGTCAGGGCGTCACCCTTGAGGTCGAAGAGGAAATTCTCGAGAATGGGAAGGGGGGTCTTGGACGGGATGGCCTTGGCGACATCCAGCAGGCCCTTGAGGAGTTCGGAACTAGCAATGGTCAGTTTCATAACTTATCTTTAGTTTTTGTCAAATCAAACCTAACTCACAAATGTACGAAAATTTTCGATATATTTGGCATATAATTTGAAAAATTATGCCCTGAAACAATGAAAGAAAACAAAAACACAATAGAATGAAAAACTTCGTTACCGTTTTGCTGTCGATTCTGCTGAGCGGAATCACAGCGTATGCCGTGGTCAAGGCAAGTGACCATTTCCTTCCGAAAGACGAGCCCGTCGCCGTAGCCGGAGAATCCGGTTCGTCCGAGGTCCGCACTGTCAATCTGGCAGATACCGATTATCCCGATTTCACCTACGCCGCCGAGTCGGCCGTCAATGCCGTCGTCTACGTCGAGGTGACCGTCACCGCGCGTCAGAGCCAGCAGATCGATCCTTTCTTCCGCTTCTTCTTCGGCGACGAATTCGGCCAGCAGCAGCGGGAGCAGAAGGGGAGCGGCAGCGGCGTCATCATCCGCCCCGACGGCTACATCGTCACCAACAACCACGTCGTCCAGAACGCCTCCTCCATCAAGGTGACCCTGTATGACGACCGCACCTTCGACGCGACCGTCATCGGCACCGATCCCGCCACCGACGTCGCCCTCCTCAAGGTGGAGGCCGCCGGTCTTCCGACCATTCCGTTCGGCGACAGCGACGCCCTCCGCCTCGGCGAGTGGGTCATCGCCATCGGCAGCCCGCTCTCGTACAACCTCCGCTCGACCATCACGGCCGGCATCGTCAGCGCCAAGGGCCGCAGCATGCCCAACACCACCGGCGAATTCAAGATCGAGTCCTTCATCCAGACCGACGCGGCCGTCAATCCCGGCAATTCGGGCGGCGCCCTCGTCAACAAGAAGGGCGAACTCGTCGGCATCAACACGGCCATCATCTCCCAGACGGGTTCCTACAGCGGCTATTCCTTCGCCGTTCCGTCCAACATCGTGCAGAAGATCGCTTCCGACCTCATCGACTACGGCTCGGTGAAAAGGGCCGTTCTCGGCATTACAATGCAGCCGATCGACGACAAAATTGCCAAGGAATTGAAACTTTCTTCCCGCAGCGGCGTATATATTAACGAGGTTTCGAAAGGAAGCGCCGCGGATGCGGCCGGCCTCAGGAAGGGTGACGTGATCCTCTCCATCGGCGGTACCCGGATTGCCGGAACGTCCTCCGTACAGGAAAAGGTGAACGGATATCACCCCGGAGACAAGGCCGACATCACGGTTCTGCGCGACGGGAAGCAGAAGACCTTCCAGGTCACATTCCTCGCCGCGGCAGAAGCCAACGGAACGACGGATGCCGAGGGTGCGGTCGCCTTCTACGGGGCGCGCATCAAGGATGGGAAGAATGGCGTGGAGATCGTTTCCGTGGGTCCCGGCAAGATGCTCGAAGCGGGCGCCGCTCCCGGTGTCATCATCAAGTATGTGAATGACGAGCCGGTTTCGAAAGCCAAGGACGTACTTTCCATTGCCGCCAGGGCGAAGAAGTCGGTATTCATGCAAGGGGTCACACCCGAAGGCTATCCCGTCTATTTCGGCTTCGGCAAGGAATAGACAGGAAATACCAACATTATTTATAGAATGAGACAACTTAAAATTACCAAGTCGATCACCAATCGCGAGAGCGCCTCTCTGGACAAGTATCTCCAGGAGATCGGCCGCGAGGAACTGGTGTCGCCGGAAGAGGAAGTGGAACTCGCCCAGCGGATCCGCAAGGGTGACCAGGAAGCGCTGGAGAAACTCACCAGGGCCAATCTGAGGTTCGTCGTTTCCGTAGCGAAACAATATCAGAACCAGGGCCTGAGTCTTCCGGACCTGATCAACGAAGGCAATCTCGGCCTGATCAAGGCCGCCGAAAAATTCGATGAGACCCGCGGCTTCAAATTTATTTCCTACGCCGTGTGGTGGATCCGCCAGAGCATCCTGCAGGCCCTCGCCGAGCAGTCCCGCATCGTCCGGCTCCCGCTCAACCAGGTGGGCTCCCTGAACAAGATCAACAAAGCCCTCTCCAAGTTCGAGCAGGAGAACGAGCGGCAACCCTCCAACGAGGAACTCTCCGAGATGATCGACGTTCCGAAGGACAAGATTTCCGACACCCTCCGCGTCTCGGGCCGTCACGTCAGCGTCGACGCCCCGTTCGTGGAAGGCGAGGACAACTCCCTTCTCGACGTGCTTCCCAACGACGATTCTCCTTCCGCCGACAAAGGGCTGGTGAACGAGAGTCTCAACACCGAGATCGAGCGGGCCCTCTCCACCCTGAGCGACCGCGAGCGGGAGATCATCAAATCCTTCTTCGGCATCGGATGCCAGGAGATGACCCTCGAGGAGATCGGTGAACGCTTCGGCCTTACCCGCGAGCGTGTGCGCCAGATCAAGGAGAAGGCCATCCGCCGGCTCAAGAGCCCTTCACGCAGCAAACTTCTCAAGGGCTACCTCGGATAATGGAGCCCGGGAAGTTGCTGGCCGCGAAGGCTTCAGAAGCCGTCAAGGCACTCTATGGAGCCGAAGTGGACGCTTCGCTCCTGCAGATCCAGCCGACCCGCAAAGAGTTCGAAGGCGACTATACCCTGGTCGTCTTCCCTCTTTTACGCACCTCCCGCAAAGGTCCCGAGCAGACGGCGGGAGAGATCGGCGCCTGGCTGGGTGAGAACGTCCCCGAAGTGGCGTCGACCAATGTCGTCAAGGGATTCCTGAACATCGTCCTTTCGCCGCTTTACTGGGCCGAAGTGCTCGATGATATCGCCGCGGCGGAGAATTTCGGGCAGCTGCCCGCCACCGGGAAGACCGTGATGGTCGAATTCTCCTCGCCCAACACCAACAAGCCCCTCCACCTCGGCCACATCCGCAACAACCTCCTCGGCGACAGCGTTTCCCGCCTTCTCGCCGCCGGAGGCGACAACGTCATCAAGGCCACCCTCGTCAACGACCGCGGCGTGCACATCTGCAAGTCGATGCTCGCGTGGAAGAAACTCTTTGACGGGAAGACCCCGGAGAGTACCGGCATCAAGGGCGACCACCTCGTCGGCGACTGCTATGTGGCGTTCGACAAGCTCTACAAGAGCGAAGTCAAGGCGCTGACGGACGGCGGAATGAGCGAGGACGAGGCCAGGAAGGAAGCCCCGTCTATCAAGGAGGCCCACGAGATGCTCGTGAAATGGGAGCAGGGCGACAAGGAGGTCCGCGACCTGTGGAAGATGATGAACGGCTGGGTATTCGCCGGCTTCGACGAGACCTACAGGGCCCTCGGCATCTCCTTCGACAAGGTGTATTACGAGTCGCAGACCTATCTGCTCGGGAAGGAACTCGTCCAGAAGGGCCTGGAGACCGGCGTGTTCACCACCGATCCCGACGGCTCCGTCTGGTGCGACCTCACCGCCGACGGCCTCGACCGCAAGCTCGTGCTCCGCGGCGACGGCACCTCGGTCTATATCACCCAGGACCTCGGCACGGCCGAGCGGCGCTTCTCCGAGTGTCATCTCGACTCGCACGTCTACGTGGTCGGCAATGAGCAGGATTATCACTTCCAGGTCCTGAAACTGATCCTCAAGAAACTGGGCTTCGACTGGTCCGACCGCATCTACCACCTTTCCTACGGGATGGTGGAACTCCCCGAGGGCAAGATGAAATCCCGCGAGGGGACGGTCGTGGACGCGGACGACCTGCTGGAGAAGATGTATCTGGAGGCGAAGGCGACCTCGGAGGAGAGCGGCAAGCTCGACGACATTTCCGCCGACGAGAAGGAGCGGCTCTACCGGATGATCGGCCTCGGCGCCCTGAAGTACTTCATCATCAAGGTCGATCCCCGCAAGACGATGCTCTTCGATCCGAAGGAGTCCATCGACTTCAACGGCAATACCGGCCCCTTCATCCAGTATACGCACGCCCGGATCCGTTCGATCCTGCGGAAAGCGGGAGAGAATCCGGAACAAGTCCGGAATGACGGGATTTCTCCCAAGGAAATCCGGCTGATCCGGATCCTGAGCGCGTATCCCGGCAAGGTCGCGGAAGCGGTCGCGGCCCTTTCCCCGGCCCTCGTGGCGAATTACGCCTACGACCTGGCGAAGGAATTCAACCAGTACTACCACGACACCCGGATCCTGCAGGAGCCGGACGAAGCGGTCCGCGCCTGGCGGCTCGCTCTGATCCGCACGGTCGCGGACGTCCTCGTCAAGGCGATGGGCATCCTGGGCATCGAACTCCCCGAGCGGATGTAGTATGACGGACGCTCCGATGATCCCGACCTCCAAAAAGGAGGTGGACGCCCTCGGATGGGATTACATCGATGTGATCTTCTTCACCGGGGATGCGTTCGTGGACCATCCCTCTTTCGGCAGCGCAGTCCTTTCGCGGTGGCTCCAGAAATGGGGTTACCGCGTTGCCGTCGTGCCCCAGCCCAACTGGCGGGACGACCTCAGGGACTTCCGCAAACTCGGCCGGCCGCGGCTCTATTTCGCCCTCAATTCGGGCGCGATGGACTCGATGGTCAACCATTACACGGCCTCGAAACGGCTCCGGCACGACGACGCTTACACCCCCGACGGCAAAGCCGGCGCCCGTCCCGATTACGCAGTCAATGTCTATACCCGCATCCTCAAGGAACTGTATCCGGACGTGCCCGTGGTGATCGGCGGCATCGAGGCCTCGATGCGGCGCCTGGCCCATTACGACTACTGGAAAGACGCCCTGCTTCCCTCCATCCTCGTCTCGAGCGGCGCCGATTATCTCGCCTACGGGATGGGGGAGAAGGTGATGCTGGAACTGACCCGGGCCATCGAGGCGCGGCGCAATCCGCACGACATGCGGAAGATTCCGCAGATCGGCTTTTTCGCCAAGGGAACGCCCCGGGCGGGGGAGGGCCGGATCATCCTGCATTCCTACGAGGCCTGCCTGGAGGACAAAAGGAAGGTGGCGGAGAATTACCACACCATCGAGATCCAGGCCAATCTCCTGCACGCCGATACGCTCATCGAGCCCTGCGGCGACGGCTACGTGCAGATCAATCCGCCCTTCCCGCCGCCGACGACGGAGGAGATGGACAGTTACAGCGACCTGCCGTACACCAAGATGCCGCATCCCCGCTACAAAGGGAAGCGCATCCCGGCTTACGATATGATCAAATTCTCGATCTGCATCCACCGGGGGTGCTTCGGGGGCTGCAATTTCTGTACGCTGGCCCTGCAGCAGGGAAAATTCATCTCTTCCCGTTCCGAGGCCTCGATCCTGGCGGAGGTGAAGCGGCTTACGAAACATCCCGAATTCGCCGGTAACATTTCCGACGTGGGGGCGCCTTCGGCGAATATGTACGGCCTGCGGGGGAAGGATCCTTCCCTTTGTGAGAAGTGCCGCCGCCAGTCGTGCCTGTTCCCTTCGCTCTGCCGGAACATGTCGACGGACCACAGCCGCCTGACGGCCCTCTACCGCAAGATCGACGCGGTAAAAGGGGTGCGTCATTCGTATGTCGGCAGCGGAGTCCGATACGATCTTTTCCTCGGTGAAAAGGGGTATCTGGACGATTCCGGGAAGGAATATCTCCGGGAACTGGTCCTCCATCACACTTCGGGCCGTCTCAAGGTGGCGCCGGAGCACACCGAGGACGGCGTGCTGAAATACCTCGGGAAACCGTCCTTCCGGCTATTCACGCGCCTTCGCGACGAGTTCGACCGCATCAACCGCGAGGCGGGGACGCACGTGGGGCTCGTGCCGTATTTCATCTCGGGACACCCGGGATGCACGGTGCGGGATATGGAGGCGCTTTCGCGGAATCCGGCCCTCCGGGGGCTTTATATGGACCAGGTGCAGGACTTCACGCCCACGCCGATGACTTCTTCCTCCGTAATGTACTATACGGGGCTGGATCCCAGGACTTTAGAGCCGGTTTTCGTGGAAAGGGACATCGAGCGGAAAAAAGTGCAGAAATCTTTTTTCTTCAAAAAAACGCAAAATATTGTGCGGAATCCCAAAAAAAGACCTAATATTGCACCGGAGAAACATTTTAAGAAAAAATAAGACCTATGGCAACGAACACAGACAACAGGAAAAGACACGTGGTGAGTTATGAGAAAATGTCGCCGGAGCTTGCGGCCGCCTTCGCGGAGAAGTATCCCAAAGGTTTCAGCGATTATCTGCCTGACATTGTCAAGTTCCCCAAACCGGACGGTACGTCCTTCGACGCGGTGGTCGTCGAGATTCCCGATGCGATATATCTTGTAAAGGTCCAGCTTCCGACCGACGACCTGGCCGATCTGACCCGCTGGCTCGAAGGCGACGAGGACGACGGCGACGAGGGTTCCGGCGGCGGCGACTCCGAGGGCAACACCCTCCCGGACGACAACATCGCCCAGTATTCCGACGGCTCCGATTCCGAGATGGAGTAGTTCCGTCTGTCCATACAGCATACAGGCGTCCCTCCCGGGCCGCCTTTTTTCGTCATTCCGGGCCTGTCACGGAATCTATTCGCGAATTATTTGTATATTTGTAAGATTCTAAAACTAATCGATAATGAAACGACTGCTTATTTCCTTCCTGGTCCTCGCGGGCACCCTGCCTGCCGCATTCGCGCAGGTTCAGAGCCGCTCCTATCAGACGACCGTGGGAGACTTTACCGGAACGATGACCTACTCCTTCCGCCAGGACGGCGACCGGGAGATCCCGGAAGGCCGGAAAACCTTCACCGCCAAGTCCGGGGAGGACACCTACCAGATCGAGGCGAATTACAAAAACGGCCTGCTGGACGGCGCCGCATCGGCCCGCCTGCACCGGAGTTATACCGCTTCCGGCTATGACGCCGGCGCCCTGCACGTCTGGAAGGCGGCCGTCGACGTCACGCTCACGGCCCGTTTCTACGAAGGGGAGCTTTCGGGCCTGGTGACCTGCAATTACACCCCTTCGGGAAGCCCCAAGGCCGGTCTGGCGGACATGAACAAGCAGTCGTTCAGCGCCAATTACGCAAACGGCCACATCAGCGGCAATTATTCCTACCTGAGCTACGGCTATCCCCAGAAGATCGTCGTCAACGGCACGACGGCGGCGGACGGCCGTCCCTACGGGAAATGGCAGATCTATTATCCCCAGGTGGACGAGCTGATGGTCATCCCCTACGAGAAGGGCTCGGAACTGACCGATCTGACCAGCTCGGTCCGCAATTGCGTCGAGGGAAAGATCACCGAGCGCAAGCTGTTTGACGACTACGGCTATGTCGCCTGCGAGGAGACGGTTTCCTTCACCCTGGCGGCGGAGTATTTCGACTACATTACGGGAACGTGGCTCAAGGGATACAGGACGGTCATTCCTTACGAATTCGGCGTGAAGACCTGGTCCGGAGACGTGGTCCTGGAGGTGCAGCCCCTGCATCAGATGACGGTTATCCGCTATCTGGGGCTGCCGTCGTTCACCAATTCCGGTTTTGAAAGGTTCAAGAAGCGCTATTTCGAATCGATATGCGGTGGAAAGCCGCTGGAGGGAATGGCCCTGAAGACAGAAGGGAAGTCAACCTACATCGAGATCCAGCCCGGTTACGAAAGCGCCTGGCTCCCGGATATCCGGAATATGGTGTCGGGCGCATCCGGCGCTCCCTCCAGGATCGGCCTGGCGTCCTATCAGGCGGAGGAGCTCGCCGATGAAGAGGCCATCGACGCCGTCCGGCGCCATTTCGCCCGCACCGGCGAGGTGCTGCTCGAGGGGAATTCCCCTTACAAAGTGCTACTGACCACACAGAAGATGCCCTCGGACCTGGTCGCGGACGTGCGCGGCGCCGAAGCGATCGCCGCGTCCTGCACGGAGATCCGGAACTACCTGACCTCCGTACGGAATTCGCTTTCCTCGCTCCGGAAAACGGCGGACGGCAAGTTCTTCATCAAGGACGGCGTCTACTACCAGAATCCCGGATGGGACCTGAACCTGATGATCGCCGACGCCGACCGCATCATCACCGGCTGCAAGGATGCGGACCGGCTGTATGACCTCGGCTCCGAATACGTGGCTTCCCGGCCCGAAGTGGCCGCCTCGTTCAAGGACCTCTGCGGCAAGATCACGACCGGGACCTACGAGGATGTGATCGGGACGACCCCGGACGCCGCCTATTTCGCCGAGCAGGTCGTGACGCCGGATGTGCTGGGCAAGGTCGCGACGAGGGACGAAATGCGCGTGGCCCTGACGGAAAAGTCGTACAACCACTTCATCTCCGTCTATCCCACCACCCCGGCCGTTGCTTTCCGCAACCGCGCCGGCGTGGACGATTTCGTCGCGAAGAGCCGGGAATATGCCGGGTTCCAGCGCAGTCTGATCGAGTTCGATTCGCTCGTCGCGGAAATCCGCCGGCAGAAGACGGAGCTCGACGCGGAACTCTCCGCGGCCCGTACCTACAAGCCGATGGCGGCTTCCATCAACCAGAAACTGGTCGAGTACAACCTGCAGCCTTCCTTCCGCGACGTGGCGGAGTACGCGCTGGCTAAGTCTTCCCTGGAGAATTGCCTGGCGTTTATCCTGGACGCCCGCGACTATCTGGTCGTGCACAGGCAGTATCAGGAGGAGAGCGGCAGTCTGCGCGATCAGCTGTCCGCCGCCAAGACCAGCCATATCTCCAAATTCTACCGCAATCTCACCAAGGACTTCAACGTCCAGTGGGACAGTTCTCTGCCGGCAGGACGCTGCAGTTCCAATGTCCGGGAGGCGCTGGGCGTCACCCGGCGCATCGCCGCCGTTATGGCCCGTCCCGATGCCGCCGAGCGTGACAGGGCCCTGAAGGGCCTGTCCGACGCGGCCGAGATCTGGAATATCCTGGAGGCCCGGTAGGATGCCGGAGGGCAAGTCGGTAAAATGGGTGTGGAGCCCGCTCAGGAAGCTGATGTCACGGCTTCCCGAGCGGAACATTCTCGTCATGCTGTCGCTTGTCGTCGGAATCTGCTGCGGCCTTGCCGCCGTCGGTCTCAAACTGGCCATCGGCGGACTGCACCATCTCTTCTCCGGGATTACATCCGGGGGCGGATGGCTCCGGTATCTGGTCATCGTGCTGCCGGGCGTCGGTATGCTCCTGTCGCTCCTGATCGTCCGGTATCTCGTCCGGGATGATATCGGGCACGGCGTCACGAAGGTGCTGGTGGCCGTCTCCAAGAACGACTCCCGCATCAAAAAGCACAATATGTGGTCGTCGCTGCTGACGTCCGCCCTTACCATCGGGTTCGGCGGCAGCGTGGGCGCTGAGGCGCCGATCGTTTATACGGGCGCGGCCTTCGGGTCCAATCTGGCCCGGTATATGGGCCTCTCGTACCGCAACATGACCGTCCTGCTGGGCTGCGGTGCGGCCGGTGCCGTGGCGGGCATCTTCAACGCCCCGCTGGCGGGCGTGCTTTTCACCCTGGAGATTCTTCTGTTCAACATTTCGATGTCGTCGATCCTGCCGCTGCTGGTCTCGACGGTGTCGGCGACGGTGGTGTCGTACCTCTGCCTCGGGCAGACGACGCAGTTTACCTGCACGCTCGCCCCGTTCGCGATGCGGAATATCCCATTCTATCTGGTCCTGGGCGTGTTCTGCGGCTTCTGTTCCCTGTATTTTATGCGGATGACCCTCTTCCTGGAGGACCTGCTCGGCCGCCTCGGGAATCCCTGGATCAAATGGGCGATCTGTTCGGCCCTGCTGGGCGGAATGGTCTTTCTGCTGCCGCCGCTTTACGGGGAGGGCTATTCATCGCTCGCCCCGCTGCTGCACGGGGAGGAGGCCGGGCTTCGCGCCATCGGATTCTTTGCGCTCGTGCTGCTGCTGAAGGTGTTTTCGATGACCTTTACCAATGCGGGCGGCGGCGTCGGCGGAACGTTCGGCCCCACGCTCTTTGTCGGTGCCATCGCCGGATATCTGCTCTCTTCCGGGACCAATCTGATCTTGCCCGGAACCGTTCCGACCGCCAATTTCGTCCTGGTCGGAATGGCCGGTCTGATGGCCGGCGTGATGCAGGCCCCGATGACGGCCATCTTCCTGATCGCCGAGATTTCGGGCGGCTACCAGCTCTTCGTCCCCCTGATCATCACCTCGGGCATATCTTACGGGGTGATGCGGATCTTTGAGAAATACTCCATCTACACCAAGCGGATCGCCCAGACCGGGCAGCTTCTCACGCACGACAGCGACCAGGCCGTGCTCACCCTCCTGAAGACCGCCGACCTCGTGGAGACGGATTTCACCCCGGTCCGCATCGACGCCACGCTCGGCGAACTGGTCGAGGCCGTGGCCGGATCCGACCGCAACATTTTCCCCGTTCTGGACGGGAAGAAGCGCTTCCAGGGATTCATCACCCTCAGCGATATCCGGCGTGATATGTTCCGCACCGACCTCTACGACAAGGCGCACGTGTTCAATTATATGCTCTCGGCCCCGGACTATGTCCACCCCGAGGACGGAATGGACACGGTGATGCGCAAGTTCGAGCGGACCGGCGCCTGGAACCTTCCCGTCGTCACGGCCGACCGCACTTATGTCGGCTTCGTCTCCAAATCCCGGATATTCAACGCCTACCGCACGGAACTCCGAAACGTATCGCAGGAATGAAACAGATTTACATAGACTACATCGCCGCGCACCTTGCCGTCAAGCCCTGGCAGGTTGAGAATTGCATCACCCTTCTCGAAGACGGGTGCACGATCCCGTTTATCAGCCGCTACCGCAAGGAGAAGACCGGCGGACTGGACGATGTCGCCGTCGCCGAAGTCAGCCACTGGGCGGAGGTTTTTACCGAGATGGAGAAACGCAAGGAGACGATTCTCGGTACCATTTCCGAGGCCGGGAAACTGACGCCGGAGCTGCGTCGGCGGATTGAGGAAACCGTCTCCGCGTCCGAACTGGAGGACCTGTATCTCCCGTACCGGCCGAAGCGGAAGACCCGTGCCTCCGTGGCCGTGGAGAAGGGCTTGGAGCCGTTGGCGGACGCTCTTTGGAACGCCGCGCTCCGTGCGCCTTCCGTCGAGGCGCGGAAATATGTCGGCGACAAGGTGCCGACTGTGGAGGAGGCCCTCGCGGGCGCCCGGGACATTGTGGCGGAAAGGCTCAGCGAAACGGCTTCCGTCCGGGAATCGCTCCGGGAGAGTTTCCGCACGCGCCGGGTCGTCACGAAGGTGACGAAGGCGGGCGCCGATCACCCCGACGCCGGGAAGTACCGTTCCTATTTCAACTTCACGATGCCGGTGGCGAAGATCCCCGCGCACAACTTGCTGGCCATTCTCCGGGCTGCCGACGAGGGGATCCTGAATGTCGGGCTCGACACGGATGCGGAGAAATGCACGGCCAAGTTGTTCTATGAGTTTTTCAAGGGACGCCGTTATCCTTCCGAGGAGACGGGAAATGAGTTGAAGGCGGCATTCTCCGACAGTTTCAAGCGGCTGCTGGAGCCGTCCATCAGCGGGGAAATCCTGCGGGAGGCCAAGCGGAAGGCCGACGTCGAGTCGGTCGGGATCTTCGGCGAGAATCTCCGCCAGCTGCTGCTTGCGCCGCCGGTCGGCGGCAAGCGGACGATGGCCATCGATCCGGGATTCCGGACGGGCTGCAAGGTCGTCTGCCTGGACGAAAGGGGAGCGCTGCTCCACTTCGAGGCCATCTTCCCGCATCCGCCCGTGACGCGGAAGATCGAGTCCATCACGGCCATCGGAAAGATGGTGGAACAGTACCGGCCCGAGGTGATCGCCGTCGGCAGCGGGACGGCCGGCCGGGAGACGGCCGATTTCCTCAAACGGTGCTATCTGCCGGAAGGCGTGAAGGTCTATATGGTCAGCGAGGACGGGGCTTCCGTCTACAGCGCCTCGGAGACCGGCCGGGAGGAATTCCCGGACTACGACGTGACGGTGCGCGGCGCCGTTTCGATCGGACGCCGCCTGCAGGATCCGCTCGCCGAACTGGTGAAGATCGACCCCAAGTCGCTCGGCATCGGCCAGTATCAGCACGACGTGGACCAGGCGTTGCTGAAGGAAAAACTCGACAACACGGTGCTCATCTGCGTCAACAGCGTGGGCGTCAACCTCAATACGGCCAGCGAATACCTGCTGCGCTATGTGTCCGGCATCGGTCCGGCCCTGGCGAAAAATATCGTGGCTTATCGCGACAAGATCGGCGGATTCACCTCCCGCAGACAACTGCTGGAAGTGCCCCGGCTCGGCGCGAAGGCTTTTGAGCAGTGCGCCGGCTTCCTTCGGATCCCCGGGGCGGAGAACCCGCTGGACGGCTCGGCCGTGCATCCGGAATGCTATCATATCGTCGACAGGATGGCGCGGGACCTCGGTGTCGGAACCGCCGCCCTCGTCGGGAATGCGGATCTTTGCAAGCGGCTGAAGGCGGAGGACTATGTCGAGGGCGAATTCGGCCTTCCGACCGTCCGCGACATTCTCCAGGAACTCGCCAAACCCGGCCGCGACCCCCGCGAAGAGGCGCAGGATTTCGCTTTCGCGGAGGATATCCGCACCATCGACGACCTCAAGGTGGGGATGGAACTCCCCGGTATCGTGACCAACATTACGGCGTTCGGCGCGTTCGTCGACATCGGGATCCACGAGCAGGGGCTCATCCACGTCTCAAAGATGGGCGCCCGCGGTCACGTCGATCCCTCCAAGGTCGTCAGGCTTCACCAGAAAGTCACTGTCACCGTCCTGGACGTCGACCTCGACCGCAACCGCATTTCGCTGGGTTTAATGCCGGCCGCAGGACGACAGGCCCCCGGCGAGGGAGGCGGTGGGGAAATGGTTCGATAATAATGGGCTATAGAATTGGAAAACCGGAAATTTGGTTATATTTGTAAGATTGTATAAAACGACTTGAATGGACCGGAAAATTGTCATCATCCCGACTTACAACGAGAAAGAGAACATCGAGGCGATCGTGCGCAAGGTGTTCTCGCTGGAAGGGGAGTATCATATCCTCATTATCGACGACGGATCGCCCGACGGCACGGCCGGCATTGTGAAGGGGCTGCAGGGGGAGTTTCCGGAGCGCCTGCACCTGCTGGAGCGCGAAGGGAAACTCGGTCTCGGGACCGCCTATCTGACCGGATTCAAGTGGTGTCTGGAGCGGGGCTACGACTACATCTTCGAGATGGATGCCGACTTCTCGCACGATCCCGACGACCTTCCGCGGCTATATGAGGCCTGCGCGAAGGACGGCGCGGACCTTGCCATCGGCTCCCGCTATTCCAACGGCGTGAGCGTCGTCAACTGGCCCATCGGGCGGATCGTGATGTCGTACTACGCATCCGTCTATGTCCGGACCATTCTCCGGATGAAAGTTTACGATACGACGGCCGGCTTCAAGTGCTACAGCCGCAAGGTCCTGGAAACCATTGACCTGGACGCCGTCAGAATGAAGGGATACGGCTTCCAGATCGAGATGAAATACACCGCATTCCGCCTGGGGTTCAAGCTGGCGGAAGTTCCGATTATCTTCATCAACCGCCGGCTCGGCACCTCCAAGATGAGCGGAGGCATTTTCTCCGAAGCGTTCTGGGGCGTCATCGGCCTTCGCTTCCGTAAAATTCTTCCCCGCATATGATCAACCTGACTCCCGCCGTCAAACTCTCCTGCCTCGCCAGGCAGAAGGCGATTGAAAAATACGCCTCCACCGCCCGGCATCTTCAGCTGAAGGTGTTGAAACGGCTCGTTTCCGCCGCTTCCGGCACCGCCTACGGCACCGCGCACGGGTTCTCCGGTATCAAAAGTTACGCGGATTTTGCCGCGAAGGTACCGATAAATTCCTATGAGGAACTGAAAGGGGATATTGAAAAAATGCGCCTCGGCGCCTCGGATCTTCTCTGGCCCGGCAAAGTGCGTTATTACGCCCGTTCCAGCGGTACCACATCCGATCGGAGCAAATTCATTCCGGTCAGCGACCGGGGGCTCAGGACCATCCATTATGCCGGCGGCTTCGACAGCGTGGCGCTCTATCTGAAGAATGTCCCCGACAGCCGGATCTTCGCGGGAAAAGGCCTGATCCTCGGTGGCAGTTTCGCCCCGGAATTCTGCAATGCCCACTCCAAGAGCGGCGACCTTAGCGCCATCCTCATCGACAACGTCAGTCCGTTCGTCAACCTGTTCCGCGTTCCTTCCCGCGAGGTGGCGCTCATGGCGGATTTCTCCGAGAAGCGCGACCGGATCGCCCGGTCCATTCTCCAGGAACCCGTGACCAACCTCAGCGGCGTCCCTTCCTGGATGATGAGCGTGCTGGACCGCGTCCTGGAGATCAGCGGAAAGACCGACATCAGCGAAGTCTGGCCTACCCTGGAGGTATTCTTCCACGGAGGAGTGGCCTTCACGCCTTACCGGGAACGCTATAAGGCGATGATTTCATCTCCCGGGATGCACTATATGGAGACCTACAACGCCAGCGAGGGCTTTTTCGGCATTCAGGACGATCCCCTCGACCGGGCGATGCTTCTGATGATCGACTACGACGTCTTCTACGAATTCATTCCGATGGACGGCTTTATGGCCGGGGATTATTCCGGCATCGTGCCCGTCTGGGGCGTGGAACCGGGCGTCAACTATGCGATGGTGATCACCACCTCGTGCGGCCTCTGGCGCTATCTGATCGGCGATACGGTCATCTTCACCGGGAAGGATCCCTACAAATTCATCATCAGCGGCCGGACGAAGAATTTCATCAACGCCCTCGGCGAGGAAGTCATCGTAGACAATGCCGAGAAGGCGGTCAGGGCGGCCTGCGAGGCGACCGGGGCGGATGTCCGCGAATTTACGGCGGCCCCGCTTTTCGCCCCCGACGGCAAGGGCTTCGTCCACCAGTGGCTGGTGGAATTCCGTCGGGCGCCCTCTTCGCTGGAGGCCTTTACGGAGGCGCTTGACAGGGAACTGCGGGCGGTCAACAGCGACTACGACGCCAAGCGCAGCAAGGATATCGTGATGCAGATGCCGCAGGTGCTCGTCGCGAGGGAGAACCAGTTTGACGACTGGCTCGCCTCCCGCGGCAAACTGGGCGGCCAGCACAAGATTCCCCGCCTCTGCAACGACCGCAAGATCATGGACGAACTGTTGAAGTCTTAAGCGATGGCGAACAGGCCTGTGACCATAGATGTGGACGCCATCGTGGCGTCACGCTTCCCCGAGAAGAAGTTCCCTTCCTGGGTGCTGGGCCTCGTCAAGAGATTCATCCATCAGGATTTCCTGAACGGCTATTTCTCCCAGGGGAAGATCGGGACGGATTTCGCGCCGGGCGTTCTCGAATACATGCATGTCAAGGTGGATGTCCGCGGTGAGGAGAATATTCCCGCCGAAGGCCGTTTCACATTCGTGTGCAACCACCCTCTCGGCGGCGTGGACGCGATGGCGCTCATCGCCTTCGTCGGCAACCGGTACGGCGACCGGATGGCCATTCCGGCCAATGATTTCCTGATGTCCCTGAAGCAGCTCGACGAATATCTGGTCCCCGTGAGCAAGATGGGCGGCCAGTCCCGGGAACTGGGGCGGCTGATGGACGAGGCGTTCGCATCCGACCGCCAGGTTGTCATTTTCCCGGCCGGCCTCTGCTCCCGCAAGATCGACGGAAAGATCCAGGACCTGCCGTGGAAAAAGACATTCGTCACCAAGAGCCGCGAAAGCGGGCGCACCGTCATCCCGGTCCATTTCTCCGGGCGCTGCTCCTGGCGTTTCTATTTCGCCGACTGGCTCCGGAAGGTTTTCCGGGTCAGACTCAATTTCCCGATGTTCTTCCTTCCCGACGAACTGTACCGCCATCGCGGGAAAACCTTTACGATGACCATCGGAGAACCGATACCGCCCGAGACTTTTACCCCGGAGAGGAAGGATGTGGAATGGGCGGCCCTGGTGAGGGAGAAGGTGTATTCCCTGGAATGATCGTTCCGTACTAAACCTATACCTGCCGTGGAAACCATTATCGAACCCGTACCCAAAGACCTGCTGATGGCGGAACTCACGCCGTCACGGTTCCTCCGGGACACCAACAAGGCCGGAAACAAACTCTATCTGGTGGGCCAGGACGCTCCGAACGTGCTCCGCGAGATCGGCCGCCTCCGGGAGATCGCGTTCCGCGACGGCGGCGGCGGCACCGGCAAGGCGCTCGACCTGGACCGTTTCGACACCGACGCTACCCTGGGCTACAAGCAGCTGGTCCTCTGGGACCCGGACGCGGAGGCCATCATCGGCGGCTATCGCTTCGTCCTCGGCTCGGACGTCGTCCCCGACTGGAAAGGGCAGCCGATGATGCCGTCGGCGCACCTGTTCCGGTTCAGCCGGTATTTCCTGAAGCGCTTCCTTCCGTACACGATCGAACTCAGCCGCTCCTTCGTTTCGCCCGATTACCAGAGCACGAAGAATGTGACGAAAAGTCTGTATGCGCTGGACAATCTCTTCGACGGACTCGGCGCGCTGATGAAACTCTACGGTTCCCGGATGAGGTATTTCTTCGGGAAGATGACCATCTACCCCTCCTATCCGAAAGAGGCGCTCAATATGATCCTGTTCTTCCTCAGGAAGCATTTCGGCCGGAAGGAAGATATGCTGGTCATCCCCAAAAACAAGATCGAGATTGTGGACGAGGTCCTTCTGGAGGGGATTTTTACGGAAAAATCTTTCCGGGAGGATTACCGGATCCTCAAGGCGGAAGTCCGCAAATTCGGGGTGAACATCCCGCCGCTGGTGAATTCCTATATGAACCTTTCGCCGACGATGCGGACATTCGGCGCGGCGGTCAATGACGAATTCGGCGACGTGATCGAGGCCGGCCTGATGATCAAGTTCGACGAACTGACTCCGGAAAAGACGGAGCGCCACGTGAAGGGCTTCCGCATTCCCGATATTTTCAAATTATTCAGAAAGAGCAAATAAATGAAACGTATCGACTGTATTATCCCTTTTGCGGATGACGCCCAGGCGGCTCAGACCCTGCAGGCGCTGGCGGCCGAGGCGGAGGTGCACGATGTCATCGGCGCCAGCCATCCGCTCGGAGCGACCGTGACCTGGAAGAGCCTGGTTTCCGTCCTGGAAGCCCCTTATACCCTGGTCTATACCAAGTTTACCCCGCTCCGGCTCGGGAAGTTTTCTCTCGAGCGGATGCTCTCCGTGGCGGAGGATACGGGGGCGGCGATGGTGTATGCCGACCATTTCCAGGAGCGTCCGGGGGAGCGGATTCCCGCCCCTGTGACCGATTATCAGGAAGGGTCGCTCCGGGATCAGTTCGACTTCGGCTCGGTGCTGCTTTACAGGACTTCGGCCTTGAAGGAGGCGGTGGCGGGGATGGATGCTGATTATCAGTATGCCGCGCTCTACGACCTTCGCCTGAGGGTTTCCCGGACGGGGCCGTTCGTGCATGTCGGGGAATTTCTCTATTATGAAGTGGAGACCGATACGCGGACCTCGGGCGAGAAACTCTTCGACTATGTCGATCCGAAGAACCGTGCCGTGCAGGTGGAAATGGAACAGGCCGTCACGGCGCACTTGAAGGCGGTCGGCGGCTATCTGGAGCCCGTTTTCAAGGATGTGGACCTCTCGGAAGGGGAGTTCCCGGTCGAGGCGACGGTGGTGATACCATGCAAGAACCGTGTCCGGACCATCGGCGACGCCCTCCGCAGCGCCCTGTCGCAGGTGACGGATTTCCCGTACAATGTGATGGTGGTGGATGACAATTCCGATGACGGGACGGTCGATGTCATCAAATCTTTCCTCGGCGACCCGCACCTTATATATATAGCGCAGGACAAGACGTACCACGCCATCGGCGGCAACTGGAATGCGGCGGTCCATCATCCGCAGTGCGGCCGGTTCGCCCTGCAACTCGACTCCGACGACGTTTATAGCGGTCCTGACACGGTGCAGAAATTCGTGGAGGCCTTCCGCGCCCAGCAGTGCGCAATGGTGGTGGGGAGTTATCAGATGACGGATTTCGATATGAATCCGCTGCCTCCGGGCGTGATCGACCACCGCGAATGGACGCCCGACAACGGCCGCAACAACGCCCTCCGCGTCAACGGCTTCGGCGCGCCGCGGGGATTTTATGTGCCGCTGCTGCGGGAACTGAATTTCCCCGTGACCAAATACGGGGAGGATTATGCCGTCGCGCTGCGCATCAGCCGCGAGTACCGCATCGGTCGCATTTACGAGGTCCTTTACAACTGCCGTCGCTGGGACAGCAACTCCGACGGAAACCTCCCGATCGAGAAGGTAAATGCCAATGACCGCTACAAAGACTGGCTTCGCACGGTGGAGCTCCGTGCACGGATCAAAATGAACGCCGCTCATACAGAATGAGTTGCGATTTCCGCCGAAAAATTTGCGAAAAATTTTCAAAAAAAATCGCAAAAAATTTTGGCAGATAAAAAAAAAGTCGTACCTTTGCATTCCCGCTTGGAAGACGAGCGGGATTTTTGCGGCCCGAAGCGGCCGCGAAGATTGTGAAACGATCTTTGAAAAGACTGAAAAAGTACAAGGAAAAGTAGCACAGGGACGCGCTGCGAGGCGTGTCCGAAACTTTGAACGAGCGTCGATTCTTTTAATAAGAATTACATTTGCAGGGCTATTTTTCGCGAGGACAAAGAAGACGCGGTCCGAGTACCGGAGCAACCTTCGGGTTGTGAGGAACGGAGGACGGGTCTGATGCGGTAATCGTGAGAAAGAGTCGCAAATAGGTCAGGGAATCAGGCTAAGAATTATAGAATATACAATGAAGAGTTTGATCCTGGCTCAGGATGAACGCTAGCGGCAGGCTTAACACATGCAAGTCGAGGGGCAGCGTGGTGTAGCAATACACCGACGGCGACCGGCGGAAGGGTGAGTAACGCGTGAGCAAC
>JAEEGL010677531.1_pt1 | contig 25453 bp, 16 predicted proteins | sample 9134231 | NCBI WGS metagenome assembly JAEEGL01 (sample SAMN16246548, study PRJNA631951) | gut metagenome | biome: gut microbiome; feature: rumen; material: fiber-attached | host: Bos | place: Iran: Karaj | collected 2018-10
AAAGACCTCATGTAACACCTCATGTAAGACCTCACCTAACACCTCATGCAAGACCTCACGTTGATTTCCAACTAATTCTCCCCTTTGACCTCATTGAGAGGGGAGGTTCGACATGAGGTCTTAGGTGAGGTGTTAGGTGAGGTCTTACATGAGGTGTTACATGAGGTGTTACATGAGGTCTTGAAAATGTTAAACCGCTGATACAGATGTAATTAACCTATAAAACGGGAGGTCTTGCGGAAAATGAAGAATGTAGAATGAAGAATCATTGTTAAACAATGAGAAATTCACAATTGAGAAAATTGAAGATAATCAACGCTAAACACTCAACACAAACCATACGTTTATGGCGCACAAAGATATGGTTTGTAGCATATAAAGCTATTGTTTCTAACCTAATGGCTGGCTATTCATTTTCCATAAATTGCTAATTCTACTCTATGAATACAACAAATTTCATGGATACGAAATATTAGTAATCAGATTTTTCGCCATTGCGTAAAAGTTTTTGTAACTTTGCATCAACCTTTTCTTACGTAAAAATAAACAATCCATGATATTGAAAGCTTGTATATGGCAAAGAAACAGATAAAGGAAAAAACGATTGAAGAGACTTTATGGGAATCCGCCAATAAATTGCGTGGTTCTGTGGAACCATCAGAATATAAACACGTGGTGTTGAGTCTCATCTTCCTCAAATATGCCAACGACCGTTTTACGGAGAGACGTAATGAACTGGTAGCTGATGGGAAGGAGCAGTTTGCCGACAATCCCGTATTCTATAATGCCAAGAATGTCTTTTACTTGGAACCAGAAAGTCGATGGGATTATCTGATTGAGAATGCCAAGCAAAACGATATTGCCATCAAGATAGACAAGGCTTTGGCAAAGGTGGAACAGAGCAATCCGACTTTGAAAGGTGCATTACCCAGCAATTATTATGCAGGTCTGTCGCTCGACCGCACCAAACTTGCTGCCTTGCTTGACGAAATCAACAAGATAGATACACTCAAAGACAGGGAGAACGACTTGATTGGTCGTGTCTATGAGTATTTCCTCGGTAAGTTTGCCATTGCCGAGGGCAAGGGTAAGGGTGAGTATTACACGCCAAAGAGCATTGTCAACCTGATTGCCGAGATGATAGAACCCTATCGCGGTAAGATTTACGACCCCTGTTGTGGTTCTGGTGGTATGTTCGTTCAGAGCATGAAGTTCATCGAAGCACATCATGGCAACAAGCGCGACATTTCCGTCTATGGTCAAGAATATACCAACACCACCTACAAGCTGGCGAAGATGAACCTTGCCATTCGTGGTATTGTCTGTAACTTAGGCGAGATGGCAGCTGACACTTTCCATAATGACCAGCATAAGGATTTGAAGGCTGACTTCATCATGGCCAATCCTCCATTCAACCAAAAGGCGTGGCGAGCAGAAAACGAATTGAAAGATGATCCGCGTTGGGTAGGTTATGAAACACCACCAACCAGTAATGCCAACTATGGTTGGATTCTGAACATCGTAAGCAAGCTTTCCGTCAATGGTACGGCTGGTTTCCTTCTTGCCAATGGTGCATTGAGTGGTGAAGGAACAGAATTGGCCATCCGTCGTCAGTTGTTATTAAACAAGGTGGTGGAGGCAATTGTCATCCTACCTCGAAATATGTTCTATTCTACGGACATCAGCGTGACATTGTGGATATTGAACAACAACAAGAAAGCCCGCACCGTAGAGCAGAACGGTAAGATGGTTCGTTATCGCAATCGTGAGGATGAAGTGTTGTTTATCGACCTGCGCCAATGGGGAGAACCGTTCGAAAAGAAATACATCCAGTTCTCACAAGAACAGATACAAAAGATAGCCGAGAACTTTCACAACTGGCAACGTGTAGAGACGTCACAATGTGGCGTCTCTACCAAATACCACAACGAGCCAGAATATTGTTACTCTGCAACGCTTGATGAAATAGAGAAGAAAGGTTGGAGTCTCGTTCCCAGCAAATACATCGAGTTCCGCAATCGCGATGAACAGATAGACTTCGACACCCGAATGCGCCAATTGCAAACGGAAATGCGCGACCTCTTGCAACAGGAAGAAGAGAGCAAACAGCAACTAAAAGACCTGTTTGAGAAGTTGGGATACACTTTATAATTCATTCCAATGTTTAAAGGATTGGAAAGAAAAAATGAAGAAGACAAATGAATACAGAGAATCAAATCATCATATATCAGACAGAGGACGGACAGACACAGATAGATGTTCGGCTGGAAAACGAGACTGTGTGGCTGACGCAGGCTCAGATGGCAGAGTTGTTTGAGAAGACCCCTCAGAATATCACAATGCATATTGGAAATGCATACAAAGAAAGGGAACTTGAAAAAGAATCAACATGTAAGGAATACTTACAAGTTCAACAAGAGGGCAAGAGGAAAGTATCTCGTAAGGTTAAGTATTACGACCTTGATGTTATTATTTCTGTTGGCTATCGTGTTAAGAGCAAACGTGGTACTGCATTCCGTATCTGGGCACGAAAGGTCTTGAAGGAATATCTCGTTAAAGGCTATGCTGTCAACGAGCGTATTCACAAGGAGCAAATTGGTGAATTGCGCCAACTGGTTGGTATGTTGGGGCGTACCATTCAGAACCAACCGCTATTGTCGAACGACGAAACAAATGCCTTGTTTGAAGTAGTGACTGACTACACCTATGCGCTTGACACCCTCGACAATTACGACTATGAACGGCTAACTATCAATAAGACAACGAAAGAAGAACCGTTTCATGCTACCTACGAGAATGCGATGGAAGCTATCAATGGCTTACGTGAAAAGTTTGGTGGTTCTGTTCTTTTTGGCAACGAGAAAGATGATTCATTCAAAAGCAGTATTGGACAAATCTATCAGACTTTTGGCGGAGAAGAACTCTATCCCAGCGTGGAGGAGAAAGCCGCTATGCTGCTCTATCTCGTCACCAAGAACCACTCTTTCAGCGACGGCAACAAACGTATTGCCGCCACGCTGTTCCTTTGGTTCCTCAACAGCAACCGCATTCTTTATCACCCTGATGGAAGCAAGCGCATTGCCGACAGCACCCTTGTTGCGCTTACGTTGATGATTGCAGAGAGCAAAACGGAAGAGAAAGATGTCATGGTGAAGGTTGTCGTCAACCTGATAAACAAAAACAACTATGAGTAAAGCGGAATATAAGCGTTTAGGCGACTATATCAGAGAGGTGAATGTTCGTAATCGAGAGTTGAAGGTTACGAACCTGCTGGGCGTGAGCATATCGAAGGAGTTTATTCCCTCGATTGCTAATACCATTGGCACAGATATGTCTGCCTATAAGGTTATAGAGCGAGGACAGTTTGCGTACGGTCCCGTAACTTCTCGTAATGGCGACAAGGTTTCCATTGCCTTGCTGGATGGTTACGATGATGCCATTATCTCTCAGGCATACACAGTGTTTGAGGTTGTTCCTGTAGAGACGCCACATTGTGACGTCTCTACATTGTTGCCGAAATATCTGATGATGTGGTTCCGTCGTCCTGAGTTTGACCGTTATGCCCGTTTTCATTCACATGGCAGTGCTCGTGAGATATTCGATTGGGACGAACTTTGCGACGTGCAACTCCCCATCCCCTCCATCACTCGCCAACGAGAAATCGTATCAGAATACGAAACGCTGACCAATCGCATTCGTCTCAACAATCAAATGATTCAACACCTCGAAGCCACCGCCCAAACCCTCTACCGCAAAACCTTCGTCGATGTGGTAGAGACGTCACAGTGTGGCGTCTCTACAATGCCGAAAGGATGGAGAATGGGAACGTTGGGTGAGATTGCAACTTTTAAATATGGGAAATTGGCAGAAAAGCATACACATAGTAATGAGTATCCATATCCTGTGTTTAGTGGATATGCTGTGACAGGATATACTAACGAATATTCATTAGAAGAACCGACTATTGTAATTATTGCTCGTGGTGATGCTGGAACAGGAAGGATTTGCATGTCTCCTCCAAAATGTTTCTTGTCAAATCTTGCAATTGCAATAGAAACAAAAGACGTGGCAATAAAAGACTATTTGTATTATCATCTGCTTGATTCTGATACTATGTCTTTGCGCTCTGGTTCTGCCCAAGCTCAAATTACAATAAACAATGTTGGGCCATTTGAGATAATGATACCAATGAAAGATGTATGCGTAGATTTCTCCTCAAAAGTGGAAACTCTTTACCATACTATTTTAATACATAAACAAGAAAACGAGAAACTAACAGAATTACAGTCTTTGCTTTTGGCGAAGATGGGGCAATAAATAATGATAACCAATATGATAGAAGAAAAAGCATTAGCAAAGGTAGCGAAACCTTTAGTCACAGTATTAATGGACAAGTTGGTTGCACCAAAAATAAAGCAATTTTCTAAATGGTGCAAAGATAATTACAATGAGTATTTGATTCCGAAAGCTGAGCATTTTCAAGGATATCTAGAAGATTCTTACACTAAATACAGTATTGTTAACACTTTGGTATTTCATAATTCTCAACAGTTACTAAAAGATATTTATGTAGCTCAAACATTAGTCAAAGAGCATCGTTCTGAAGACGACGAAGAGACCACAAAAATAGACAAATTACCTGTATCATTGATAAAGAAGTATAAAAAGATTCTGATTACTGATACTGCTGGCATGGGTAAGTCAACCATCATGAAACGAATGTTTATTGACTTGATTGACAAAGGCTTAGATGTTGTCGGAATCCCAATTTATATAGAACTAAATAAACTGAATAAAGAACACACAATCCTTAATGAAATTCAAGAGGCATTAAGTTCCTTATCTAAACAATTTGATAATGATTTACTTTTAAAGTTTATTCAAACTGGAGGTTTTATTTTCTTCTTAGATGGTTTTGATGAAATATCAATATCCGATAGGAGTGAGGTAACTAACGATATTCAAAAATTTATCTCTAAAGCGGGAAATAATAACTATTTTATCTTGACGTCACGGCCTGAAAGATTTTTATCAAGTTTCGGAGATTTTCGGTCATTTACGATTCAACCTCTTACTAAAAAAGAATCATTTGAATTGCTCAATAAATATGATTATAGCAAAAAGAAGGAATTATCTGGAAAACTTGTGGAATTACTCAAATCTGGACAATACGATACATTAGACGAATACTTGGTAAATCCATTGTTAGTTTCATTGTTATTTACAGCATACGATTATAATCGGTCTATACCTCTTGAGAAACATCGTTTTTATGGAGAGGTTTTTGAGGCATATTTTGAAAAACACGATAATACTAAACCCATGAAAACTCGTGATAAGCTTTCTGGATTAAATCATGATGGTTTTGATCGTATTTTAAAATATGTTGGATATGATTCTTTAGTGTCCATAGGAGTTAAATTTAATGAGGATACAATTCTTAATTCTATTAGAGAAGCTCAAGAATTTAGTGGAATCAAAGATTTTTCAGAATATGACTTTTTAAAAGATTTAACTTCATCAGTACCTCTATTTTGCAAAGATGGAACTGATTATAAATGGGTGCATAGGTCATTATCAGAATATTTTGCTGCTCGTTTTATTTATTGTGACGCAAAGGAGAATCAAGATGGTATTCTTTCGGAAATCTACAATAGCAATGATATTTCGAAGTATATGAACATGTTAGATTTGTATTATGATATAGACCCAAAGGGGTTTTCGAAAAACATAACACTTCCATTTTGCGATAGCTATTTGGAGTTTTATAATAGTTGTAATTTTCCTTCCAAAATAAGTAAAGAATTGATTGCTCAAAGAATTTCACTTCTTTTTTTGGGCAAATTTGCTTTTGTACTATCACCCAAAAAGAACAAATTAGAAATAAAAAAACTATTTGAACAAATTATATTCGAACGAACATTTATTAGAGGAAAAGCTGAACGCACAAATATTTATTTTAGTTATTTGTTTCATCAAAAATACAACTGTTTGATAAGTTTATTTGCATTAAAAAATCTCAAGGTTTTCTCAAGTTTAATTTTTAAATTTAAAAGTGAAGATGATGAATGGAGTTCCATAATTACTGACCATTTTGAACGAAACAAGGCTTTCGTTGTTGATGAAAAAACAGGAGATGACAATGATAAAACGTATTGTGCAATTAATGATATGGTTCATCCAAGGAAGATGCCGATTCTTGATTATCAAGCATGTTCAAAGGAAGTTGAAAGAATCAAAAATGAAATAAAACAGATAAAGACATTTACTAAATTTCCAAAACATTAAACTAATAGTAAATATGTCTCACGTTAACGAACATGTCTTGAAAATAGCAATAAAGAAACGAAAGAATTCATACCGAACCGAATTACAAACTTTGCTTTTGGCGAAGATGGGGCAATAAACGTGCAAGTATGAAGGAAGAATATTTAGACTTTGAAGAGTATATTCGGCAGGGTGAGCCTGATTTGCTGTTGGGTGAACAATGGGACTTGCGCAACCGTTATCTACATATCCATCCAACTAAAGAATGGAGTGTGCAGCCTAATCTCGCTGACGCCACAGGTACAAGTACAGAACAAGCAAGCGACAAGCACAGGACAAGCACAGGACAAGTACAAGACAAGTTGCATACAGTTGATTATGACATCATAAAACTTATCTCTGCAATTGGTGAACAAGAAATGTCTGTTAAGGAAATGATGAACGGTGTAGGTCTAAAAGGACGAGACAATTTTCTGAATCTTTATCTTAATCCTGCTATTTCCAATGGTTATGTCCGTTTGTTATACCCTCAATCTCCCCGCCACCCACGGCAAAAGTATTTGTTGACAGCGAAAGGAATAGCACTCTATCATGAATTAACGAAAAAAGATATGTAGAGACGCCACAATGTGACGTCTCTACAATAAAAACAATGTGTATGGAGAATCAGAATAACCAAGAATTATTTGAAGGCAAATACAGGATAAAATCCGCACGAGCCACGTGGTGGAACTATAATGAGGGACTATATTTTATTACTATCTGTACCGCAGATAGGAAACATTTCTTTGGCGAGATAAAAGATGCTGAAATGATTTATACTAAGATTGGGGAATACACCCAACAATGTATCTGGCAAATAGAACAATTACACTCCACCGTCATTATACCTTTTTTTGTTGTAATGCCTAACCATGTCCACATGATTATTTCGATTGAACCTGATGATGAATGCAAGGATGTATCAAATGTAGAGACGACGAAATGCGTAGAGACGCCACAATGTGTAGAGACAACGAAATGCGTAGAGACGCCATATTATGACGTCTCTACAAAAAATGCGAAAATGCAAGAAATAGCCAATCATTGTGGAACATTAGCACATCTAATAACACAATTCAAGGCTGCTGTTACCAAATACGCAAAACAGAATGGAATTGTGTTTAGGTGGCAAAGTAGATTTCACGACCGTATTATTAGGAACCAAAATGAATTGTGTAAAATAGCAGATTATATTCAAAATAATGTTTACAAATGGAACACGGATTGTTTCAACGATACCGTAGAGACGCCACAATGTGACGTCTCTACAAACAAATAAAAACAACATGAAGAATCAACAACCACAATACGAGACAATGCCAAAGCACTATCTGTTGTGCTTCAACGATGAGTGTGTACTGGCAGAAAATTGTTTGCATAGGATTGCGGCACGGAGCGGACGACTGACGGATAAGGTGGTGTCTGCCGTGAATCCTGCAATATGCGGTGGCGAGAATTGCGAATACTATAAGGAGAACAAGATCGTGACCGTTGCCTACGGTATGATAGATTCGTTTCATGAAGTGAAAGCAGACGACATTGTTGCCTTGCGCAATACGCTCATCGAGCATTTCGGACGTGGCTCATACTATCTGCGTCGCAACGGCTTGCACCCTATCACGCCCAAGGAACAGGATTATATCGCCAGCATATTCCATCGGTTCGGCTATGAAATAAAGTACGATAGAACGGAAGAAGAGACGCAATGGTTGTAGTACAACGCCACTGTACAGCCCGTACAAAAGTCTTGTACTACCAGTACAGAGGCTTTGTACTTCATGTACAGAAAGTTTGTACGAGGATAAAACGATAAATATAAAGAAAAGAAAAATATGTCACACTTTAACGAACATGCGCTTGAAATGGCCATCATGGAACTGTTTGAGCAACAGGGCTACAGCTATGTGAATGGCGAGACGATACACAAGGAGTTGTCGGAGGTGCTGCTGAAAGACGACTTACGTATGTATCTGATGGATAGATACGCTGATGAGAGTATCACTCCCTTGGAAGTGGAGAGAATCATGGCGAAGTTGACGGCAGACAATGGTATCCCACTCTATCAGCAGAACGCACTAACGTATCGGCTGATGACGGAAGGCTTTGCCATCAAGCGTGAGGATGCTTCGTTGCCAGACTTGTTCGTGGAGGTGATTGACTTTAAAGATGCTGACAGGAATATCTTTAAGGTGGTGAACCAATTGGAGATAAAGGGACAGGAACGACGCATTCCTGACGGTATCGTCTATGTGAACGGTTTGCCAGTAGTGGTATTAGAGTTTAAGAGTGCCGTAAAGGAAGACACCACCATCATGAATGCCTATACGCAGTTGACGGTGCGCTATCGTAGGGATGTACCGAATCTGTTTCGCTACAATGCCTTCATCGTGATTAGCGATGGTGTGAACAACAAATACGGTTCGCTGTTTGCTGACTACGACTTCTTCTATACCTGGCGTAAGGTGGAGCAAAAGGACAAGCCTGGCGAGGGAATCAATACGTTGCATACGATGATGGAAGGGCTGTTCCGTAAGGAACGCATGTTGAGTGTGATGAAAGACTTCGTGTATTTCCCTGACAATTCGAAGAGTGAATTGAAGATTGTCTGTCGCTATCCACAATTCTTTGCTACGCATAGCCTATATGACAATATTTTGGAACACTCGCATATCAATGTGTTGGGTGATGGCAAGGGAGGAACCTACTTTGGTGCAACGGGATGTGGCAAGAGTATGACGATGCTCTTCTTGACAAGGGTGCTGATGCGTAGTCGTTATTTAGCTTCGCCAACGATTGTGCTGATTACAGACCGTACTGACCTTGACGACCAACTATCAGGACTTTTCCTCAATGCCAAACAGTTTATTGGCGACGAGACGGTAGTGAATGTTGAGACACGACAAGAATTAGGTGAGCGACTGAGAGGCAGAAAGAGCGGTGGGGTATTCCTCACTACGATACAGAAATTTAGCGAAGACATCAACTTGCTTTCGGAACGTGCCAATATCATCTGCATATCTGATGAAGCCCATCGTTCTCAGACGAATGTAGAACAAAACGTATCAATCTCGGAAAAAGGCGTAAAGCGCAGTTATGGATTTGCTAAGTATTTGCACGATTCGTTGCCTAATGCTACATACGTGGGATTCACGGGCACACCGATAGATGCGACCATCGACGTGTTTGGCGATGTGGTGGATAGTTATTCCATGACGGAGTCCGTGGCTGATGGTATTACTCGTCGTATTGTCTATGAAGGTCGTGCCGCCAAAGTGTTTACTGATGGCAAACAACTGCAAGAGATTGAGGCTTACTATAAGAAATGTGCCGAGCAAGGTGCCAACGAATATCAGATAGAGGAAAGCAAGAAGGCGGTGACACAGATGAATAAGATTCTGGGTGATCCTAAACGTTTGGCTGCTGTGGCAAAGGATTTCGTGGAGCATTACGAGAAACGAATAGAAGAAGGAAGTACGGTATGTGGCAAGGCTATGTTCGTTTGTTCCAGCCGTCCTATTGCATACGACCTCTACAAGCAGATTATTGCTTTGCGTCCTGAATGGGAGGCGAAGCGCATCAAGATGGTGATGACTCGCTCAAAGGACGATGAGCAAACACTCTATGACTTGTTAGGGAGTGATGATGACAGGAAGAAACTGGATGGACTGTTTAAAAACCCTGAATCAGACTTCAAGATTGCCATTGTGGTGGATATGTGGATAACGGGGTTCGATGCACCATGTCTTGACACCATGTATATAGACAAACCTTTACAGAAGCATACGCTGATTCAGACCATTTCACGCGTGAATCGAGTGTATGAAGGAAAGGACAAGGGATTGGTAGTTGACTATCTGGGTATCAAAAGCAACTTGAACAATGCGTTGAAGCAGTATGCTGGAGGTGGAGATATGGGTGAGAATGTGGAAACTATTGAGCAGTCGTTGACGATGGTGAAAGACGAACTGGACATTCTACGCAGAATGTTTGCCAACTTTGACTACACGAAATTTACAGATGGCACACCATTAGAGCAATTAGAGTGTTTGAAACATGCTGCCGAATATATCCAAAGCACAGAAAAAGCCCAGAACCTTTTTATGGGGCATGTGAAGAAGATGAAGTCTGCCTTTAACATCTGCGCCAACCATGATGAGATTACGGATAAAGACCGTGAGGATATTCACTTCTTTATTGGCGTTCGTTCCATTATCTTTAAACTTACCAAGAATGATGCCCCTGACATTACGCAAATGAACCAACGGGTTAGCAAGATGCTGCAACAGGCTCTGCAATCGGAAGGAGTGGAAGAGGTGGCCCAAGTGAATGCCAATACCAAGGACTTGGATTTGCTGAGCGAGGAGTATATGGCAAGGTTGGAGAAGTTGAAATTGCCCAACACGAAAGTGAAGCTGATGGAAAAGTTGCTGCGAACCGTAATTACAGACTTCAAGAAGGTGAACAAGATTAAGGGCGTTGACTTTACCAAGCGTTTGAATGCATTAATAGCAAGATATAATGACAGGAGCGACAATGCCGTACTTGCCCAGGAAGTATTGGAAGAAGTGGCTAAGCAGATGGCAGAACTTTTGCAGGAGGTGAATAAGGAAAAGAAATCATTCAAAGACTTGGGTATCACCTACGAAGAAAAGGCCTTCTACGACATTCTGAAGGATATTGCAGAGAAATTTGGTTTTGAATATCCAGAAGACAAACTGCTGACGCTTGCAGCTGCCGTAAAGGAGATGGTGGATGATAAGTCGAAATATACAGACTGGGCAAACCGTTCGGACATCAAGGCGGAATTGCAGATGGACTTAATTTTGATATTGGCAGAACATGGTTATCCACCAGTTCCACAAGATGAGGTGTTCAAGGAAATCTTTGAACAGGCAGAGAATTTCAAGAAATATGAGCAGGAAGATGATTCTAAAGAGAGTGTTTCTGCTATACTTCAAAAACTGGAGAATGTAGAGGATGACAGAGACGTGCGCAATCTTATCTATAATCGTCTGCACATGGATGCCGATATAAGTGATGGCGAATTGCAGCGAGAAGTCATAGAACTCTATGGTGAACGTTATCCAGATATGTTACTCAATGATTGGCGTCATATTATAGAGGCTTATACACTCATGGTGAGAGAGATGGTTCGGCCTAATGCGAAAGAGGTTTCAATACGACCAAAACAATTGGGTATAGCTGCCGAACCATCAGTAGAACGTGACAAATAAAAATAGCGACCCAATACCGTTTCGCAGAACTGGTATCGGGTCGCAAAACAAATTAACTAAAAGCGTATTGCACCTGTCCTCCCTATTTGCTTGTTGGCAGTTGAGGAGGGATGATAGTTTTGGGTTGGTTTATTGCTGACTCACTTTCACGTCGCTGACCGTGATGGAACCGCCATAGTTGTTGATGCTCCAGCAGTTTTTCTGAATGCCGTAGATGCGTTGCGTGTAAGCGCAGACATCGTTGATGTAGAGCGTCAAGACGGAGTTGTCGGTGTAGATGTCGATGTGATAGACATTGTCGGCTGGACGCTGGAAGTTATAGCCGTCGGCTGCCTCGATGAAGCCCTTGCCTTCTGCACCTTCTTGTTCGAAGTTTACCTTGCGGCCATCTTCCCATTCGGGATTAACGACCATGGTGTAATACTTCTTGGAATCGGTGCCGCGTGCGAACGAAACGCCAAACTTATCCCAGTTGTTGGAGGTCTTCACGGTGAATGAGATGTGGTTGCAAACACCCAGTCGGTTGTAAAGCACGTAGGCTCCATCACCACTCAATGTGCCATTGCTGTAGCTTTTATTCTCTACGATAGTAGCATCGGCAGATTTGTTGTACTTGGCAGCCATGGCAGGAACGGCACCGAGCGTAAGGGTTCCGTCGGCATGTTGGATAATCTTGTGACATACGAGTGCCCCACTCCATGCAGGTTCGTTGCCGTCGCCAGCACCCACGTTGGTGTTCTTCTCGTGAATGTCAGCACCCGTGCGGAACGGACACCATCCCCAGATGTAGCGATCGGTACCGTTGGAAGCTGTCTTACCAGCATAGAAGGCACGGCTATCAAGCACTCCCTCATGACCGTCGGCAGGCCATTTAGGACCATCGTTGAAGCAGTTCTTCAGTTCCTCGTAGGTCTTCGCCATCATATACTTCACCTTGCGGCTCCATGAAGCGCGGAAGCTCTCGCTATATACCAAGTACCAATAGTCGCCCATCTTGAAGACATCGGGACACTCAAGCATACGGTCCCAAATCATACGGATACGACCAACGTGCTCCCAGCTCTTCAGGTCGGAAGACTTGAACTCAGCGAAGACAGGGTCGCCACCATTGACGGGATAGGTAGCGATGAGCATGTGATAGAGGCCATCGTCAGCGACGAAGATTTGCGGATCGCGGAAGTCGTTGCTTGAATAGCCGAAGTCAGGACCTTTGAGCGTCCAGAGTTCGTCTTTCGTCCACGTCTTGAAATCGGTAGACGTAGCGCGCATCACCACCTCACGGTTTTTGCAATTGCCGTTGTGACCCGTATAGTAGATATAATAGACACCATCTTTCTCGTATGCACATCCCGTACCGAGGGCAGCATCCTGCTGGTAGTCGTTAGCTCCGAAGGGAATCAGTTCGCCCAGCGACTCGTAATTGGCACCGTCGGAAGTAGAAACAGCCCAAATGGGATGGAAACGATGAGACATGTTGTTGATGAACTCCTGCAAGTAGAGCACCTTGAAGTCGCCAGCCTTCTGATCGTAGAAAGGCATGGGGTCTCCCACTCGACCGATAGCAGGGGTATAGTATGTTCCGAAGCCCTGATTATCGGTAGGGGCAAAGAAGGTGGTCGTTCCTTTCCAGTCCTTGGCAGGGTCGCCAGCGAATTTGTCGTCGGAACAAGAGGCGAGGGTTGTCGCTGCAGTGGCTAATCCACAACTAACGAGACAACCAAGGAGGTAATGCTTTATATTATTCGTTTTCATAATTATTCAATTTTACAATTCTTCAAATTTACTTCGTTAGATAATCGAACGCGTTGAGCATGATGCCACCCATATTGTCGTGATATACAGACGTGTAAGGCGTAGGCGAGTTCCAGTCGAAGAGTCCTGAGCCGAAGCAGATGATACCACCCTTGCCGAAGTTGCCGTTGGCGGCTTTCAGTTCCCATGCCACGATAGCACCGTCGCCACCATGACTAAGGGCACGAGCACCCGTGATAGACTCGAAGGCTTCTTGTCCGGTATAAGGACTCCAGAGAGCAAATTGCGACGTGGTGTTACAGATGGTATAGCCATTGTCGAGCGTATAGATAGCATCTGGCGCAGCATTAGGATAAGCCTTCAGATTCTTCCACAATGGGTGGTTGGTGTCGTAGGCAAAGAAGTGCCAAGGATCATCGCCCATCAAATCGGAGCCTTCACCTCCACCGCCTCCCCAGCAGTTGTTGGGATAAGCGTCTTCAGGCATTGCACCGAGAGCAATAGCGTAGTTCACAGCCGAACGACTCAGCACGAAAGCACCGCCACGCTTCCAGAAATCCTTCATCTTAGGCAAAGCCGTCATGGCACCCGTAGCAGCCTCAGCAAAGCCGTTGTAGTTGCCATAAGCAGGACTATGGCGGTGGAAGAAGATAAGTTTGCACTCGTCGAGCGAGATGCTTCCGCTGGCCACCATATCCCATGATGCGTATGCAGCTCCCTCAATACTACCCGTGAGCCACTTAGCGGCAGCCTTTTCCTCGTCGTTGAGCAACTCAACATTCTCTGCATCGCCAACGAAGATGGCAACGGGATTCTCGATGAGCGTTACATAGACGGTATAGGTGTTGGAAGCCGTGTTGTCGTTCAACGTTATCCGAACGGGTTCCTTGAAATTAGCTTTCGTGCCACTGGCAGGACTACATGTAGCATCCTCGCTGCACACTACTTCGAAAGTAGCGTTTTCGAGGTCGATACCGCTATTGGCCATTACCGAAACCGTAACGGTCTTGTCGTCTTGGTTGATAGCTCCCTTCACACCTTCAAGGATGAAGAGTGACATCAGTGCCTCATCGTTGCGCACGCTAATCTGATAATCCATCACAAGGTCGCCATTGGTGATATGCAGCGTACGGTCGGCATCAAAATTCACGCGGTCGCCCACTTTCATATTCGTCTTAGCTCCAGATGATACTTCCAAACTCGTGATTTCCATATTGTCCTTCTGGTTGAAGTCAACAGGTACCTTTATCTTGATCAATCGTTTCTCGGTATTAATCATACCTTCGTATTTTCCGTTCAGCACGAATTTCTGTACGAGACATGAACCGCTCACGTCGATACTGCCCGTATGGTCGTCATTGCTACAGGAAACGAAGAACGAAGAATGAAGAATGAAGAATGCTGCGCAGAGCAACTTCATCATCATTTTCATGCTTCTTTCCTTATAATTCATATTGTGTTTCATATTGTTTTTATTTCGTTATATTGATTCTTCACTCTTCATTTATAATTACCATTGTCCGCAGTTCTGCGTGTAGTGTCCGTTAGCTGCCTTGATTTGGTCATCAGGAATAGGCAGATACTCGTTCTTATTGGCAGTAAACAGTGAACCACTGAGGAAGTTCATCTTCTCACCTTCGGTGGTGTAGAAGCGATTGATGACAGTAGCAGCTTCGCCCCAACGTACGAGGTCGAAGAAACGCTCACTCTCCATGGCCAACTCCAAGCGGCGTTCCATCTTGACAATCTTCAAGGCTTCTTCCTTAGAGTAAGAACCATTGTACTTGCCGATGGCATAGTGAACACCATATTTATTGGGGTAGTTAGCTACTACGCTACTGGTAGTCATAGACATGGCACGTTGACGTACTTGGTTGACCAATGAGATAGCCTCGGCAGTATTTCCAAGTTGAGCGAGAGCCTCGGCACGCATCAGCAACACGTCTGCATAACGGAAGACTACGCGGTTCATGGAACTTGCCCATTGGTTGTCGCAAACGAAGAGGTAGGTGTCTGTGAGTGATGGGTCAACATTCTGCTTCAGCGAAACGAAGTAACCATACATACCACCTGAGCGGCTCCACGTATTAGACTTGTTAATCATAAAGTTGGGGTTGAACATATAAGGAGTACCAGGCACACCTACGGTCTCGAAGAGACGTGGGTCAACGGTTTGTGCGGAACCAACCTCATAGTCGGTGGCGGTGGCAGGAGCGTCGAAGAGAGGCAGGCCATCGCTATTGGTACGATAAGCATTCACCAAGTTGATAGATGGTTTATAGAAGTCGCAACCAGCGTCGTGAACCTTAGGAATACATGGAACAATCAGTCGGTAAGAGAAATTCAGGTTGCCATATACGGTACCGTCGTTCTTTGAATACTGAATAGCCCAGATGCTCTCCTTGCCGTTCTCATATTGCTCTTCAGGACGGAAGTTGTTGTGAAGGTCGTTTTCCAATCCATAGCCAGCATAGATGCCTGGAGCGGTGTACTCTACCACCTTTTGCAAGTCGGCTTCGTTGATGGAAGTCACCCTATTCGAGTTTTCCTCGTCTTGATGATAAGCCTTATAGAGATAAACCTTTGCCAAGAAAGCTGCACAGGCGGCCTTGGTGGGACGACCCTTGTCTTTCTGCGTAACGGGCAATACGGCATAAGCATCCTCGAGGTCGTTGATAATCTGTTGCCAACCCTCGTCGTTGGTGTATTCCGTGTTCGTAAGGTTGTTATAATCATTTTCCTGCATGTTGAGCTTGTTCACGAAAGGAATCTTCTTGAACAGACGCTTCAATTGGAAATGACCATAAGCACGCAAGAACTTCATCTCAGCCGTACGTTGTTGGATGGTAGCGTTATCTTGATCGGCAACAGCCAACATGTCGAGCGACAAACTGATACGTGACAGGTATTTATAGAAACGATTCCAAATGTCATTGTAGGGCCAGTCGGTAGTCATCACGGTAGCATGCTTCTCCAAGATGTGGAAAGCCTCACCGTCAGAGGGGTTAGAACCGCCTACGTAAGCATCGTCTGAGCGAGTGTCGTAGTTCCAGAGCGAGAACGAGGAGTTCATATCCTCGATGCTGAGCAATCCAGCATAGGCAGAAATCAGCACGTTATCGATGTACTCAGGTTTCTTTACCTCGTCCTGAGTCAGCGTAGCCTGCGGTACCTGCTCATCAAGGAAGTTGCTGCAAGAAATGAAGAATGAAGAATGAAGAATGAAGAATGCTGCGCCGAGCAACTTCATCGTCATGTTCTTGCTTCTTTCCTTATTGTTTATATTGTGTTTCATATTGATATATTTCGTTTAAATGTTTATTCTTCATTAAAATGAGACATTGAGTCCGAATGTGAGGTTGAGGGGGATGGGATAGTTGAATCCAGGGTTCTCTGGGTCAGCACCGGTAAACTTACTGCTCTTGATGGTTAGCAAGTTCTGAGCCGAAGCATAGAGACGGATACGCTCCAAATGCAGTTTGTCGGTAAAGCTCTTGGGTACGTTGTAACCCAACTGGATGGTACGCAATTTTACATAAGAACCGTTTTCAATGTAGTAAGACGAGATACGTCCTTCGCGGTTGGTGTCTGACAACGTCAGAGCGGGAATCTCACTACCATAATTTAACGGAGTCCATGCATCGAGCACGCGCACGCCTTTATTCAGATAAGGAACGTTAATCAAGGAGTTTGCCCAGAAGTCGGTCTGTGACTTAAAGCCGCGGCAATCAATATCAACGCCTTGCACACCCTGCCAGAACATGGTCAAGTCGAAGTCTTTATATTGTAAGTAGATATTCAAACCCCATGTGAAATCGGGTGTAGGATTGTAAATCCAATCTTGATCGTCCTCGGTGATGAAACCGTCGCCGTTCAAATCCTTATAGCGGATACGTCCCAAACCAGCACCTTCTTGAATGGCGTGGTTGTCAATCTCTTCCTGAGTCTTGAAGATACCGTCGTAGATGAAACCTACCTGAGAGTACATAGGATGACCGATGACGGTCTTCTTACTATTACCACCATAGCGTCCGCTGGCTGCTACCGTTTCAGGAAGCTTAGAAACCTCGTTGTTGTAACGGCTAATGTTACCATTGATGTCCCATGAGAAGCCGTTGGCCAAATGATGACGATAACCTAATGAGAGTTCCCAACCATTGTTCTTTACTTCACCAGCATTAATCCATTGACCATTTCCTTCACCCATGGCAGCAATGCCTTCCATGAAGAGGAGGATGTCGGTGGTCTTCTTGTTGAACCAATCGAAACTACCGTAGATGTCACCTTGCAAAAGACTGAAGTCAACACCGATGTTGTGCTGAGTACTGGTCTCCCACTTGATGTCATCGTTACCACGCTGATTGCGCACGTAACCATTATCCAAATCATAACCACCATTCTTACCGGCAATGTCATAAGATGAACCAGCCTGATCGCTATTCCAAAGACCTGTTGATACCATTGACTTATAGAGCGTGTAGCGAGCGGTGTTGGAAATCTCTTGGTTACCAGTTTGTCCCCATGAATAGCGCAACTTCAAGTTATCGAGCCAGCTACGGGTGTTCTCCATGAACTTCTCTTCGCTGATGCGCCAACCAGCACTGAACGATGGGAAGGTACCATATTGGTTGTGAGAACCGAAGCGACTGGAACCATCACGACGGATGGTGAACGAAGCCAGATACTTGTCGTAGTAAGTGTAGTTAGCCTTACCGAAGAATGATACCAAAGAGAAGCCTTCGCCGAAACCTTCAGCCAACTGACGACCAGCACCTGCGCTGGGCCACATGTAATCGGTATTCAGAATGGCCAGTTCATAACGCTTGGCGCTATTCATCTTATAATCCATACGGTTGACCTCGGTACCAATCATGAAGTCAGCACGGTGTTTGTCAATTTCTAAATTATAGGTGGCGATAGCGTTCCACATCCAACGCATGGTGTGTTCCTGCTTGCCCTCTACGGCCGATTCGGTACGCATCACCTTACCATTGGCGATAGGATATGTGAAGAAGCGTTGTTCTTTCTGAGTATAGTCCATACCTAACGTAGTACGAACCATGAAATTCTTGAATGGAGTAACACTCAAGTGAACATCTCCGAACATACGCCATTGCGTGTATTCATTGTCTTTAGCATTGTCAATCATGCTCAACGGATTCTCACGCTCAGAGTAAGCGCCCAAAGCCTGAGCATATTTGCCGTTCTCAGCATAGATGGGGAAATTGGGATTGAACTCCAAAGCATGTTCCAACACACCGCCAGGAGCATCTACACCCTTCGTGCGGTTGATGGTGAAGTTCTCACCTAACACAAGGTTGCCATCAAAGAGCTTATAGTCAGCATTGGCACGAGCAGACAAACGATTGAAGTAGCTATCCTTGATGGTACCCTGATTATCGTAGTAGCCCATTGAGAAGAATGAGTGTCCTTTCTCCGAACCATTGCTCACTGAGAGGTTGTATTGTTGCACCACGCCCGTACGGGTAATCTCCTTAAACCAATCGGTATCGCCCGTGCGCACCGTAGCGTTCTCGTCGAGATACATGTTCATGGTCATACGGTTCAGTACGGGATTGCCCATCTTGTCGTAACTCCAATCGTAGTTGTAGCCAAGATTGTTGTTGTTGGGGTTCAAACCATCGTTTACCGATGCTTGCCAGAAAGCACGACCCCATTCGCTGGCATTCATCGTTTCAATCTTGTTGGTATAGAACGAGGTGGCAACGCTTCCGTCGAAGTTCACCTTAATCTTACCGTCCTTACCTTTCTTGGTGGTGATGATAATGACACCATTGGCAGCACGCGAACCATAGATAGAAGCCGAAGCGGCATCTTTCAACACCTGAATGCTCTCGATGTCGTTACCGTTCAATTCATGCATACCCGCCTTTGTAGGCACACCATCAATGATGTAGAGAGGGTCGTTGTCGTTCAGCGTACCGATACCACGAATGCGAACCGTTGCTGCACCCGAGGGATTACCATCGGCAGAGATGTTCATACCAGGCACACGACCTTGTAAGGCCTTCATCGGGTTGTTTTCGTTCTGCTTGGCAATTTCGTCAACGCTGACCGTCGAGATGGCTCCCGTCAAGTCTGCCTTGCGTTGGACGGTGTAACCCGTCACGACAACCTCGTTCAACGACAGAGCGTCGTCATTCATCACAACTTTCATGCCATCTTGGGCAGGAAGTTCCTGTGGCTGAAAACCAATGTACGTGAAGACAAGCGTCTTGTTTGCCTCCACCTTGATTTTGAAATTTCCGTCGATGTCGGTCACAGTGCCGTTCGACGTTCCCTGCTCCATCACCGTTGCACCGATGATGGGTTCTCCCGTAGCATCGACCACGGTGCCGGAGATTTCACCGCCTTGCGCGTACATAAAAGTAACGCTCAGCAGCGAAAGGAAACTCAGAATGAATCTTTTCATTTGTTCCATTACTTGCAATTTTAGGTTAATAATCTAATTAATTGCCACAAAATTAAGTCTGCGAACGAAAAAAGACTATCAATTTTCGTTCGCAGACCCATAAAAATGTTACACGGAACAATAGTTGACTATTAAGTCACATTTGTTGAATTCCTCAATTCCATGGGATATTTGCCGTATTGCTGACGGAAACACTTCGAAAAATAGCCCGGTGTGCCGAATCCTACTTCGTAGGCTATCTCTTGAACGGTCTTGTTGGTGGTGGTCAACAACACATAACCTTGTTGCAGACGCATCTGTCGGAGCAATTCTACTGGCGAAAGGCCTGTAATGGCTTTCACCTTACGATATAATTGCACGCGACTCAGTCCTACCGTCTCACCTAAATCCTCCATTTTTAGCGATGGATTCGACATATTTTGACGAATAGCATCATTTAGCATCTCGGCAAAGATGGTGTTTTGCGACTTGGGGGTAGGCAACTCTTCCGTGGAGATATCAAACACTTGTCGCACCTTGCGGCTGTCTGGATTGGTAAAAAACAACGTTTCCTCTTCGTTTAGCGCCTGTCGTTTCTTGATGGCACGTTGTGACAACACGTAAGCACGCCAGATTGCGAGCACGGCAATTGCCAATAGTATGATAAGCACGATGCTGGCTATGAGCGCTTTGTGTTGCGTGTTATACAGACCTAAATAGTCCTCCAACTTATCCTGAATGGTCACCAGATTCTCGTTTTGCCTCATCAGTTCTTTGGTGGTGGTGGCGATAGACCATACATTCTCCCGCACTACCAGAATACCATCCAACTTATTCTCTCGCTCGTATGGTTTTCCTGTTAGGATGTTTAGCGCCAATCTGATGATTTCTTCGCCTCCAGTGGGATAGACGTAGCTGGCAAGTTGATGACCGAATTGTACATAGTCAAGTCCTTCGTCTGGCATACCATCGATACCATAGATGAAAATCTTGCCTTCCGTACCCGTTTCCACCAATGCCTTGTAGGCACCTGTTGCCATACCGTCGTTATGGCAGAACACGATGTCGGGCAACCGTCCTGACTCTATCTGCTCTTTCACGATACGGCAGGTGGTTTCCGAACTCCAATCGCCCTCGCGACACACGTAGTCCAACTCGTTATGACCTTCAAGAGCCTTGGCAAAACCTTCATGGCGCTCTTGTGCTGGTGAACTGCTCATCAATGCTGTCACCTCCAGCACCAAAGGCCTGTGTTTGAGAGCAACGATACCATTGGCAACATCGACCACGTTCACACCGATAGCATGGCCAGCTTCTACGTTGCTGCCGCCAATGAAGGCAGTATAGTTGTCGCCTTTCACTTTGCGGTCGAAGCAAATCACGGGAATACCTTTTTGTCTGACACGCTCAATGGCAGCTGCAATGGGTTCCGCTTCGTTGGGAGCCACCACCAGTAAATCGATGCCCGCATTTACCAGACTATCTATCTGTTTTACTTGCAACTGCGTATCGTCGTGAGCGCTCGCTATTGTCACCTTCACATCATGTTCGTACAAGTGTTGGGCTGCCAGCATCTCATTGTTCACTTTCTCGCGCCACCGTCCTTCAGCACATTGCGACACGCCAATCCTATATTCCTTCCTTTCAGCGCATGAGGCAAATATAAACATCACTGCTGAAATAAATAACACGGTATGTACAATAGTCTTTAGCATTTTCCTCTTCATTTATTCTGCTTGCAAAAATATAAAAAAAAATGGAATGTTGACAACCCATGTCACTTTTTTCAACAAACGACAAACAATATGTTTTTTGGATACATAAAGAAAAGATAGGGATAATATGCTAAATTTCAAAGAAAAAACGTATCTTTGCACCATAATCAAAATGAGAAATCATGGCAAAGAAAAAGCAAAAGAACCAGCAGACAGGACAGCAATTCTTGTCACCCGAAAAGTTTATGCAACAACGTGCTCGTTCATTGGAGATAGGCACATGTTTTGTCTCAGAGGATATGCACAAATATGGCGAGGGATACGTGGTAGTCACTCGTCGACATACAGGCGGACGCATCAGTGTTGCTCTTTATCTGATAGACATCTTCTGCCTTGGCGTAAAAGACTCTTTCTATCGCCTCAGACTTGAAGAAGATGAGTTGGAAGAAATGTTGGACCGTATGCCCAACATCATCGAGTGTTCATACGAGGAAGCTCACAACTGGGTGTATGGTGCTATCGCCTGGGCGGAGGAAGCAGGCATTGCACCAGACAAGTCGTTTGCCATCACGAAATATATGCTTGAGGAGGATACCGACGATATACCGCTGATTGAATATGAGTTCGGACACAATGGCAAGCACTGGCTGATGGCAAACAACAACTTGGAACTCAGTCGCTACCTTCCCTTATTGAAGAAGAATCTGGGCGAAGGAAACTATACGTTTACCGTGAAAACCGACTATGAAGACGCAGACTTGAGTGAAGAAGAAATTCTCGACAAAATGGAAAATTATAAAGATAGTCCGCTTTTCAAGAGTTATGGTCCCAATACTAAATATACTTACCACCATCCTGACTATCCCAAAACTCTCCAACTCAATAGTCCGAAATGGCTCTACCAAGAATTGCAGGACACGAAAAATGCCATGTATCTGCCCGAAGAACTGATTAGTCGAATCCTGGCATTACCACACGACACCCTGCGTCGTGATCTTGAGCAAATGGTACTTTACCATATCGGACAAACATGTGATGGCATTCCCGACGAGTACGACCCTAACGGTTATACTGGCATCATACCAAACTGCATTATCTTATTAGGCGAAGTGGGCAATGAGGAAAACAGCCTCAATGTGGTGCTGGAAACGCTACGCCAGTCTCTCGAATTCAAGGACTATCATTTTGGCGATTATGGCAGTGAAATCATTGTACCTACTCTCTATTTGCTCGGCCAAAATAAACTTGATACGCTCATGAACTTCATCAAGGAGGAAGGTCTTGAAACGTTCTTTAAATGCCATGTATTCAGTGCCGTTGCTTATATAGCAATTGCACAGCCCCAACGACGCAATGAAGTAATTGAATGGTTCCGCGAAGCTATCCGCTTTGCCACAAAGATGCTGCCAAAAACACAATGGATAGACAATGTCTTGGCTGGAATGATGCTTAATGACCTGATTGACATACAAGCAAAAGAACTGCTTCCTGAACTTCGGGAGATGTTTGCAACGGAACTTGTCGACATCGGTGCCTGCGGTGACTTCAATAAAGTTTCGCGTATGATTGCCAATCCTTACTATGAGGGCAACGTATCTATGTATGAAACAAATATCTATCAACGATTTGAAAACTTAAAACGGTATTGGGATAATATAGATGGAAAAAAATGAACTTGACAAGTTATTGGAACTGGCTTCAATGGAAGACTTAAAGTCTTTCGTTGGCAATTACGCCAAAACCCATCAGCAGTTTGGAGAAGATATGACACGCTTCCTTGTGAAGAAATATCTTAACAAGAAGAAAGGCGCATCAGATTCCTTATCCCGATTAGAGTATGCTTTCATGGATACAATGAACGTCGGTGACAGATGGCACAGGTATGACGTGACAGATTGGAAAAACGTGGTTAAAGAAGGCTCTGAGGTATTGAAGGATGCACGTCGTTTATTGGAAATGGGTAATGCTCAGGCTGCTCTCCAAATTGCCACGCGTATGTTTGAGTTGGGCAGAGAAGAAGACCTGAACTATGTAGACGAGATGGAGGAATATGCCATTAGTGAACTATTCGAGGACTATGGTAAGCTGATGGTCGACGCATTGGCTGACAAGAACATTCTCCAGTCAGACAAAGACAGGACTATTTCGTTGCTTAGAATGACGGTGAAGTCCAATCTTCATCAGTATGATTATATAGACATCAACAAATTGTTGCGTGAGGCTTTGGCAGCATCTCAATCAAACGAAACCATACTTAATATGATTGACGAAATGATGCGCGAAACGACACGAGAAAGCGAATTGGAAGAATATGTCAGGAAGAAGGCTGAACTACTGGTAAAAATGAACCGTCTTCAAGATGCCGATGAAACCATCAAAAAATATCTGTACCTACCAGGAATCAGAAAGGATGAAATTCAAAGGTTGATAGATGCTGGTGAACTGAAAGCAGCACTTTCCCTGGCAGAAGATGGGAGCAAATCGGATTCAGGTAGAAGAACCGTTTGGCTTGAAATAGAGTACGACATCTACGACAAAATGGGTGACCGACAGAATCAGCAGAATGTCTGCCGCGAATTGTTCATCAGCGAGAGAGGTTCTATGAAGAATTATAATCGTCTGAAAAAACTTGTTCCTAAAGGAGAGTGGTCTGATTTTCTTCAAGAACTACTGACCCAGACAAATATGAACGTATGGCTCTATGAAAGCATAGAGGCCGACATATATGTGGCTGAGCATGATGGCGAACGGCTCTTCCGTCTCTTGATGAGAGAAGACCATCACACATTGGGATTGTACGACAACTATGCCCAAAAGGTAAACAAAGAACATGCGCCCGAAATCCTGACAGAATATGTCACTATGCTCAAAGACTATGCTTCTCGTAACATGGGAGCCAAACACTACACCCGTATTCGGCAGTCAATGAATGCAATGCAGAAAATAGCAGGAGGAAAGGAATCGGCACATCAGTTGGCAGATTTTTTCCGTGAGACCTATAGCAGGCGCCCTTCTTTTATGGCAGAAATCAGTAAATTCTGAGGAATAATTGAGGATTGAGTATTGTAAATTGTGAATTATTATGTGAATTGCAATGTTTTTTGCCAAGACCTCCCGTCGTTTTTCCTAAATTACTGAGTATGAATGGATTGTAAAACAAGAGACCATGAAAGACCTCACCTAAGACCTCCCGTAAGACCTCCCATAGACCTCACCTAACACCTCCCGTCATGCTGCCTTGGTTTTCGATTGGTCTGTCGATTGCTCGGTCATTTCAATGCACTATACGGGAGGTGTTAGGTGAGGTCTTACGGGAGGTCTTAAAAATATTAAATCGCTGATTCAGAACGAATTAACCTAAAAAACGGGAGGTCTTGCGAAAATCCGCAAAAGTCATGTATTTGCGAATTGTAAACGATGTCTTTTTCACCGCTAAACATATCGTTTACGGCACTCAAATGAGATGTCATTATAATAGAATAGGAAATCGCGGAAATGTGTGAGTAGTGATTTTTTCCTTTGTTTTTGTTTGGAAGTTAAGATTATTGTTGTACCTTTGCAAAAGTAATGACGGTTACTGTAATAACGAATACTATTTTAGGAAATGAGATTCTACGATAGAGAAAAAGAGCAACAGGTGCTTGGCGAAGTGCTTCACAGAAGCAAGACCGAGGCAAAGATGACCGTGCTGATGGGACGCAGACGTATCGGAAAGACAGAACTCTCGCTGAGATGCAGCGACGAAACTGTTATGTATTTCTTCGTGGGAAAGAAAGCGGAGACGCTTCTTTGTCAGGACTACGTGCGTGAGATACGAGAGAAACTGGATGTTCCAATACTTGGCACACCAAACACTTTCTCCGAGGTGTTCAGGTTCGTACTTCAGCTGTCAGAGAACCGTCCGTTCACATTGGTTATTGACGAGTTTCAGAATTTTCTGAAGATAAATCCTGCAATCTTCAGCGATATGCAGCGCTACTGGGACTTACATAAGCGAAGCAGTCATCTGAATCTGATTATCAGCGGTTCGG
>JAEEGL010734366.1_pt1 | contig 25453 bp, 27 predicted proteins | sample 9134231 | NCBI WGS metagenome assembly JAEEGL01 (sample SAMN16246548, study PRJNA631951) | gut metagenome | biome: gut microbiome; feature: rumen; material: fiber-attached | host: Bos | place: Iran: Karaj | collected 2018-10
CAAGTCTGCTGTGTAAATCTTTATGTATGGTATTTTCATTGTGGAATCCCCAGTTTATCGACTTCTTTGATAAACGCATCTACATCTTGAAACGAACGGATTATCCGGTAAGACAACCCGCGTCTCTCGCACATCACTTGGAAGAGCTTTTGGTCTTGGCTCTGCTTACCTGTTGCGGTCTTGAGTTCCAAGGCCCAAAAATGCCCGTTGTTGCCCACGATTAGATCAGACTGCCCGTTAGTATATCCCATGTTCTTATGGTGGCTTATGAAAGAAAAACGGCGGCGGTCATTATAACTGCCGAGGTACTTTAATGCGTCCATTACATCCGTATCAATAACTAAAAACCCATTTGCCCTTAAGGTCCGTACCACAGAATATTGGAAAGAATGTTCTGATCCCGCTTTCATATTCTCTCCTTACTTGCGGGAGGGGCAGGAGTGGGATAAGGTTCCTGCCCCAGGGTACAGGAGGGTATCCGCGTATTTATCTACGTCTATCCCTAGCTCCTTTGCCTCTTCTTCGATGTTTTGGATGAATTGTTGCATCTCCACATCGGAGTATTGGCTTGAGCCGATATATACGCGCCATGCGGTAAATTGTTTCCCGTTAGACAGGCCGTCTTTTAACTTTTCATAGTATTTAAAGACCCTGTCTAATGGGATATCTTTTTTTGTGGTAACGGTAACGGACTGACCATAACGCCGCAACATTTCCAAGTAGATGTCGTCTTTGTTGGCCCCTAAAATATGCGCCATTTCCCCAATCAAAGCCCACGCCTTGGCATTTTGTTCCAAGGAACGTCTCTCACGAGTCTGCTTAATCTCCACGCTCACATCCTTGTTCAGCAACCGGACCACCCTGTTAAGGATAGCCGGAGCCGCAGATAGGAGCATGTTGACTTTCAGTTGCTCACCGAGTTTTTCGGCTTTGAGGAGCTTGGCTTGCATAGGTTAAAAGGGAAGATCCTCTTCTGCTTGGGGTTCAGTCGCAGGGCGCAGGTCTACGGATTGTTTGCTAATCTCTGCTAAACATGCCCGTTGGCACAGCGTTGCCAGTAACGGTAAGTCCGCTTTATTAAAGGACGTAGAGTGCAGGTACTTGCCGTCTTTGCTTTTGTACGTCTTTTGGAAGGTAAACTGGAAGTACGGTTTGCCATCACTAGCTTGTTTAGCCCATACAGCACATTCCACCGTCCCGAGTTGGTATTTGTATACTGGTCTATTGTTTTCTGCCATATTATTCTCCTTATGCATTTGCTATTTGAATGATTTCTTTTACCCGTTCGACACCTTTGGCCAGTCCCGTTTTAAGGGCGGCTTGCATGTCCGCATCCGGCAAAACTCTGATGATTTTGAGCGGTTTGTTTTTATAGTTAGGGTTGTAGGATATGAAGTCACACCATTTACGTCCAGTTACAAGCAGGATCATTTGAATCTGCCATTGGTATGCTTTATCTATCTCTTTACCTAACAACATAAGCAGGTGGTTTTTATCGTCTTTGCACTTGATCTCAATTGTCCCATCTCTGCCCACTAAACCGTCCGGAGAGCAACCGATGTAATCGTCTAATTCCACAAAGCCGACTTGTTTAACAACGTTCTTCGTTTCCAACGTGTACGCCCCACGAGCTTCGTCTTCCAAGGCATGCCCACGCTCTATATCTTCATTTGTAAACTGCTCCGGTGGCATACCTGTGATGCGTTCTGCGGCTTTTTCAACGCACAGCGTCTCTAGTCCGCCACGCCCTTTACCACTACCTTCCGAGCCGATTGTGGCGCATTTACTGGCTGTAAACTTGCCAAGCCGTACCTGCAACCACTCCGGCGTACCTTGCTGTAAGTTTTCGTAAATCTTCATTTGAAATCTCCTTTTTTAAGGTTGTAATACCTAATGATTACCTGCCGATAATCCGGTCCTTTATCCTTTTGCAGTTGGGAACACACTTTAACTAACTCTTTATCGGATGTGGTGTTGGCAATACATGCCTTTTCTTCTTCCGTAAGATCTAGCTTCGGTGCGGCGACTCTACCTTTGGCTTTAGGCGCAGGAGTTTCCGGCTCTTCTGCCATGGCGTTGGGGATTCCCATGCCCTCGGCTAGTTCGTCCGCTGTGTAGGGCATACCACCTAACTCGTCAGGAAAGCATAACCGGAATCCTTGTGCAATGGCTACTTTGCGGAGCATAAACTTTGGCATTTTAGCCCACATGTAACTAATCGAACCATCACGATTCCGTTGGACTACTTCGTCAAAATTGACTTCATACTCAAACGGATGGCTCCAGTCCTTGCGGTAAATGGTAATAATGGTTTTTAAGGCCGGAGATTTGCCTTCGGTCACAAAGCCATATCCGTCCAGTTTACCTGTACGCTCTGCCCGTTTAATGTAGACATCGTATCCGGTAATGAGTGCAATAACGCGCTTATCACCAGTTCCTCGCGGTACACAGTGTATTTCCCGTTTAAAGGGGTTAAGGCAGTACGCTTGTGCGGTCTCCACAAAATAATCCTTTTCATGCGGAGTCATTATTTTTGACAGCCCATTGATTTCAAGGTATAAGAGCAACTTTTCCTTAGTGGGCGGCACTAACTGCGGAAATGCTTTGTTCTCCGCAACAGTTACTTGTTGTCTATTTTCCATAGTTATTTATCCTTTTTTTCTTTCTTTTTTAAATCAACCACCGGAATGAAGGTTACTTCTTCGCCTTTTTCCACTTCGGCATGGTCCGAGAGCAAGTATCCTTTGACTTTCCAACAGCGGATGGTTTTGCGGTTACAATCGATTTCGTACCAGTAATCCAAGTCCGTATGCACTTGGTAGGCAATTTCATAACCGTCGTCTTTTTCGATATTTTTTACAAGCTCGTTAACTAGGATATCTCCATTCCATGTTTTGAGTTGCTTTTGACGTTTGATTAGGTCGAATCCGACTCCTTTCGGATATCCGTCCCAATGGTGGTACAGCAGGACTTCCCGTTGCAGGTAAGTTATTTTGATTTGGCATCGAGTGCTCATATAATTATCCCTCTGTGTAAGGGCGGCTAGGTGGGCTAACCGCCCTACAAGTGTTTATCTTTCTTAACGCCGCTTATAGGGTTGCCTTTCGACTCTCCGTCAGCGTGGGTCTATTGCCGCTCACTTTGCCCGATGTGCCTTTGTGTCCATGCGGTCAAGCTAAACAATAGCCATGAATCACGTCTCCAAAGATCAATGTGTAAGGCCTCTAAACCGTTACACGCGGTTGCGCTTTACGCCAAGCACTAAGGTTTTTTGTTTAGGGAAGTTATTCTTAACTCCCGCTTCAAATCTAGTCCACACCGTTATGGTCAAACTCTAGGCATCCTGTGCATTCACATCTTCCGGCATCTAAATCTTTTAAGGCGCACTTATTGCCATTCCTATATATGCACTTCCAAAAACTCGGTCTCACAGCCAACTCTCCGGTACAATTAGGTACAGCATCCATATATACATGTAAAAGCATCCCATTATCACGAGTCCGGTTAAAATGTCTTTTATGGTAATACTTTCGTCCATCCGTCTATCCTCTTGCGAAATTTCGCGCCTTATCTAATGCGCTTCTATAAATACGCCAATGCCCTCGTTTCCCTACTTGGAAGCATCCATTTGGATCAATCCGACCTAGCATAATCCATGCCCGAATCGTCTGCGTGGTAGTCCTCATTTCTTGGGCGGCTTCCATGCAGGTTAATACCGCGCATCCTTTATTTTTAATTCCTTTTTTGCTGTCCATCTTTTTCTCCGCATCCATCTTAAATGTGCTAAAATATATTCACCGATAACTAACTAGGCTGGGGAGCTTGACTTAATTATCGGTGGTGTGTTCGTATTTGAAAGGGTATAACCCTCTCTAAATTGGTTTCACCGATTTAATTTTCAAATACCGATACATCTTTTAAACCTCAGTACCTTTGGGTACTTAAATACTACCTTTGGGTATTAAAATAATACCCTTTGGTATTATATTAGTACATAATTTGCATTTTGTCAAGGGTTTATTTTAGAATGTTTCTAGCGACGGGAAATTTAATATTGAGGGCAACATATGGCAGAAAAACCGACTTTGGGTTATAAAATTAAACAAGCTCTGTTTGAGACCGGAACCACCCAAGAAGCATTAGCAAAGAAACTGGATGTTACGCAGGGGATGATTACTCATTGGGTTACCGGAAGAAAAAAGCCAACTGTTGAGAGCTTAGAACGCATCGCCGAAGCCCTCGGGTTAACGTTGGACTATTTTATTTCTAACAAGGATGCGAATGAGGAAACCATTGAAAATGTTTCCAAACGCATGGATTGGATTCCTGTGTTGGGAATATCTTCTGCTACTAACGAAAAATTTATTGTGGAAGAGGTTGAGAGCTATATTCCTTTTCCAAAGACAAGCCCGAAACAATTTGCGATTAAAGTTGAAGGCAACTGCATGGAAGATCCAAAAGATCCCCAAAACTCCATTTATAATGGTAGTTATGTTATCATTGACCCGGAAACTGAGGTCGGGAATGGAGATGTTGTCCTTGCTAGGATATCCAAAGATTTCAGTACAATTAAACGGATGTATATTAAAGACGAAACAATAGAGTTGATTCCTGATAATCCCAAATGCAAAACGCTTGTGCGTAAAAAAGCAGATGTAGAGATTGTAGGGAAAGTTGTTAATTTATATAGACCTATAAAGAAGAAAAGAAGACGCGCCTAAAAATTCTCCTTATTTTATAACCCATTATCTGTTATGGATAATGGGTTTTTTTGAAAATATCACGTTTTTTTCTTTTTATTTTCAGCCTTTTTGCTTTTCAAAGTGCTTATCTTTTTGCTAAAATATATAAGGAAATTTATCGAATGGAGTGTTAAAGTAGCACAGCCCTAGGATTGGGCAACTTACAATTGTAGTTTTATTCGTTTTTGGAATCCTATGAAGAATAGGATGGTTGTTGAGGAAACTCAATAGTCATGTACATCCAAAGGCGGTCATTTAGGTGGGAAATTATTGGGAAGTCATGAGCCCGATGTTTTCTACCGAATGCTCGCAGTATCTTGTTTAGAATAATCTTCTATTCTGAGAATTTGCGGCTACGACTGCTGTTGGTTATACCTGTACATGACGTAACCGACAAGCAGTCGTTTTTTGTTTGTACCATCAAACTTCTTCGTAATTATTACAGGATTCCAAGACAATTGGAATCCTTTTTTTATGGGAAATTTTATAGGCACCTAAAGCCTATAGTCTAACCGGAGGAGAAGTCATGAGCTCTTCCCTTTGGACGAATGCCCTAGCTTTTGTGGCAAGGGCTACGGGAGTTAGTTCGTGCAGTACTTTAGATGCGCACTGGCTAACGACCGTCAATTTGAGTTCATGTAAGCAGTCAGAGACAGGAGAAAACATATGGATAAGAAAAAAAAGCAGAAACGGAAGCCGATTCCGACAGCACAGTATGACAAAAACGAAGAGTGGGTTAAGACCCATATTAAGCAATTTGGAGAGGAACCGTCCTTCTTTTGAAATATATGAGTGAGTTTATTTTAGGAGTAGGTGGTCATTGAAAGATGATTTTTGCGCTATTTACGGTTGTTGGATTATTTGCATTACTCAAAGGAGTCGCTTGGATTAAGAGAGACCCCACCGATGTAAATGCCCAAAACCCGTATTTATTTCCACAATACATTGATACACAATTGGATCCGGCTATGGCTCAAGCGGCCCACAATATGCCTATAAAACCGGGTTATACGCCCTCTTTCTATATCGCTAACCTAAAACCCATTTTAGACACGATTTTGTCCTTTTTCGGTCTGCTCTTGTTAAGTCCTGTATTCTTAATAATCGTACTGGCTATTGTAGTGGATGATCCCGGACCAATCTTTTTTACTCAAAAACGGGTAGGGAAAGGGAAAACTTTCTTCCGGTTACACAAATTTCGCTCTATGAAGATGTCCACCCCGCACGACGTGCCCACACATCAGTTATCAAATCCGGAACAGTACATTACCCGCGTGGGTAAATTTTTGCGCAAAACCAGTTTGGATGAATTACCGCAGATTTGGGATATCTTCCGAGGGAAAATGAGCATCATCGGTCCGCGCCCAGCATTGTGGAATCAAGCCGATTTAGTAGCCCAGCGTGAGCAATATGCCGCCAATGATGTTACCCCCGGTCTTACGGGTTGGGCTCAAATTAATGGACGTGACGCATTAGAAATCCCAGTCAAAGCCAAATTAGATGGCGAGTATGTAAATAAACAATCCTTTCTATTTGACTGTAAATGCTTTTGGGGAACCATTGTATCGGTCCTCAAGCACGAGGGTGTAGTAGAAGGTGGCACCGGACAATTACATAAACAGGAGCAATTTAAATGACACAAAAATTTTCTGTTGTACTTTATGTTTGGCAAAAAGATTTTCCGGCTTGGATTAAACAAGCATTGGACAGTGTTTTTTCTAATACCGTCAAACCTACCGAAGTTGTAATCATGGTAGGTGGTTCCGTTAGCAAAGATATACAAGCCATCATAGACGAAGCCGCCAAGAACGAAACCGTCCGTGTATTTTCGCATCCTGTTCCATTGTTGCGCGCACCTGCACTCGCTTTTGCTATCAAACAGTGCCAATATGACCTCATTGCCATACAGGGAGCAGATAGCATTTCTCTGCCGAATCGTTTTGAGAAACAACTGGCCTATTTTAACGAGCATCCCGAAACTGCCGTATTGGGTGGATATGCCCAAGAGATGGATAAAAAAAACAATCTCCTACCAACTGCTATCCGAGAGGTTCCCGAATCTGAAAAAGAAATTAAAACCTTCTTAAAAAATCATTCGCCTTTTATCTGCTGGACTGTTATGTTCAAAAAACAGGCCATTTTAGATGCGGGCAATTATAAAGATTTCCCCAACTTGGAAGATGAATATCTGTGGGTGCGTGTAATAGGAAAAGGATATAAGACAGCAAACCTGACAAGCGTGATTGCTAACATCCATTCTATCGATGCGTATGAACAAATGGTCCTTGCGTTGCCTCACTTCCAAATGAAAAGAGAGCTTTTTAGCACAATGCGCCAAATGGGGATGATCGGGGGTTTTACTTACTACCGTTTGGTATGCACCGCTTTTATCAAATACTTGATTTTACCGAACTGGTTCCGTCGGATGTTTCATCTCTACGACGTACAGGCTTAAAAAAAGAAAAGCATATGAGAGAAAAATTACTTTTAATTGGGGCAGGTGGTTTTGGACGGGTTGCGATGGAGCAGGCCGTTAAAGAGTACGACTGCTTTTTTGTGGATGATTGTTACCCCGATAAAAAAGAAGTTTGTGGAATACCTCTAGTTGGAAAAATCAGCGATTTGGCTAGTTTGTTTGGAACTTATAAAAAACTAGTCGTTACCATAGGAAATACTAAATTACGTGAAAGCATCTATCAAAAAGCCAAAGAAATAGGTTTTAAATTCCCAAATATTATCGCCCCAAGCGCATATATTAGCCCTTTTGCCTCTGTCGGGAACGGATGTGTATTTTTAAATAATGTTGTCATCCAAAACTCTGCACACGTTGGAAATGGTGTTTTATTAAGCCCTGGGGTAGAAATTCACCACGATAGTTTTGTGGATGATAATACGCTAATTTATTCTAATTCGTCAGTACGAACGTATGCCCATGTAGGAAAGAGGGCTTGGATAGGGAGTACGGTATCAATCAGCGTCAATGCGAAGGTAGCAGATGATGAGATTATACCGGACGGAACAGTGAGGAGTGCTTTATGAAGATTTTAATGGTATGTCAGCATTATTATCCCGAGCGGTTTCAAAATCAGGATATTTGCGAACAACTGCTCCAAGACGGACATGAGGTAACTGTATTGACGGGCTTACCCAATTATGAAACTGGTTTTGTACCAGAGGAGTATAAGCGAGGACTACACAATGATGAAAAAATTAATGGGGTACAAGTATACAGAACCTTTGAAATAGGCCGCAGAACAGGCGTTCTATGGCGTATTTTGAACTATTTTAGCTACATGTTGTCTGCCTCTTGGTGGGCTATCAAAAACCGCCGGAAATATGACATCGTATTTTCCTATCAACTTTCTCCTATTTTAATGATGTTTCCGGCAGTAATTACCGCCAAAAAACAACATATTCCTCTTTTTGTATATTGTTGCGATTTGTGGCCCGAATCTATGAAGATGATGCCTCCAGGCGATAAATGGTTTGTATTTAAACCTATTCATTGGATTAGCCGTTGGCTGTATCATAGAGCCGATGCCATTTCTGTGCAATCCAAGAGTTTTTTTGAATATTTCGAAAAGGTCAATAGTATTCCAAGAGAGCGAATGCTTTATATCCCACATATGGCATCTTCTGAATATTTGGATATGGACTTTTCGCAAGACAACGGGATTATTGATTTTGTGTTTTTAGGCAATATCGGCAACGCACAAGACGTTGAACTCATTCTAAATGCTACCGAAAAGAATAAATCGTGCGCTAACTTTGCAGTGCACTTTGTGGGAGATGGCATTTTCCTCGAAAAAGCCAAACAACTGGTCAAACAAAAAGGCCTTGAAAAGTTAGTGACCTTTCATGGCCGGCAACCCGTAGAAAAAATGCCGGAGTATTACAAATTAGCAGATGTTTGCTTGGTAACACTTAAAGCCGGAAGCATTATCAGCAAGACAATCCCATCCAAAGTACAGGGCTATATGTCTGCCGGAATCCCGATTTTGGGCGCATTAGACGGCTATGGAGCAGATGTAATAAATGAATCCGGTTCAGGAGTTTGCGTTTCAGCGGGAGATTTGGAAGGTTTTTCGTCGCATATGAAAGATTTTATTTTAAATTACGGCAATTACAAAGAATGTTCCGGTAAAGCACGTGCATATTTTAAAGAGCACTTTACAAAACGCATGGTTGTAGATGCCGTAGAAGCTAAATTACAGGAATTAGTGCAAAGTAAGGGAGGAAGTAAATAATGAAGTCACCATTTAGCGGCGCAACTTTAATGATTACGGGAGGTACAGGCAGTTTTGGTAATACCGTACTTAAACATTTTTTGCATACGGATATCGGTCAGATTCGCATTTTTTCACGCGATGAAAAAAAACAAGACGATATGCGCCATGAATTACAAATTAAATATCCCGAAATTGCCAAGCGGGTGAAATTTTTCGTCGGAGACGTGCGAGATCCGCAAAGTGTAGCCGATGCCATGCCCGGAGTAGATTATATCTTCCATGCGGCCGCTTTGAAACAAGTGCCTTCCTGCGAATTTTTCCCGATGCAAGCCGTCAAGACAAATGTAGTCGGGACCGATAATGTACTGCATGCCGCCATTAATGCAGGCGTAAAACGTGTGGTTTGTTTATCCACTGATAAAGCCGCTTACCCGATTAACGCCATGGGTATTTCCAAAGCCATGATGGAACACGTTATTTACGCTAATGCCCGTGTAGCTGCCGAGCGTGGCGGAACCGTTATTTGTTGTACACGCTACGGAAACGTGATGTGTTCGCGGGGATCTGTGATTCCGCTGTTTATTGACCAGATTAAAGCCAAAGCCCCCATTACCGTTACCAACCCGGAAATGACACGTTTTATGATGAATTTGGATGAGGCGGTAAACCTCGTTAAATTCGCCTTTGAACATGCTAATCCTGGCGATTTATTCATCCAAAAGGCCGATGCTTCTACCATTGGCGATTTGGCACAAGCGGTGCAGATTCTTTTTGGCAAAACGGAAGTAAAAGTAATCGGTACACGCCATGGAGAGAAACTCTATGAAACGCTTATGACGCGTGAGGAAAGACTTCGTTCAGAGGATATGGGCCAATATTTCCGCGTTGCCGCCGATAACCGAGACTTGAATTACGATAAATACTTCATAGAAGGAAAAGTACAAACCATGGCTGAGGAAGCTTATACAAGCCACAATACGCAACGTTTAGATGTGGATGGAACTGTCAAAAAGCTCCTGACCACCTCCTATGTGCAGGAATTATTGGCAGGCAATAAAGAAAAGGAATTAGTATGAAATTTTTAGTATTTGGCTGTAACGGAATGGCCGGGCATTTAGTCAGCGTGTATCTGCAAGAGCAGGGACACGAAGTGGTCGGTTTTGCGCGCTCTCAATCTAGTTTAGTTAAGACTGTTATCGGCGATGCGTTAGACCCCAAAGCTGTCAAATTGGCTATTGAAACGGATTCTTTTGAGGTTATCGTAAACTGTATTGGGCTACTCAATCAATTTGCGGAAGATAATAAAGCACAGGCCGTTTATCTTAACAGTTTTTTCCCGCATTATTTAGCACAACTAACAAAAAATACATCCACGCAAGTAATCCATATCAGTACCGATTGTGTCTTCTCCGGTAAGCGCGGACAATACACGGAAGATGATTTAAGAGACGGGACTACTTTTTATGATCGCTCCAAAGCATTGGGCGAATTAGAGGATGATAAAAACGTAACGTTGCGCCAGTCCATTATCGGCCCGGATATCAAGGCAAGCGGGATTGGACTACTCAACTGGTTTATGCAACAGGAAGGGCCGTTAAACGGCTTTACAGGGGCATTATGGACGGGGCTTACCACTTTACAACTGGCCAAAGTTATTGAAGAAGCCGCCAAAGTAAAAGCACACGGTTTGCACAACATCGTTCCCGATCATTATATTTCCAAATACGATTTACTTGGCTTATTTAACAAGTATATGCGTAAGGGTAGTGTGAGTATCGTCCCAGTGGATAGAATGGCCGCCAATAAGTCCTTAAAACGCACTAAATTTGATTTTGCCACACAAATACCGGATTATGAACAGATGATAGCGGAACTTGCGGATTGGATGCGTGCACATAAAAACTTGTATCCGCACTACGAGTTATAGGAGAAGATATGAAAAAATTACGGTTAATGACAATAGTCGGTACACGCCCCGAAATTATCAAAATGTCTGCCATTATCAAAAAAGCAGATCAGTACTTTGACCATATTTTAGTGCATAGCGGTCAAAACTATGACTATGAATTAAACAAAGTATTTTTTGAAAACTTGGGACTGCGCGAACCCGATTATTATTTAGGTGTCGTTGGCGAGAATATCGGGCAGACCATGGGTAATGTCATATCCAAATCCTATGAGTTAATGGCCAAAGTTAAACCCGATGCGCTGATTGTGCTGGGTGATACCAACTCGTGTCTGTGCGTACTGTCTGCCAAGCGACTTAAAATTCCGGTATTTCACATGGAAGCCGGAAACCGCTGTAAAGATGAAAATTTACCCGAAGAAGTTATCCGCCGTATTGTAGATGTTACCAGTGATGTTAACCTTTGTTATTCCGAACATGCCCGCCGCTATATTTTAGAAACGGGTGTAAAACCGGAATATACCTATGTAGTCGGTTCTCCGATGGCTGAAGTGTTAAGTGCCTATGATGAGCAAATTAACCAAAGCAACATTTTGGATACCCTCGGACTTAAACCGCAAAAATATATTTTGCTTTCGGCCCACCGGGAAGAAAACATAGATATTGAGCAGAATTTCTTTTCACTGATGAATGCGGTAAATGCTATGGCGCAGACGTATGATATGCCCATTTTGTATTCCTGTCATCCACGCAGTAAAAAATACATCGAGGCACGTAAATTTCAATTTGACAAACGCGTAATCCAGCATAAACCTCTCGGATTTTTTGACTATAACAAATTACAGCAAAATGCTTTCTGCGTAGTATCCGATAGTGGATCGTTGCCTGAAGAAGCGGCTTTCTTTAAGTTCCCAGCGGTATCCATACGCACTTCTACCGAACGGCCTGAGGCCATGGATAAGGGCGTTTTTATCATTGGTAGTATTACCAGTGAACAAGTCCTGCAGGCTGTAAATTTGGCAGTCTCCATGCGCCAAAATGAGGATGACGGAATGGATGTTCCTGCCTATACAGACAGGGATGTAAGTACCAAAGTCATTAGACTAATCCAAAGTTACGTTGGTATTATAAACCAGATGGTATGGCGGAAATAAGGAATACTATGGGTAAACCGAAAATTCTTATTGCAATTAATGGTTTTTTGCCTGGGACTAAATTTGGAGGTACCGTCACAAGCCGTACGTCGTTAATACAACGGTTGGAAAAGTATTTTGACTTCTCTATCATCACTCTAAACCATGATTATCGTGATGATACACCGTATGATTCTATTACAGAAGGATGGACCTTTTATAAAGGTCATCGGATTTTGTATTTATCTGATCGAGAACACAATTATTCACATTTATTACAAATTCTTAAAGAGGAAAGACCCGATTTAATCTATCTATCTGGTACTATTACAACATATTTCCAATACAATTATCCTCTGATTAGAGCTGCGCATGTCACTCGTATTCCTGTTTTAGTTACCCCCGATGGAGATATGCGAATTCAGGCACTACGTCAAAAATGGTATAAAAAAGTTACTGCTATTCTTTTATGTCGTATTTTAAATGCGTTTAAAGGATGCCATTTTCAGACAACAATTGATGAAGAAACTAAAAATTTACAGCGTTTTTTAGGAATTTCTGCTGATAGAATCTCTTTTTTACCCAATTTGCCCCATACTTTTGTGGGTAGAAAAAATTATTTAAAACAGGACAGACAACTTAAATTGATTTTTTCGGCGCGTATTCACCCTCAAAAAAATCTTTTATTTGCCTTACAAGTATTACAAAAAGTAAAAGGGCGGGTGCAGTTTGATATTTACGGGCCTATAGAGAATGTAGAGTATTGGAAAAAATGTCAACAAATTATAACCACCTGTCCAGGTAATCTCCAAATTTCTTACAAAGGGCCTCTTGCACCAGATCAAGCCCAGCATATATATACGAATTACGATTGTAGTTTTCTCCCTACTATTAGTGAAAACTATGGATATTCTATCGAAGAATCTCTGACCTGCGGTTGTCCTGTTCTGATTAGTAAAGGAACGACCCCATGGGATGATTTAAACGGAAAAGCAGGATTTGCAATTCCGCTTTCTCAACCAGATTTATTTACCGCTCACATTGAACGTTTAATTGAAATGACCTCCGCACAATTTCAAGATTTTACACGTGCAATTGAAGAATATTTAACAAAAAAATTGGCATGTTCAACTTTAATAGCGCAATATAAAACCACTTTTCGCCAATTAATTCATCATGATACAAGAACTTATTAAATATAACAAGACGGGAAAGATTCTCTTACGTTTGCAAGTATGAAAATAAAGATAGGACCAATCCGTATTCATTTAACTCTAGCATTGTTCACGTTCGCAGTGCTATATTTGTGGTTTGTTCTGTCAGATTTATCCGCCAGCAGACAAACTGGCAATATTCAGGCCGATCGTTCTATGGCTCACCTGTCTCTTGTTGCATTGGTGGGTTACTTGGGTATGTATGTTGGAGGAGCTTGCGTTCTATTACGCAGAAAGATTAAGTTCACTCCTATTTTGTGTGCACTCCTAGCACTAGCGTGTTGGATATTTTTAGAAAATACGTTTTACGGGAATTTCTCTTGGCAAATGTTAATTGTTCTAAATATGTCTATTTTGTGGATATTGTCTTATATTTTTTTCTATTTTCAAGCTCGAAAAAATGCCGCTATTGTTTACGTTGGTGTTTGGATATTTTTCTTTATCTATTTGGTGGCAACTGTTTACTACTTTTTCCATGCATCCTTTACTCTTAACCGAATACCCGTTCTTAATATTGCCTATTGTGTACTAGCTTTTCTGCCTTTCATTTTTACCCGGGCGGGATCATTAAGTCGATGCGGAGCTTTTTTGTTGGCCCTAGGGCCTGTTTTGCTCTCAATGAAACGAGGTGCTTACATAGCACTTCCCTTGATGCTATGTGCGGAGAATTGGGTGCGAGCACTTACACAAAAAGATTTATTTAAACGTCTGTTTATTATAGTTGTATTGATTGTATTGTTAATAATTGGGTTTTATATAGCCGATTGCTACTCTGGTGGCTTCATTAGTAATCGTTTTTCCTATGAGCAATTAGCTGATGGTTCTGGCCGCAAAGCCATGTATGCACTAGCGTGGGACAATATACTGCATCGCTCATTTGGCACATTCCTGATAGGAGAAGGAGCAGGAGGCAGTATTCAACTAATAGGAACCAGTGTTCACAACGAATGGCTAGAATTTTTATTTACCTACGGATTGATAGGATTTTTACTATATGCTTATTTGATTTACAGTATGTTTGTCAAATTATATCGCGTACTCAAGACAAGATCTTCTTATGCGCCGTCAGTGATTATGATGTGTTCTCTTTACTTTGTACTTTCAATGATAAGTACTGGTGGCTATGGGGGATATATTGGATTATTACTCTTTGGCTATTGGGGATATTTAGAAGGTTTGCAAGCACAGGAGAAAATCTTATGAAAAAAATAGCTACTTTAACGATTAATACTCCTCTTAATTATGGAGCCACTTTACAAACATTTGCTTTAAATTATTATCTTCGTTTACAAGGTTATGATGCCGAGGTTATAAAGTACACTTATTTCAAGGGATATGATAACCGTAGCATTTGGAAACGATTACGCTCTAAAATTTGGCGTAACTGCGTTCGTCCATTGATTAAAGATACTCAACGCATGAAAAAGACAGAACTCTTTAAAGATAAAATTATTTTCACACAACCATTACAAACACCAAATTCCCTACTAAAAATTGCCGATATATATGATGCTTATGTTGTTGGTAGCGATCAGGTATGGAATCCTCATTTAGCAGGGGATGATGTAAATTGGTTTTTGAATTTTACTTCTAGAAGAAAGATTTCTTACGCGGCTAGTTTCGGATTGTCTATTTTACCTCAAAAATATATGGACAGATATTCTAAATACATTCAAAATTTAAATGCTGTTTCAGTACGGGAAGAATCTGCTGCCAAACTAATACAAAATATGGGCTTGCCAAGACCTCAAGTAGTATTAGATCCGATTTTTTTACTTACACGTGAAATGTGGAGCAAAATAGCGGTTACTCCTAAACAATCCAAATATATTTTGTGTTACTATATGCCCGGATTCCCAGCAATTGAGAAAAGGATGCAACAGTTTGCCAAGGAATATTCCAAAAAATATGATTGCCGCATTTTGAATATTGGAAAAAAAGAATATAGTCGTTTTTTCTTTTGGGAAAACAATTTAAGAGGAATAGGTCCAGCTGAATTCTTAGGGCTGATTGCTAACGCAGAACTTGTAATCACAAATTCATTTCATGGGACAGCGTTCTCTGTTTTATTCGATAAAAAATTTATTTCGGTCATAGATACTTCTTTAGGGAAAAAGGATCTTTCTTCTCGCATCACAAATTTACTTGTAAATATTCAACATACGTCTTCCTTAGTAGATGTTGCTCAAATACAAGAAAGTTATTCACCAAAATTGTGTTTGTCCAAATATTCTAAAACATGTTTAGAAAAAGCTATTACACAATCTAAACAATTCCTAACGGATAACTTAGGAGAAGCTTATGTCTGATTTGTGTCGCGCAGAGCAGTGTGTCGGTTGTGGATCTTGCGCTCAGATTTGCCCCAAGAATTGTATTTCTATGCACCTTAGCAAACAAGGTTTTTGGACACCAGAAGTGGATAAAACTGCTTGTGTACAATGTGGTCTATGTCGGAAGGCCTGTCCGGTTTTGTCTCCATCTTATACTTTACATGATTCTCAGACAATATTATGTGCTACGCTTAAAAATCAACCCGAAATTTTAAAGAAATCTTCCTCTGGTGGGCTGGCGTATGCGCTCTCGCAAGCCACAATAAAGCAAGGGGGTGTTGTTTTCGGAGCAGCTTATACGCCAGATATGCAGGTTGTCCACCAAGAAGTAACCGATTTGGCCGGGTTGTCTGCTCTGCAAGGTTCTAAATATGTACAGAGCAATCTAAACATAACCTATCAACAAGCCAAAAAACGCTTGCAGGAAGGCAAACGGGTTTTGTTTGTAAGTACTCCTTGTCAAATTGCCGGCTTATACACGTATTTAGGCAATACGCCACAAGATAAATTGCTCACGTGCGATTTATTATGTGGCGGGGTCCCTTCTCCCGGACTATTTGCCAAATATCTTTCGTATTTTGAAAGCAAGTTCCAACATAAAATTACTAATATCAATTTTAGAAGTAAGAAATATGGGTATGGATACGGATACCTACTTGCAGCATCATTAGATAACCAAAAATCGATTTTATTGACAGGGGTAAATGCCGCATTTATTCATACACTAGCACTTGGATATATTCGTAATTCTTGCTTTGATTGTCCATTCCGTTCCATAAAGCGTGTAGGAGATATAACAGCAGGCGATTTCCGCAATATATTCGCTCCTACCCAACAGTTTGAACAAGGGCTTTCTTTGGCATTAGTAAATACTAATAAAGGGTACAATTTCGTGAAACAGTACCTCGAACCATTGGTAAATTTACAACTCTGCACCTTGCAGGATTTGAAAAATACACAAAGCGTGGCTATCTATCCGACCAAAAAAAAACCGACTGATTATGACGCTTTTTTTAGCCATACTGTCCAAGCATCCTGGCCGGAATTAGCCCAACGATATATTTGGTCCAAATTTTCGTTTAAACGCAGTGTAATGGAACAGTTACCTCCTTGGATAGTTATAGTAATGCGGAAAATTATTTTGAGAGCAAAACGATGGCAAATGCAAAAGGGAAAATAATTATTTGGGTAATGCTTATTACCATCTTGTCTAAATGCTTCGGCTTTGGGCGAGATGTAACTTTGGCGCATTTCTTCGGAGCCGGCAATATTACCGACGCGTATTTTATATCCCAAACTATCCCGGAATTTTTGTTTAGTGTGGTTGTACAAACCATCAACATCGGCTTTATCCCCGTGTACATAGATATTTTAAATAAACAAAGCCGTTCAAACGCCAATCATTTTGCGGCACAAGTGCTTTTTAGCGCGTGGATACTTTGTATTGGCTTGGTGGTTTTTATACACTTATTTGCCCCTCAAATTGTGCACATCTTTGCCGCTAATTTTTCACCACAAACAGCTCACATGGCCGCTGTATTTGTACGTATTACCGTATTGGCTATGTTTTTCCGCATTACTACGTGGATACTATCCGCTTGTTTACAAGCCAATAACGAATTTGTTTTTCCGGCGGCTATCGGGTTACCGTTGGACGTAATTATAATCATTTCGGTTGTGGTTGGATTTTATACCACCCCGGCTATGCTTGCGTGGGGAGTTGTAGCGGCCGCAGCTACGCAAATCTTATTTCTCTTACCCGTCCTATTAAAGAAAATACAACTACAATTCCGCCCACTTTTTCCTTTACTAACACCCAACTTGAAACGAATGGCGTTATTGTTTTTGCCAGTTGGATTGGGAGTAAGTGCCAACCAAATCAATATTTTGATAGACCGTACTTTGGCCTCAGCCACCCAGGGAGGGATATCCGCACTCAATTATGCTAATAAAACAAATAATGTAGTTGAAAACATCATTATTTTGTCATTGGCCATGGTTATGTTTCCCACTTTTGCCACCTACTTTTCTCAAAAGAATTTCAAAGCATTTATTACCAGTGTAACCAAATCACTCAATATTGTTATCTTTACCATGTTACCGTGTAGCGTATTATTTATCTTATTTGCACCCAATATCATTGCATTATTGTTCGGGCATGGGGCTTTTTCCGGCACAGCCACTCAACAAACAGTATCGGTTATGCGATATTATGCAATAGGCCTGTTGGGCTTGTCTTGTAGTGTCATTTTTGTCCGCAGTTTATATGCCGTACAAAAGGTAATTTGGGCTTCTCTAACGACTTGTTGCTCAGTAATTATCAACGTTACACTCAATTTAATCTTATCCCATTATATGGGCATTTCTGGTCTGGCATTAGCCACCAGTATCGCCAATATATGTTCGGCTATAATACTCTTTTGTTTGTTAACCAAATATCTGCGAACTTCTTTTTGGCAATTATTTATTTGGGATTTAATAAAGTGTTTCATTGCAGCATTTATTATGGGAATAAGTTGTCTTTATTTGTATCAAGCAAGCATAAAGGTTATATCTCCCTTCTTAGCATGCATTGGAAGTGTTCTGGTGGGAGGAATTTGTTATGTGGCTATTTGTGCTTTGTTGCGATGTGATAGTTTAACTTATTCTTATGCCATCCTTTATGAAATAAAAAACAAGTTGCTGTCCAAAAAAACAACGGGAGTAATTCCATGAAGCAAACAAATGAAATAATTAATACTGTAGCATCTACCAGTAATGATCAGTATCCACTTGTCTCTGTTATTCTTCCAGTTTATAATGTTGAAGAATATCTATGTAAATGTGTAGATAGCGTTCTTGCCCAAACTTACAAAAATTTGGAAGTAATTTTAGTAGATGACGGTTCTACGGATAACAGTAGTAAATTATGTGAGGAATATGCCAAGAAAGACAACCGCATCAAAGTCATTCACCAAAAAAACGGTGGATTATCTGCGGCACGTAATACGGGAATAAAAATTGCAAAAGGGAAATTTCTCTCTTTTGTAGACAGTGACGACTGGGTAGCCCCTCGCTTTATTGAACTGATGGTAAAAACAATTCAGGAAAAGAAGGTGGAGATTTGTGCTGTTGGATATTTCTTTGTGGATCCGGATGGAATAAAGCCTGTTTCCATATCTTCAAACAAACAATATCATCAGGTAATTTCTAGCAAGCAAGCCATTTATATGGGACTTGAATCACTAGGATTTTATGCATGGAATAAATTATATGCACGCCATCTATTTAAGGATGTTTGCTACCCCCACGGGCGACTTTTTGAAGACACAGCAACTACTTATAAGTTATTTTTACAAACGGATACAATAGCTTTGTGTGATGAACCATTGTATTACTACAACCGTTTAAATGCAAACAGTATTATGAGAATGAAATTCTCTGTTAAGAAATTAGATTTGTTAACATCTCAATCGGAACTTTTAGCTTATGCTCAACAAGCACATGATACTAAGTTAATATATATTATTAAACAGAAACAAGCATATGCCATATCTAGTTTTTTTAGACAAATGGCTGCCGCCAAGTTCAATGATTCTCAAATCATAACTCCAATGCAGAATACTCTACGTCGCAATATAGGAAAATTGTTGTTAAGCAAAAACAAACTATCTAATAAACTGTTTGCCTTGGTTTGTTGTATTGATTTTAATTTAGCTGCTAATATTTATAGAAAAATATTTTCTAAGGATACATGTGAATAAAGAGGTAAGTTATGTTGCATAATGTATATAGTTTATGGGCCGTCTGTTTACAATTACTGTTTAGAATTTGCCCCATTAATACTCACAAAATTCTTTCATTTAATTATGGCGGCCATGGCTATGGTGATAATGGGAAATATGTGTGTGATGCTTTAATTAGTAAGGATAAAAATATTTGCGTAATATGGCCACTTTCCGCAGGCCACAAATTAGGCCTTGCTCCTGCTAATGTGAAAGCTGTTAAGTTCCATTCTATAGCCTTTTTTTATCATTTGGCTACCGCTAAGATTTGGCTATCTAATTCCCGCGTGCCGACTTATTTTCGTAAACGTAAGAATCAATATTATATTCAGTTATGGCATGGAGTTCCCGCATTAAAACGTATAGAAGCAGATGCACAGGATTCTTTGTCTAATTCTTATATTCAATCTGCCAAGCATGATTCAAAGTTAGCAGATTTGTTCATTTCTAATAGTAAATATTGGACTAACTTCATCCGAAGAACATTTTGGTATAACGGTTCCATATTAGAATGTGGAACTCCTCGTTTGGATAGGCTCATAAATCGGAATGCTGAAATAAAAAAAGGAATTAGAGCGAAAATAAATATTACAGAATCATGTGTGGTATTATATGCTCCAACGTTTAGGAAAGATATGTCTTTGGATTGTTATGCGTTAGAGTATTTGAAACTAAGGAATACCCTAGAAGAAAAAACAGGAAAATCTTGGCATGTATGTGTGCGATTGCATCCAAATATGACTAGTAGTGGCGTTATGTTACCACAAATAGAAGGGGTCACGGATTGTTCTAAACACGCTGACATGTACGAACTTATGGAAATGGCAGATCTATTAATTACAGATTATTCTAGCACTATGTTTGAAGCAGGCTTTGCAAATATTCCCGTTATTTTGTTCGCAACGGATATTGAAAAATATCGCAGGGATCGTAATTTCTATTTTGATTTGGCAGAGCTCCCTTATCCTCTGGTCACTTCAAATGAAAAATTATTCGAAAAAATTAAGCATTGGGATGAAAAGACTTATACACAAGCAGTTTCGCAATTTAATCACAAATTGGGAATCAAAGAATTGGGTAGAGCATCTCAGGAACTTGCTCAACATATTTTGTGTGTTATGGGTCAAGAGAGGAAAACAAAATGAAAAGAGTTATTACTTATGGAACTTTTGATTTGTTGCACTATGGGCACATTAATTTATTAAAACGTGCAAAGTCTTTAGGAGACTATTTGATTGTTGCTCTATCTACAGATGAATTTAATTTGCTTAAAAATAAAAAATGCTATTTCCCGTATGAAAAACGAAAAGCCTTCTTGGAATCTATCCGCTATGTTGATCTAGTTATCCCGGAAATTTCTTGGGAGCAAAAACGTACCGATATGCACGAATATCACATTGACACTTTTGTAATGGGAGACGATTGGCAAGGAAAATTTGATTTTCTAAAGGAAGAGGGAGTTGATGTTGTCTACTTGTCGCGCACGCCGGAAATCAGCACTACGCGTATTAAAGAAGATTTTAATCTAATGAGGAAATAATTTATGAGTAAAAATCCTTTAATTTCTGTAATTGTTCCTATTTATAATAACCAAGAATATCTATGTAAATGTGTAGATAGTATTCTTGCCCAAACTTACAAAAATTTGGAAGTAATTTTAGTAGATGACGGTTCTACGGATAACAGTAGTAAATTATGTGAGGAATATGCCAAGAAAGACAACCGCATTAGAGTTATTCATAAAAAAAATGGCGGCGTATCCTCCGCACGAAATGCAGGTATAAAAGCAGCAAAAGGAGAATTCCTATCCTTCGTAGATAATGACGATTGGATAGCCCCGAATTTTATTGAAACTCTATGGGAATTGGCGGATAAATATAACGCCCCTATAGCAACGGTAGGACAATGCGTAGTGTTGCCTACTACAACTCAATATAATCTACCATTACCGGCATCAAAACGAGAAGAAGTCATTACATCCTCTAACGGTAATTTCAACGAACAACAAGCGTTAAGCATGACATTGGATACTTACGGGTATCTTATAACAAACAAATTGTTCGATGCTTCCTTATTTAAACAAACCTTATTTCCAGAAGGACTCGGATATGAGGACATATGGATACTTTCTCGTTTATTTCAGCACATAAGCAAATTGGCAGTTTTAAACGAGCCTTTGTATTATTGGAATAAACAAAATGAAAATAGCCAAAGCCGTGGCAAATTTAACAGTTATATGTTAGATTATTTTCCCGTCACGGATGAGTTTTTGAAGGTAGCCAAAAAACTTAAGGATATTCGCTTGGTACGCAAGATTCAACGGCTACGTCTTAATCATATTTGCGGGTTTTTTAAACGTATGATGCTTTCTAATTTTAATGATGTTACTGTTATTAAACCCATGCAAAGAGAATTACGTCGTAATTCGTGGATGTTCTTAAATTTTCCTGTATCGTTAGGTACAGGTTTTGGTATATGTTGCGCGATAAACTTTAACCTTGCCAAACGAATATTATTCATGTTATGGCGAGAGGACAAGTACTAAGCAGAATGTTAATGCGCGAGATTCCTTCAAAGAGGGCTATCCTCGCCTTCAAGAAAGGCAGTGTCTTTCTAAAAGAATATGAGAAACACAAATTGTTTTCATAAAAAAGAGTTATTATGAAGAATATTTTAGTAATTGGCGGAGCCGGATATATTGGCTCGCATACGGTTAAGATGTTGGCGGAGAAGGAATATAAACCCGTTGTATTTGACAATTTATCCAAAGGTCATAAAGAGGCCGTTGCCAACTACCCTTTTGAACTGGGAGATTTGGGCGACAAGAAACGCTTGGCGGAGGTTTTTAAAAAATATAACATAGACGCAGTGATGCACTTTGCCGCCTTTATTGAAGTGGGCGAAAGCGTTAAAGAGCCCTCAAAATACTACCACAACAATGTGGCACAAGTGCTCAATTTGCTAGATGCCATGGTGGAAAACGAGATCAAATATTTTGTTTTCTCGTCAACTGCCGCCACGTTTGGCGAACCGATACGTGAGAAAATTGATGAAACGCATCCGCAACTACCCATTAATCCTTATGGAAACACAAAACTGGTTGTGGAAAAAATGCTTGCAGACTTTGATACCGCATACGGATTAAAATCCACCATACTTCGCTATTTTAATGCTAGTGGTGCCGATGATAGCGGAAAAATTGGCGAATCACACACACCGGAAACACATTTAATTCCGCTCGTCCTTCAAGCTGCTGCAGGCAAACGACCTTGCATTAAAGTTTTTGGCACAGATTACCCCACGCAAGACGGTACCTGCGTACGCGATTACATCCACGTCAACGACCTGGCCCGCGCACATATTTTAGCTTTGGAAAAAATGATAAAGGATAACCAAAGCGAACGTTTCAACCTAGGTAGCGGATCAGGTTTTAGTGTGGCACAACTTATTAGTGAGGCAAAAAAGATTACTGGGGTTGACTTTAAGGTGGAAATCGCCCACCGCCGCGAGGGAGATCCTGCCGTATTGGTAGCAGATAGCACCAAAGCCCAAAAAGTGCTAGGTTGGAAACCGGAATACTCCCTTACACGTATCATTGAAACCGCATGGAATTGGGAAAAGCATCGTCGTTATTAAAGCAGATGGCAAAGAAGTGGCTGAAGAAATGCTCAAATCCAGCCTTGCATGGCTCTATACCGCCTACTGCAAAATACCGGAATGCAAACGTGGAAGCAGTTGGAAACCCAAGCCAAAACCGCCAAAATCGGCCTGTGGGCCAATACTACAGCCCAAGAGGTGTGGCAATGGCGCAAAGAGCATAGATAAGCGATTTTAAGTGTTTTGTTGGATGATATGGAGGACCTATGAATGAGATATGGCAAACAGTAGTAGCAATTATTGTTAGTTTCGGCGGTGCAGGTGGTATTATATGGGCAATTGTTCGCAAATCATGGGATATTTTGGCTGACAGAATGGCAAAAAAATATGAGCAAAAGTTGGCAGAGGAATTAGAGAAATATAAAGCCACATTAGAAAAACAGATATATATTAGTCAAAAGCATTTCGATTTAAAACTTAGTATTTACAAAGACTTAATTGGTGTCGTAATGGATATGACACAAACTACTTACATGTTATTTCCGCCTGCAGACGAATTACCTGACGATCCTAATGAAGAGAAAAAAACGTGGTTAGAGAGGTACAAGGATGCAGCTCAGAAATATAATGCTTCAGCTGATGTTTTGTATAAAAATGCACCTTTTATTGAAGAAAAAATCTACAATCATGTTGCGAGATTAAGAACTAAATGTTTAATTCAGTTACATTGTTTTGTAAGTTATCGTTTAGAAACAGACAATTATAAACGACTTGAAAACGGGTTGTATCAAGACGTATCAAAACGCACACAAGAAATTATCAATATGCGAGAAGAATTAGTTAAAGATATTCGTAATATCTTGCATAAATTACAGGCACAAATACAATAGCATAGTATTTAACGACTATTTAATAATTTCTCGTAGATTTTTTTATCTTCGGCCCCAAAACACACAAAAGTTATTTCTTTTACGGACTTAAGAGTGGAAGATATTTGTTTTATAGCGGTTATGGCGATTTGGGCCGCTTGCTCTTTGGGAAAGCGATAAACACCCGTAGAGATACAGGGGAAGGCCACGCTCTCGCAGTTGTAGAGTTCTGCAAGTTTAAGGGAATTGGTATAGCAGTTAAACAGGTCCTTTACTTCGTTATGTGCTCCACCATACCACACAGGTCCAACCGTATGAATCACATATTTACAAGGCAAATTATAGGCCGAGGTTATCTTTGCATCCCCAGTCCGGCAACCACCCAACGTGCGGCATTCTTTGAGCAATTCCGGCCCTGCAACGCGGTGTATGGCTCCATCCACCCCACCACCCCCTAGGAGAGTATGGTTGGCGGCATTTACGATGGCATCCACCCGAAGTGTAGTGATATCGCCTTGGATTACTTTGAGCATAGGTATATTGTAGAAAATTTGGATTTGAGTTTCTGCCAAAAAGTATGACAAATGGCAGAAGGAAAATAGTAGGTTTTGCAGAGTATGGCAGAATTATGGCAGAAAGTTTTTCTGCCATTTTTCTGCCGAGCGCCTGTATAGTTCTTCATCTATAACTTTGCTAATCTTGCTACCGATTTTACGTCGTAAAAAGGGCAAAAAGAGGCCCACTCTCTTCTGAGAATGGGCTCTCGTCTAAATCTGCGCCCACCAGGACTTGAACCCTCGACGGAGAGGTGTCCAAAATTCTGCCCATAATTTTTATACAAAAAGTACTGAAAATTTAAGTATTTTTTAACATTTCCTACACTTTCTTAAGGCGCTTTCGAGGGGAGGTTCACTGCGCACCCTGAGCAGATATGAAAACTACCTGTGCCTTAAAGTGTGACAAATCTTAACATTTTGCGAGAAAAAACCCCGCATTTAGCGGGGCTTTCTATTGCTTTTTGCTGGCTTTTATTTCATCAAATCCCCCAAGTCCACACCGATTTGCTTGCACGCTTTGTTGCCTTCGCAGACAGTCTTTTCTTCCATCCCGACTAGTTGCATGCCGCGCTTGGGGAGGTTAAATACGGCTCTATGTAGGCTTGCAGGGGCTAAGTGGGCATAAATCTCGGTCATTTGGATGCTCCGGTGCCCTAGTAACTTGGAAACTGTGTAAAGTTCTACCCCGTTTTGGACGAGTTGGCTTGCGAATGTATGGCGTAATTTATGCAAGAAACTCGGTATTCCTGCTTCTTTGGCGATTTCTCTGTAACGAGACGACAAGGACTCCTTACTGCGAACACGCCCAAAGTTGATCACAAAACCGCTTTCTGCGCCAACTTTCGCCCTTTGTAAGGCATTTCTTAAGCTTTCTGTCATTGGGACATAGCGGTGGTATTCGGTCTTATTGGGAGCTATATAGAGTTGATTGTGTTCGAAATCCACATCTTCCCAGCGCAAATTTATAATCTCGCCTCTGCGCAGTCCGGCATCGGCCCCGAGCAATACTACAAGCCGCCATGTATCGGACGGACAGGCATTTAAGAGTTTGTCTATCTCCTCCGGCGTATGAAATACTATCCTGCCTCTAGGGACCTTAAGTTCTTTTACGA
>JAEEGL010048130.1_pt1 | contig 25447 bp, 19 predicted proteins | sample 9134231 | NCBI WGS metagenome assembly JAEEGL01 (sample SAMN16246548, study PRJNA631951) | gut metagenome | biome: gut microbiome; feature: rumen; material: fiber-attached | host: Bos | place: Iran: Karaj | collected 2018-10
CAACTCAAACAATTCCTCGTCGTCTGGGCCTGTCTCCCAACCATTCTCCTTCATTTCCTTACGGAAGTCATCCATATTGTCAGGATAGAGTGCCTGCACGTCACCAGTAAAGAACTCAAGACCCTGCTCTTTAGCCAACTCCTTGATTTCAGGAGCCACCTCACCTGGTAACTGACCACTCTTGCCAAGAATCATACCCCATATGCTCTTGTCTGTCAGCAGGCTGTAGCGTGGTTTGCCCTGAGCCTCAGCCATAATATTCATCAGAGCGATGTTCTTCACATATTGACTGAATGGAGTCACCAATGGAGGATATCCAACCTTAGGCCATACATATTCTACTTCATCGAACAACTTCACCACTACTTCGTCAATGGTCATCTCTGGTTTGCCCTGTGCCTTCAGTGACATATTGATAACAGGCATCATGGTCTTCATGTCGGCCATCATAGAACCCATCATACCACCTGGCAGACCACACTTCAGCAGCAATGAGGTCATATGCTTATTAGTTGGGTCCATGAAGTAGCCCAAGAAGTCGTCAATGAATTCCTGTGTCAAAGCGCGAGCTTCCATGTAAGCCTTCATGTTGATGTCCTTAACCTTGAAACCTGCATCCTTCAACATCGCCTGGATGGTAATCACATCAGGATGTACCTTACCCCATGACAATGGTTCCATTGCCACGTCGATTACATCCACACCAGCCTCTGCGACTTCCAGCATAGAAGCCACAGAAAGACCTGGTCCACTATGACCATGATACTGAACAATAATCTCAGGATGACGATCCTTGATATTCTTTGTCAACTGACCAAGTGACCAAGGACGACCAATACCTGCCATATCTTTCAAGCAGATCTCCTGAGCTCCAGCCTCAATCAATTTATCAGCCAGCTTAGTATAGTATTCAACTGTGTGTATCGGAGAATAAGTAATACAAAGTGTTGCCTGAGGAGTCATGCCACCTTCCAATGCATACTTGATAGAAGGAATGATGTTGTTAGCATCATTCAAACCATCGAAAATACGGGTGATATCAACACCTTGTGCATGTTTAACTTTATACATCAACTTACGTACATCCACAGGACATGGATACATACGCAATGCATTCAGACCACGATCCAACATGTGTGTCTTGATGCCAGCCTCATTAAAAGGCTTGGTGAAAGCACGAACAGCTAAGTTAGGATTCTCGCCATACATCAGGTTCACCTGCTCGAATGCACCACCGTTGGTTTCCACACGGTCGAAACATCCCATATCGATAATGACGGGGGCTATGCGCTCCAACTGGTCTTTTCTTGGTTGGAACTTGCCTGAACTCTGGAACATGTCTCGATAGAGGAGACTGAATTGGATTTCTTTCTTCATATATTTTTGACTTAAAATTTTACCTTTTTACCGAATTTAGCGCAAAGATACAACTTTATTTTCACACAGCCCAACATTTGAACATTTTTTTACTAAAGATTTTACATTAGTGCCAGATAAAAACATTCGCATATATACACATCGACTTCCTGAGCCATATCATGCATAAAAATCGCTATTTTTACTTAGCGGAAGTAAAAGACCGTTTTAGCGGAACTAAGCCACCCGTTTAGCGGTAGTAAGCTTTTGTTGTGTTAGTGGCACACATCGCATCACTACATCCCTTGCATAAACAAATGGACTGACGAGAGAAAATGGGAAAGTGAAAAAAAGAATTAAAAATACATGTTTCTGTCCTGCAGTATGAGGTTTTAATAATAATTATTTGTATGTTTGCAAGAAATTATAAAACAATTGGAGATGAAAGTAACCATTGTTTCGGGCGCACGCCCAAACTTTATGAAGATAGCGCCTATCTGCCGCGCCATAAACGCAGCACATAGCAACGGCAAAGATATTTCATACCGACTTATTTATACGGGACCACAAGGAGATCCCAGCCTTGATGCATCTTTGTTTTCCGACCTCGACATACGGGAGCCAGACGGTTATCTGAATGTGTCAAATGGTGGACAGAGTGAAGTGGCTGCAGCCATTATGCTGGCTTTTGAGAAAGAACTTGACGCTCACCCAGCCCAAGTTGTATTAGTGGTTGACGACCTAGCATCTACTATGAGTTGCTCGATTGTGGCTAAGAAACGCGGACTTAAAGTGGCACATGTGATTGCGGGGACACGTTCGTTCGATATGAATATGCCCCGTGAGGTGAACCGTACAATTGTCGATGCCATATCTGACTACCTGTTTACCGCCGGCATGGTGGCCAACAGAAATCTTAATCAGGAAGGTATGATACCAGAATACATCCACTATGTTGGCAATATACTGATTGACACCATTCGATACAACCGTCATCGACTATTGCAGCCCATGTGGTTCAACAGTATGGGGTTACGCAAAGGGAATTATTTATTATTGACACTGAACCGTCGTGACCTACTGCGCAACAAGCCAGTATTAAAGTCGCTATTGGAAACGGTTATCAAAAAAGCCAACGGCTTGCCTATCGTGGCACCACTGCACGGATATGTAGAAGATACAGTGAAGCAGTTGGAGTTGGATGCGCCCAATCTGTATATCATGCCATCACAAAGCTACCTGCATTTCGGATTTCTCATCAATCAAGCCAAGGGTATCGTTACTGATTCTGGCAACATAGCAGAAGAGGCAACTTTCCTGGATGTTCCCTGTATAACACTCAATACTTATGCCGAGCATCCAGAAACCTGGCGTATTGGTACTAACGAATTGGTTGGCGAGAACACTTTTGCTTTGGCAGCAGCCCTAGACAAACTGATGCAAGGCGAGTGGAAACACGCTACTTTACCCGACAGATGGGACGGAAGAACAGCAGAGCGTATTGTGCAAGTGCTAGTTGAATCGCTTGCGAATAATAATTAATTAATACTTCGTATGAGCAGAATTGAGTTGATGAAACGAATATACATATTTTTTACAATCCTAATTGCACTCCTGACTATCCCTATAGGAGTTTCCGCACAAAAAATCAGAGGCGTGGTGACCGACTCAGTAACCAATGAGCCATTATTATATGTCACCGTGCAATATGAAGGAAAGGGATCAGGCAGTGTAACCAATGGTGATGGAGAATACGAGGTTGACAACCATGCCCGTAGGGGATGGACAGAGCTTACATTCTCCGCCATCGGCTACGAAACTAAGAAAGTGAAGATTTCCACTGCGACCCGTGAACTGACACTAAAGTTGAAACCTGCAGATATCCAGATAGCCGAAGTGACAGTAAGACCTGGACGCGAACGCTATCGTCGTAGAGAAAACCCTGCCGTGATATTCATGCGCAAAGTAATTGAGAAGAAAAAAGGCCTCAAACTGGAAACTAATGATTTCTACGAATACCGCAAGTACCAGAAGATGCGTATGTCAATTAACGACATCACGCAAGAAAAGATGGAGAAAGGCATCTATAAAAAGTTCTCTTTCTTTAAAGACCAGATAGAGGAATCTGAAAAAACGGGCAAAATGATTCTGCCCATTTCCATAAAAGAAACTGCCTCACGCACCATCTACCGGAATAACCCTGAGAGTAAAAAAGAGATTATTGATGGCTATAACTCATCAGGTATAGAAGAGTTTTTTAGTACTGGCGATATGATTGGCACCATTCTGTCAGATGTGTTTAAGGATGTGAACATATACGATGATGACATTAATCTTTTGTCTCGCCGATTTGTAAGTCCAATCGGGCGAGGGGCCATTTCATTCTACCAATATTATTTGGAAGACACATTGATGGTAGATAAAACAGAATGTATCCATCTAACATTTGTGCCTGCTAATCCTTTAGATCCTGGCTTTACCGGACACTTGTATGTGGCGCGCGACTCCAGTTATGCTGTGAAACGTTGCATCATGAACTTACCAAAAAAGACTGCAGTAAACTTTGTAGAGGACATGGTAATACAGCAGGAGTACGAGCAGATGCCTGATAGCAGTTGGGTACTAGTAAATGATGATATGACAGTTCAGCTGAAACTGGTTTCTGCCATCCAAGGCATGGAGGTGGAACGCACCACCCGTTATTCTGATTATAAGTTCGATCCAATAGAGCCTCGCCTGTTCCGTCTGAAAGGTGATGTCATCAAAGAAGTTGATATGATGAACAAGACGGACGAATTTTGGGCGGAGGTGCGCCACGAGCCGTTAACCAAGCAGGAAAGTTCGATGGACTTATTCATGAACCGACTGGAACAAATTCCTGGCTTCAAATATGCCATCTTTGCTGCAAAGGCTTTAATTGAGAACTATATAGAGTTAGGAGACCGCAAACATCCTAGCAAAGTGGATCTCGGTCCTATGAATACCATCATAACGAGTAACTTTGTAAATGGTCCGCGTGTGAGACTTAGTGCAATGACAACAGCTAATTTAAGCAAGCACTGGTTTATGAGCGGTTATGGGGCATACGGTTTCAAAGATCACAAGTGGATGTATAAAGGCGACCTAGCTTATTCTTTTCAGCCGCGCGAGTTTATGCTATGGGAATATCCTAAGCATTATATCCAGTTCAAATATCAATATGACGTAATGTCACCTAGTGACAAATACTTGGACACAGATAAGGACAATATGTTTGTTGGTATGCGATGGACTAAAATGGATCAAATGATGTATTCTCGCATAGCAGAAATGACCTACGAGTTGGAAACACGATCTGGGTTCTCAATAAAGGCACAGGCTCGCCACCGCAATGATGAACCAGTAGGTACGCTAGCTTATTACAAGAACGATGGTCCAGAACCAGGTGTGTTAAGCGAGCAGAATACTTTTGTAAAAGATTTAACTACCAACGAGTTGGCAGTTACGTTACGCTATGCTCCAGGAGAGTCGTTTGTCAACACCAAACAACGCCGTCGTCCTATTACACTCGATGCGCCAATTTATACACTGACACACACATTTGGCTTTAAAGGTTTAGGGGGAGATTATAATTTTAACATCACTGAGTTCAGTATGCGTAAGCGATTCTGGATGGGCTCTTGGGGACATCTGAATATCATTGGACGTGCGGGTGCACAATGGAACAAGGTACCGTTCCCAATGCTGAATATTCCAATGGCTAACCTTTCATATATTATGATGTACGATCAAGAGGCGTTTGGGTTAATCAAGAACATGGAGTTCCTGAACGATCGTTATGCCGCTCTGTTTATTAAGTATAATATGAATGGTAAGTTATTCAATCGTATACCACTTATCAAACATCTTAAATGGCGTGAGATGTTCTGTGTGCGAGCCATGTGGGGAACACTGACCGACAAAAACAACCCCTACAAACCTGGTAATGAAGATTTGTTCGTTTTCCCTATGCGCAACGATAGGCCTGCTAGCTTTATTATGGATAGTAAAAAGCCATACGTTGAGGTTAGCTTTGGTATCTACAATATTTTCAAGCTTTTCCACGTAGAGTATGTACGCAGATTGACATACCTCGATGAGCCAGGCACCCATAAAGATGGCTTCCGTTTTATGGTTTTGATGGAGTTTTGATATGCAACCGCTTGCTGAAAGACTCCGTCCACAGACTCTTGATGAGTATATCGGCCAGCAACATCTGGTCGGTAAGGGAGCTGTACTCCGCCAAATGATTGACAAGGGTGAGATTTCATCGTTCATCATGTGGGGACCTCCGGGGGTAGGAAAGACCACGTTGGCACAAATCATTGCCCATAAATTAGAAACGCCTTTCTATACACTGAGCGCTGTCACAAGTGGCGTGAAAGATGTGCGCGATATAATTGAGCGTGCCAGAAGTGCCCGTTTTTTCTCCCAAGCAAGTCCTATATTATTTATTGATGAAATACATCGTTTTAGCAAATCACAGCAGGATTCATTGCTGGGAGCTGTAGAACAAGGTGTAGTCACTTTGATCGGTGCCACAACGGAAAACCCATCTTTTGAAGTGATACGCCCCCTGCTTTCACGATGCCAAGTCTACACGCTCAAGCCTTTGGAAAAAGAAGACCTATTGTATTTACTCAACCGTGCCATTAGCACTGATGTAGAATTGAAGAAACGACAGATAGAGCTAAAGGAAACCACAAACATATTGCGCTTTAGTGGGGGGGATGCCCGCAAGTTGCTCAATATTCTGGAACTGGTGGAACAAGCTGAACAGCAAGATCCAGTCATTATTACAAACGAATTAGTGGCAAAGTGCATTCAGCAGAATCCGTTGGCATACGACAAGGAGGGTGAAATGCATTATGACATCATCTCTGCCTTCATTAAGAGCATTCGAGGAAGTGACCCTGACGCTGCCGTTTATTGGCTCGCGCGCATGGTGGAGGGAGGGGAAGACCCTGCATTCATCGCCCGACGTTTGGTAATCTTGGCTGCAGAAGATATTGGTTTGGCCAACCCTAATGCTCTGTTGCTAGCAAACGCCTGCTTTGACACGATCATGAAGATTGGCTGGCCAGAAGGTCGAATTCCCTTGGCAGAAACTGCAATATATCTTGCTACAAGTCCTAAGAGTAATTCTGCATATTTAGCTATTGGCAAGGCATTAGAGGAAGTTAAGCAATCGGGTAACCAGCCCGTACCTTTGCATCTGCGTAATTCACCTACTCAATTGATGAAAGAACTGGGTTATGGAATCGACTACAAATATGCGCACGATTTCCCTGGACATTTCGTCAATCAGCAGTACTTGCCCGATGCCTTGAAAAACAAACAATTCTGGAAACCTCAGTCCAACCCTGCAGAAGAAAAACACAAGGAAAGGATGAAAGTTCTTTGGAACAAGGAGAAGAAATTCTGATAAGATGTAAATAAAAATATGAAGATTGTAGTATTAGATGGTTTTGCTGGCAACCCTGGTGATTTGTCTTGGGATGCGCTGAAAGCATTGGGAGATTGCACAATATATGACCGCACTACTCCAGAAGAAATGATTGACCGTGTTAAAGACGCTGAGATTGTCCTAACCAACAAGGTGTGCTTCAAGGCAGAGCATTTCAAACAACTGCCCAAGTTAAAATATATTGGAGTAATAGCTACTGGATACAATATCATTGACTGTGAAGCTTCCAAGGCTCATAACGTCGTGGTGACCAACATACCCGCCTATAGTACCAACTCTGTTGCACAAATGGCTTTTGCCCATATCCTGAACATATACAATCGAGTAGATCACTATGCCACAGAAATCCGAGAAAAGAATACATGGGTTAAGAGCCGGGATTTCTCATACCATAACACTCCGTTGCATGAACTTGCAGGAAAGAAGATAGGCATCGTCGGACTGGGCAACACAGGGTCAGCCACAGCACGCATCGCTATTGGCTTTGGCATGCAAGTATTTGCCTACACCTCCAAATCAGATTTCCAACTGCCTCCCGAAATCAAGAAATTAGAGTTGGACAATCTGTTCCACGAATGCGACATTATCAGTTTGCATTGCCCACTCACCCCTACCACCAAAAACCTAGTAAATGCGGAGCGACTGAAAATGATGAAGCCAACTGCTATTATTATCAATACTAGCCGTGGACCAGTGGTAAATGCACAAGACCTGGCGGATGCACTGAACGAAGGACGAATCATGGGTGCTGGCATCGACGTACTCGAGACAGAGCCCCCTTCTACCGACAACCCATTGTTGAAAGCAAAGAACTGCTATATCACTCCTCACATCGCTTGGGCAAGCTATGAGGCTCGTGTGCGATTGATGGAAATTCTGATTGGCAATGTGAAAGCATTTATCGAAGGGAATCCTATTAATGTAGTAAATTGACCTTATGGAGCTCAAAGCTACAACCATCATTAATCGTATGAACTGGATAGACTGGGCGAAAGCTATTGCCATCACTTTGGTGGTATTCGGCCATATTCACTCAGATTTCATGAGTTACATCTTCAGTTTCCATATGCCGTTCTTCCTTATGTTATCAGGATTTCTACAAAAAAAAAGACCATTAAGGGAAGAAATGGTAAAGTCTGCCAAATCATTATTGGCCCCATACGTGATATATAATTTGTATCTATTGATTTACAGTATTTTCACAGGAGAATATACAGCAGACTACCCTTGGTCGATGGCAGTTGGTTTACAATGGAACCTCAGCATGGCATGTCGCCCCTTATGGTTCTTATTAGCACTATTCTGGATGCGAATTGTCTATGCTGTTCTGCCTATTAAAGGCGGTTATATTTTGGCCATAGCTTGTATGCTATTCACTTGTTTTTTTGCTGGAAGCGAATTCATGACACCAATGAATAACTATACTCAGTTTTTTACAGCCATCATCTGCTTCCCTTTCTTTATCATCGGTACCCTTTTGAAACGATTTAATGGCCAGAATATGTTTACCAAATTGCACCATGTCATACAAATATGCCTGCCAATTAGCTTTATGATTATTGGATTGTTGATAGCTCATCACAATGGTTTTGTCAATCTTTTTCGCTGTACTCCAGGAGACATCGTTCCCCTATTTTACCTAAGTGCCACATTTACATCTGTAGGTTTGTTCCTTCTCATCAGGTATACGCTCGATTGTACCAATAGCTTCGTTCAGTTGGTTTCAGAAGGTACTTTAATTATCTTCGCTTTACATCAGAGCATATTATGGCCTCTACGTGATCTCATTCCTCAAGGCAACATTTGGGCATTAGTCATAGCCATGATAATAGTAGCAGGGATTAGTGGATTAGCATGGTTGTCAAGGCGGTATTGCCCAGTTTTGATAGGCAAATGGAAGTAAAAAGATATGGAAGAAAACAGCAAAGACAAAAGACCAGACCTAATGGTGGGCAAAAAGATACTCTATGTACACGGATTCGGCTCTTCAGGAGCCACAGGTTCGGCCAAAAGCTTGCGCATCTTGCTCCCCAAAGCAACCGTCATATCTCCCGACCTTCCTATCAGACCAGCAGAAGCGATGGAATTGCTTCATAGTATTTGTGAGACAGAAAAGCCTGATATGATAGTAGGGTCGTCGATGGGTGGAATGTATGCCGAGATGTTGTATGGTTTCGACCGCCTATTAGTTAACCCTGCCTTTAAGATAGCCGATACTATGGCAGAGCACAACATGATGGGACGTGTGACATTCAGTAACCCTCGCCAAGATGGTACTACTGACTTCTTGGTTAACAAAGCCCTTCAGAATGAGTTCCGTGAAGTATCAAGTCATTGTTTTGAAGGAGTAAATGAAGTAGAGTACGACCGAGTGTTCGCCCTCTTTGGCATCCACGACGTTTTGGTTCACACTTTCGACCTTTTTACAGAGCACTACCCCCAAGCTATACGTTTCAACGGAGCCCACTTTTTGAATGACCATGCCATGGTTCATTGCGTTTTGCCTGTTGTACAATGGATTGACGACAGACAGGAAAACCGTGAGCGTCCTATTCTATATATCAGTTTAGATGATACACTGAGAAATGGTAAAGAGCCCATACCCACTGCCATCAAAGCCTATGAACAACTGGCTTCAGTCTACGATACTTACATCTTAGCTTCAATTCCATACAACCGTCCAGATGCATGGGCAGATCAAGTGAGATGGGTCGAGAAATGGTTAGGAGTACCTGCCTATAATCGTCTTATTCTATCAAGTCATAAAAGTCTGAGCTATGGCGACTATTTGATAGATGCACACGATACTGCTGGCGCTGAGAGTTTTATGGGTACCCATATCAAGTTTGGTATCGCCCCCTTTAAGACGTGGGAAGATGTCATCACCTTTTTTGACCGATTAGGTGGACAATAAAGAAATACTGACCACAAGCAATTATCTCCTTAGAGGCATACTCAATCTCAAGATAATTGATGTTTCTATCATATTATCCTACTGTCAACTTAACCACCGATTCTCCAAACTCACTCTTTACCTTGACGAAAATATCACCAGATTTAGCAAATGGACGAACAATAATCTGTGCATAGGCACGCCATGTCTTGAATAGGGCATGGTTAAAACTTTTCATCCCATCGATACTGGCATTGCCACAACCCACCAACTCACCATTTCCAGTGACAGTCACCTCTACAGGAACATCCACGTCAGTTACCTTGTTGTCACCCCTGTCTATTACTTTTACTTGGATATATGATAGGTCGTGTCTATTGGCTTCTAACAGTACTTTATCAGGTCTCAACTCAATACCATGAGGTGCAGAAGCAGTCCTAAGCACTGCCTTGCCAATCACATTGCCAGCCTTATAGGCTATAGCTTCAAGGCGTCCTGGTTCAAATGGAATCTCAAACTCAGCAATATAGTGTTCATTAACCTCAGCCTCTGCTATCACCATACCGTGAAGCGTTAATTTTACCTTATCACCTTTAGTAAACACTCTTACTTTCATAGGCTTGCCTTCATTGCCCAGCCAGTTCCAATGATGGAACTCATTAGGCCATCCCCAAGGTGTCATATTCTCCACCATCCCCTCAGGAATCGGTTCGTGAACAAGCATCTCCACAGGAGTAACATCCCATAGCACATTGCGATAATAGCCTTGTGGCTTCTTGCGTCCAGTTATGTCCAAGTCACCACACCAAGATATATATCTCGGGAAGAGGTTAGGCATAGCTTCAAACTGTAAATCATACAGCATTTCTGGCTTTATTCCTTCTGGCAGCTTCCCATCATTCAGCACCATCTTCGCACGGTTATCTATCTCCTTGGCATAAGTAGCCTCCCCGGCACTCACCTCTCCCAAATAGTCAATGGCAGTCCATACAAAGTCGCCTATTACATATAATTTGTCAAGTACAGGTTTCCAATATTCGTATGCTTGTGATGAATAAGAGGCAGCAGTAAAGAATACACGATTAGGATAAGCTAGATGGTCGGCATCAATTTTGTTAGACATATTATTGTAGCCACAAACATCCAGTGCCTCCATCTGAAGTAGTGCTTTTTTCCATCCCCCCGCCACCATATGAGGCGAAATGACTTGCGTTATGAATCGTGTAGGGTCAAGTTCCCTTACTCTCTTAATCAGTTCAGTCTGTATGCGCAAAGCATCTTTAGTTGATTGGTTTGGTATTTCATTGCCAATACTCCACATAATTACACTCGGATGATTCCTGTCACGCTTAATCATATTAGTGAGGTCGGGTTCCCATGTTTCCTTAAAATAGGTAGCATAGTCTTGCGGTGTTTTGTGAACTTCCCAAACATCGGTAAACTCATCAATAACCAACATGCCCAATTCATCACAAGCATCCAGGAAATACGATGATGGTGGATTATGAACAGTACGTACAGCATTGTAGCCAGCCTCTTTCAGCAGTTCCACTTTACGGTATTCCGCACGCTTAAATGCTGCAGCTCCCAAGAAGCCGTTATCATGATGCACACAACCACCCTTCAATATCATCAGCTCACCATTTAAACGAAAACCTTTGTCAGCTGACACCTCAATCTTACGCACGCCAAACTTTTGCTTAAATTCATCTAATACTTTGTCGCCCTGCTTGATGGTAATCTCTGCCGTATAAAGATAAGGGTTGTCGAGCGACCAGATAACAGCCCTACTCACATGTAGCATCTGTGTCATCTTTACCCATGAGTTCGCTCTTACTTCTATTTCCTGATGTGCGTTACCCACGTTTCTTCCTCTATGCGAGCGAATGACCACTTGCACGTTGACGGTCTCATCTTGGGAAGTTTCATTCACCACACGGGCCTCTACATTTACCTTCGTTTCATAATTATCTAAATAGGCTAAAGTCACAAAGGCGCCCCAAGGATCTACATGAATAGGGTCAAACATCTCCAATTTCACATCACGATAGATGCCAGCTCCTGAATACCAATGTGTATTGCGTCCATTGTTGCGACAGCGCACGGCAATGATATTATCTTCACCCATTGGTTTTAAGGCACTGGTGATATCATAATAATACGGGCAATAGCCATTGACATGATTGCCCACCATGATACCGTTCACCCACACCTTAGTTTCATTATAGGTGCCATCAAAGCTAATCTTCACCAGTTTGCCTTCAAAGTTTTTGTCGGTCTTGATGATTTTACGATACCAACCTGTACCACCCATTACATGGCCTGTGGCATTACGTCCTGGAGATTGCTTACTAAAAGGACCAATCTGCTCGTCGTTATCACCCCCTGGTAACGGAATCAAGCTAAAATCGTGCGGCAGATCCACCGGTTTCCAATCATCATCATCATAATCCATGAACTCAGCGCCATTCAATTCTGTTGGAGCAAACTTCCATCCTTCATTGATTAGCATTTCCCTCACGGGCTCAATCTCAGGGACATCGTAGTAACCACCATAGCTATAAGCACCTTCAACAGGTAAATTCAGCTTCTTAGCATCTATATTTTTCATGATATATGTTTTTTACATTCTATGCTGCAAAGGTAACAAAACTATTCGCATTTTCATCATACGAGAGAAAATTGTTTGCGCAGATAAACAAAAAAAACTCCCCCATCATCTACTGATAGGAGAGCAAGCCTTTGTTCATTCTAAAAATGTAACCAGTCATGAAAGAGGGAAAAAGTGGAGCTGGAGGGAGTCGAACCCTCGTCCAAACGAGGAAACCATAAGCTTTCTACATGCTTATCTTTGACTTCTTTTTCGAGCTACGGCAGAACCAAAGCCATCAACCGCAACCTTATCTCCTTAATTTTCATCCTTACATCGGAGCCTGCAAGGACTATCCCCGATATTGCTGCGCCACTATATCAGACTGCTTCGGAGCAAGAGCTTCTGAGTGACGTCTCGTCTCAGCACCTAGTGCCGAGATAAAGCAGATCTACTGTACTTCGATCAAGCAGCGAGAGCATAATTATTGTTGCCAGATAATTGTTGAAAGCTCAGATTAAAGTGCAAACTAACGAGACACTGCATGCTTACTTACCTTTTCTGCTCGCTGTCAAAACCAAACAACCCCATAGAACGATTTTACCATTAGGCGGTACAAATTTAAGGTGAGTTTTTATATTTACAAAATATTTTAAATAAAAACGCCATCCTGTCAACATAAATTAGTAACTTTACACCCAAAGACTAACATAATACAAACTATGAACAGACTTATAATAGTGGTGGACCCACAGATTGACTTCATCAGCGGTTCATTGTCTGTAAACGGTGCTGCTGAGGCTATGGACGCTTTAGCAGATTACATACATAAGGAAAACGAACTGTATCAATATAAGATAGTTACCAACGATTGGCATCCCTTGAACCATTGCTCATTCCAGAGGAATGGTGGCATATGGCCAATGCATTGCTTACAATACAGCGTAGGAGCTGCCATTTATCCTGGACTCATCGAACCCATATTCAAGACCAGAGTCGCTACGAGAGTGTTGAGAAAGGGCGATAATCCCAAAGTCGAAGAGTATTCAATATTCAAGAATCGTCTCTCGGCTAACCACATAAAAAGAATTATTGACATGAAGCACATTGAGCAGATTGATTTGTGCGGCATTGCCGGCGACTATTGCGTGCTTAACACTCTGAAAGATGGTGTTGAAATATTTGGCAAAGAGATGTTCAATGTACTGATGCCATACATAGCATCTATTGATGGCGGAGAGTCACTGAACAAATTTGTTAAAGATAATAATATCAAAGTAACATATTGATTTATACTATGGGAATAAAGCAGATTATCAACCATTTTACAGACGACGACCTTTACAAACTTTCGATGTGCTGTGCCGTTATTGACAATTTCCCTCGCGCACAAGTAAAGTACCATTTTGTTGACCGCAATGATACCGTCTATCCTACGGGCTTCGCAGATGAGCTGAACCGTCAGATCATTTTGCTAGAGCAAGTGACAATAACCGAAGAGGAAATAGCGTTCATGCTTCGTAAGTGCTATTTCATCCCCGACTGGTTCTATACCTATCTAAAAGGCTATCGTTTTAAACACGAGTGGGTAAAGGCTTGGCAAGACGACAAAGGCTTGCTCCACATAGAGTTTGAGGGATGTTGGGCAGATACCATCTTACTTGAAGTTAAGGTGCTGGCCATTATTTCCGAGTTGTTCTACATCATGACAGGACAGACAAACAAACTGAACTATGAAGAATACTACGAGAAAACCTACCACAAAGCTGAACGTTTGCTAAAAGCCGGTTGTGTGTTTAGCGACTTCGGCACTCGCCGTAGAGCATCGTTTGAGGCCGAGGAGACAGTCATTAAGGCCATGAAAGACTGCTACAATTCGCGCAAATGGAAAGGCAAGTTCGTTGGCACTAGCAACGTATACCTAGCCATGAAGTATGATCTTGTGCCAGTAGGAACTATGGCACACGAGTTCATTTGCGCCATTGGAGGCATGTATGGCCCGCAAATGGCCAATCACATTGCCATGAACAGGTGGCGCAATACCTTTCGTGGGGCATTGGGCACCTATCTCTACGATAGTTTCGGTTGGGATATTTTCGACCACAACTTCAGCGAAGACTTCGCCAATCAATTTAAGGGCTTACGTGTAGATAGTGGCAACAACTTCGAACAATTGCACAAAATTGTGAAAAAGTACCAGTCGTTAGGCATTGACCCTCGCACTAAACAGATTATTTTCAGCAATGCACTTGATACCGACCGCGCCATCGAGATACAGCAATATGCACAAAAACTCTGTCAACCTTCCTTCGGCATTGGCACCCACTTCACAAACGACTTTGAGGGCGTAGAGCCAATGAACATTGTCATCAAACTGGTGGCTGCCAAAATTACAGAAAGTTGGGACTTTTACAACGACACTTGCAAAATCAGCGAGGATAAGGGCAAGCACACGGGCAAGCCAGAGGTTATTAGACGGTTCATGGAGGCCATACATTATCAAGAAGACTAATAGTAATAGGGAATATATTATGGAAGAAAAAATAAAAGTAAATTCACTGAAAGCATGGTTTTTGGGTATTCGCCCTACTAGCTTGGGAGCATCATTAATGACAGTATTGTTAGGCACAGGATTAGCACACGGTTTCAATTCCGACCTGTTCTCATGGCCCATCGCGATAATGTGTTGGTTGTTCGCCTGGTGCATGCACATTGCCGCCAACCTCATCAACGACGTGGTAGATTATAATCGCGGGTTAGATAAGAGCGACCCAGAACGTATCGACCGTATTTATGCCAACGGACTACTTACTAAGAAAGTGGCCTATACCACCATAAGCATCTGTCTAGCTCTGGGTTGTTTGATTGGACTAGGTATATTATATTTGGTGTGGGATCACCTCCTGTGGAGTGGTTGGGGAATCGTACTCATGGGTTTAGTCGTGATACTCTGCACCTTCCTCTACAGCACCACTTTTGCATACCATGGTTTAGGTGATCTAGCTGTTCTGCTGTGCTTTGGTTTGATACCCGTGTGTGGTACGTTTTATGTGTTGACATATACGGTGACCTGGGATGCAATTTGGGCTTCTGTCGTAGCAGGCTGCTCCATCGACACCTTACTGATTGTAAATAACTACCGCGACCGAGATGAAGATTATGAAGCTGGCAAGTACACAAGTGTTGGCATCTTGGGCGAACCTTTTGGACGTTATTTCTACCTCATAGCAGGTCTAATCTGTGTAACAATGGTTGTACTGCTTTATCTCGATGGCGCCATCAGCTGGATAGGTTTGCTCTACTCGGCAGTACCCTACCTAATCTTGCACATAGGTTCATGGGTGAAACTAAACCGCATTAGAGAGGGCAATGCACTGAACATCATATACTATGAGAGTCCCAGAAACTTTACTCTCCTTGGCTTGTTGTTGACCATAGCACTCTGGTAATACGATGAATGCCCTGTTACAACTGACATATCTCGGCTGGTGGTTCTTCAGGGCCAAATTCCTAAGAAAGCGAGATCCATTGCAAAGTGTAGTGTTTGTGACCAACGGATGCGACAGCACCTGTCGACACTGCTCTTTGTGCACAAAGAAAGAGAAAACTTATTTCAAGTCGTTCGAAGAAATTGGAAAAGACTTGGATTATTGCTATGACCGGGGGGCCCGAATTCTCGACATCGAAGGTGTGAACTTACTACAGTGGCAAGATGGAGATTACTCTATTGAAGATATCTTCACACTAGCAAGGCAAAAGGGTTTCTACAGCATATCGACTATGATTCCTATAGCCAACTATGAAGCGTGGAAATCATTAGATATAAATGTAGATGTTTTATGGGTGAGCATTATGGGTATAGATGATCTCTCTTTACTGGAAGCCTTAAGCAATGTTTCATTATATATGGTAGTGAATGCGCAAAACCATCATGATTTGCCTACTTTTCTAGGGTTCGTTCAGCAACATCCTGTTATCCAACAGATTGCCTTTAATTTCCATACACCATTCCAAGGAACGGAGCACTTAGCATTGAGCGAACAACAACGGGAAGATGTCATCACCCAACTGATAGCATATAAGCGCAAGGGCTACCATATAATCAACAGTATTTCGGGCTTGAAGAACATGCAGACTCTGAGATTCAAGCGCCATTGCTGGATTTGTAACTTTATTTATTGCGATGGGCGCCATTCTCCCCAGTGTATTGATGATAAAGCAAGTGGTATCTGTGATAGTTGCGGTTTCAGCATGGCAGGTGAAATGAATGCAGTGTTCAACCTATGTCCCGACACCATCCTCGCCGGACTAGGCATTAGATTATAACAAAAGTTGAATTATGGAAGAAATAACTTTAAATCAGCACAATAAAACTGAATATCCACCCATGCACACTACAGAGCATGTAGTTAACCGAACCATGATTAACCTCTTCGGATGCGGACGCTCGGTAGAAGCGCATATTGAGCGCAAGAAGAGCAAGTTGGACTATAAATTAGCTACCTGCCCTACCTCTGAACAGGTACAATTGTTGGAGGACACTGTAAATGAAGTAATTCATAGCAACCTTCCTGTAACCATAGAATATATTACCAAACAAGAAGCTAAGGGGCGGTTTGATATGGAACGTCTGCCCAACGATGCGTCTGAAACAGTGCGTGTGGTTAAAGTAGGTGGCTATGACGAGTGTCTATGCATAGGCCTTCATGTACAAAACACTAGTGAGATAGGCACCTTCAAACTGCTGAGCCACAACTTTAATCCTGAGACTGGGATTTGGCGAATTCGATTCAAATTAGTTTAGCTTTGCTACTCCTTTAGTCGCAACTTGGCATAGCACAAAGGAGTCTGATTATGTCTTTGCTTTACCAAAAAGTGTAAATTGAGTATTAATTGATACAAAATATTACTATCAATTGTCAATTATTTTGTATCTTTACGGCAAAGAAAAACAATTAAAACATAAATATTATGGGAAAATACATTCCAAAACCTATTGATCTGAGTGATGTTAGCATCAGCGAAGATTTAAAAGAGTTGCGTGAAGCCATTGCAGAAAACACGCACGAAGTATGGGCAGAAAACCGTATGCGTGAAGGCTGGACATATGGTCCACAACGCGACGACAAAAAGAAACAAACGCCTGATATGGTGCCTTATGCTGAGCTAACTGAAAAAGAAAAAGAGTACGACCGAGCCACTGCTTGGCGAACCATCAAATTACTCAAGAAATTGGGTTATGATATTGTAAAGAGCAAAGAGACTCCTTTGTACCAGGAACTGATTGCCCGGGTACGTGAAGTTGAAAATGCGAATCATTGCAGCGAGTGCGGAGGTGTTATCTTCAAACATCAGGTATTCTGCGAGCATTGTGGCAGGAAACTCACTAAAGAGGATTTCACTGCATAAAGCCATCCTTTAGGACAGGAAAACAATGCCATCATCGCTCCCTGCATCAACCATTTGGGTACTCATCGTCTTTCTTTTCTTGACACTTCCTTTGCGATTGCTCATTTATTATGCCAAGAGCTACCGTCTAGTCATTTTGTCAAGGCAGATAGCTGATGGTGTGTTGTTCGCCCTCACTATTTTAGCCACCTTGGGAGCTGCCTCCTCCGTTTTCTATCAACCCTTGGTACCTAACGACAATGTCTTTTTGAAATACATAGCTCCTGCATCAGCATCATTTATCCTGTCGGTACCCTATTTCTATATCCTCTCATACCTAGTGGGCAGAAGGCCTTTTTATACAAAGAAACATCTGGCCAACCTCGACTACTTTACCGTTTATCTGCGCAGCTTCAACGACGAACGCAAGGGTAAGAAACTGAAACAGCGTATGACCAAAGCCCTAAGCGAGTGGTTTCCTGTATATGCCATCGGCAAACCTGACGAGTTCATGCCGCCTCCAGGAGCTAAGCGAATCTATGTGGATGACGACTGGCAAGAAATTGTGCTAGACATGATCCTACGCTCACAGATTATCCTGCAACGCATCAACACCTCTGACAATTACCTCTGGGAGTTTGAGCAATGCTACAAATTGCAATTACTCAAAAAGTCGATATTCTGGGTGGATAATATCGATGAATACAGGGAATTCCAAAAGATCGCTATGCAGCGCTTCGGATTAGTATTTCCCTACATCGAAAACCGCAAGTGCCACGTAGCTTTTTATCAACTGCCCGATCTTACCTTTCGTGTAATCTATCTCACCGTCAAGGAAGACTACCAGCGGCTCAAACTATTGTTCCATAAAGACCACCGAGAGATTTTTGACACTAATCAAGCTTATCTCTATGGCAGGAAAGAAAAGCTGGTACAGCTCATCAAATTTGGCATTGACAGCATTATCCCTAAAGAAGCACAGGGATGGAGTTGGGCAGCATTTTGGTGTCCAGAGTATTACCTCATTTTTCAGCACATTAAGCATCGCCTGCTGCTGTTTTTTATCTTTACCTCGCTGGAAGGCATCATTGTGGGTACCAACTTCGTACCTGAAAATATTTTCCGATTGCTAATGTTCCGGCTGTTTTTTGCCATGATACCTTTAGGCGCTAACGGCAAGAAGATGGTATGGCTGTCGCACCATTGGGAGAGCGTCCGCTACTACCAGCGTGAAGAGCAGTTCTTAAGAAAAATGGCAGTCTGGATGAGTATCGCCTATATTTTGTTCTGGGTGGTGGCCATCATCGCTTTGCAGTTCATTAGGTAAAATGAAAAAAAAATCGTAACTTCGCACCCTGAAACATAAATCATTAGAAGTGGCAAGAAAGAAGAAAGAGCTCCCCTTGCTGGAGCAGATAATCATCACCGATGTGGCAGCAGAGGGCAAGGCCATCGCCAGGGTAGATGACCTGGTGGTGTTTGTACCCCATGTGGTACCAGGCGATGTAGTGGATTTGCAAGTACGCCGCAAGAAGCACCATTATGCAGAGGCAGAGGCCGTGAAGTTCCACAAATATTCCGACGTAAGGGCAGTGCCTTTCTGTCAGCACTACGGCATCTGCGGTGGTTGCGTGTGGCAAATCCTGCCCTACTCCGAGCAGCTCAAGTACAAGCAGAAGCAAGTGGTGGATAACCTCACCCGCATTGGTAAGGTGGAATTGCCCGAGATCAGTCCGATTATCGGCTCTGCCAAGACGCAGGAGTATCGCAACAAGTTGGAATTCACCTTCAGCGACAAGCGCTGGCTCACCCACGAAGAAGTGTCGCAGGCGGTGGAATACGAGCGCAATGTGGTGGGTTTCCACATTACGGGTGCCTTCGACAAGGTCTTGCCCATCGAGAAATGCTGGCTGCAAGACGACATCTCCAACCAGATACGCAACGCCATCCGCGACTATGCCTTAGCGCATGGCTATACCTTCAGTGACCTGCGCTCGCACGAGGGCATGCTGCGCAACCTTATTGTACGTACCTCCTCTACCGGCGAACTGATGCTGATTATGGTGGCACGCATCGACGACAGTGCTGAAATGGAGCGCTTCAACCAACTGTTGCAGTTTGTGGCAGATCAGTTCCCACAAATCACCTCGTTGCAATATGTCATCAACAATAAAGTGAATGACTCGATAGGCGACCTTGAGACCTTCACCTTCAAGGGACGCGACCATATCTTTGAAGAGATGGAAGGTCTGCAATTCAAGATTGGTCCCAAGAGTTTCTACCAGACCAACTCAGAGCAGGCATATCATCTCTATAAGGTGGCACGTAACTTTGCCCAGCTCAGTGGCAACGAACTGGTCTATGATCTCTATACAGGCACTGGCACCATCGCCAACTTTGTGTCACGCCAAGCCCGTCAGGTCATAGGCATCGAATATGTGCCGGAAGCCATTGAAGATGCAAAGGTCAACTCACAGCTCAACGGCATCGACAACACGTTGTTCTATGCCGGCGACATGAAGGACATCCTCACCGACGACTTCATCCGTGAGCATGGGCGTCCTGATGTCATCATCACCGACCCACCCCGCGCGGGCATGCATCCCGATGTGGTGAACGTCATCCTGAATGCAGAGCCGCAGCGTATCGTCTATGTCAGCTGCAACCCTGCCACCCAGGCACGCGACCTGCAGCTTCTGGATGTCAAATACCGGGTAGAGGCGGTGCAGCCTGTGGATATGTTCCCGCAGACGCACCATGTAGAAAACGTAGTATTACTTAAATTGAGAATATGAAAGAAAAAAGAGTGGCGAGAGCCAGAAACCAATATACAGACTTTATCGTAAGAGAGCCCATGGAGCTGATGGAGTTCCTTGCAGCCCGTATGCCCCAAGCCAGTCGCACCAAGCTGAAGTCACTGCTCAGCAAGCGCATCGTATTTGTCAACCAGCGGATTACTACCCAGTATAACTTCCCCCTCCAACCAGGCATGAAGGTACAGATCAGTCGTGAGAAAGGCAACCATGAGTTCCGCAACCGCCTGCTCAAGCTGGTGTATGAAGATGCCTACCTCATGGTGGTGGAGAAAGAGCCTGGTCTGCTCTCTGTCAAGACCGAGCGTGAAAAGGAACGCACCGCCGCTACCATTCTCACCGAGTACCTGCGTCGCAGCAACAAACGCAGTCAGGTATATATCGTGCATCGCCTCGACCGCGACACCTCGGGCTTGATGATGTTTGCCAAAGACGAGCAGACCCAGCATACCTTGCGTGACAACTGGCACAATATTGTGACCGACCGCCGTTATGTAGCAATAGTTCATGGCGATATGGAACAAGATTATGGAACCGTTCGTTCCTGGCTCACCGACAAGAAGCTCTACGTGGCCTCCAGTCCGATGTATGATGGCGGTCAGCTAGCGATAACCCACTACCAGACCATCAAGCGAGCCAACGGCTATTCCATGATGGAACTGCAATTGGAAACAGGTCGCAAGAACCAGATCCGTGTGCACATGGCCGACTTAGGGCATCCCGTTGTTGGCGATGGCCGCTATGGACGAGAGGACGATGACAACCCCCTGAACCGCTTGGGTCTCCATGCCTTCAAGCTCTGCTTTACTCACCCTGTCACAGGTGAGAAGATGCAGTTTGAGACACCCTATCCCATTTCCTTTAAACGATTGATGCAGCGTCATGTAGCTAGCGACAAAGCCGCTATGAAAGAAGAATAGTAAAACCCTACTACTTATGGAACAACACAAAGACCCGATGGGTCTAGCCATTAGAGAGTATTGGAAGACAGGCAACACTACCCCAATCCGTATTTACTCTCCCATGTTCGATGAAGACATAATGCCCGTAGAGACCCTCTTCCGTAGCTTTGCCGACATGCCCAAACTTGAACAAGAAGCATTGAATTTGGCGAAAGGTCGGACTCTTGACGTGGGAGCAGGTGCTGGCTGTCACTCGCTAATTTTGCAAGAAATGGGAATCGATGTTACAGCCATCGACATATCACCATTTTCTGTTGTGACTATGCGGGAACGTGGTGTGATGAAGGCTTTACAACAGGACTTTTTCACCATAGACTCCCAGTATGACACCATTCTATTGCTTATGAATGGTATTGGTGTTGTGGGAAAAGCCGAAAACCTATATATGCTATTCCACCTACTCGACCATATCTTGGCACCTGGAGGGCAGTTACTTTTCGATTCTTCAGATATCTGTTATATTTATGAAGATGAAGATGGCATCATCGAGCTTCCTGACACCAAAGAATACTACGGTAATCTCACATATCAATTGCGATACAAAGACATCAGTGGTGACCCCTTCCCTTGGAGCTACATTGATGCAGAAACCGTTAACGAGGCTGCCCTTTCCCACGGATACCGACTTGACATCCTTAGCGAAGGACCTCACTACGACTACCTTGGTCGTATCACCAAACAATAAAAATAACAAACTGCAAGCATATCTTTGATTTCACTTCTATCTTAGTATCTAAAAAACAATAGATACCATATCATTTTGATTTAGGCTTGTGTTGTATAATCTTTACAGGAAGGGATTTTGCTATGATAGAGTCACCCAGAATAGTGATTTGTGCCATAGCTGCATGATTAGCAATAGGCAAGGATTGGTCAAAAACAAAATTGCCCAAACTGTAGAATACAGGTTTGCCATATACGTTTTTTAAAGACTGAACCACATGGGGGTGATGGCCAACAATGGCATCAGCCCCTGCTTTTAATAGGATCTGAGCATCAATGTGCTGTTGAAGAGAGGGAACTGACTGGAACTCTACACCCCAATGGAGCACGGCAATAATTTTTGAAAAAGGATGAGAGGCATGATAGGACTGGATGGCGTCGGCCAAGGTAGAAGCACTTGCCTGACAGATGCCAGGACGGTCATCTAAATCGTACCAGTTCTCTAACGGTAAAGGTACACTGTTAAACAGTGCCACTTCGGTTGCTCCCTTACGTATAATAACTGGCTGTATCCTTTCTTTTTTTGTATAGCCGAACCCCAAAGGCTCAATACCTGCAGCTTTAAGGTGATTATAAGTAGAAAGCAAACCTTGCCTTCCTTGGTCATAGGTATGATTGTTGGCCATTGCTGCATGAGTGATGCCAGCAGCGCGCAACCCTTCTGCCCACATGGGTTCTCCGCGAAATACAAAATGCTTGTTGACAGGAGTCACGATTTTGGTAAGAGGGCACTCCAAGTTGATAATCACAGCATCAGCTTGGCGGAAAATGGAATCAACGCCTGCAAACAAGGCCTGAACACCTTCGCGCTCAGCATAGGGTCGGACGCCACGATCAAGGAGCACGTCACCGGTGAAGATGAGCACCAGCTCATTTTCACTAATAATTTCTTGTTCTTTTGATGAAGAACAAGAAATAAAAAACAAACTAACAACCAGAGCTATACAAATTTGTTTCATCCACCTCAACCTTGGAGTTAATAAGATAAGGCTTTACCCAAGATGGAACATCAGGTGCCTGATTGTTATGCAACATCTCCTGCCACTGCTCATCGGTTAGTCTGTCGCCCAACGGACGGACAAACTCGTAGTAGCTGAGGGTGGCACCACGAGTGAGGTAGGTTTCACCACCTATATTCACAAGTACGTAAATGGCATTGGCATTGCCGGTGCCCTCGTAAAGGATACCGTTTTTGTCACAATTCTGCACGTTGCGGGTAAACACATCAGCTACGACAGCAACGGATCGGTCGGCACCCTTCACATCGTACCAGTGGTAAAAATCAGTCATCGGGTCGAGCACCGAGAGCGTGAAATATTCCAGTGAGCTACCCATGTAACGCATCTCGTTATACTCCTCGCTGGTAGGCTGCTCACCTCGTAACTCTTTCTCTGTCATATTGAGGCAGAACTCTACCATCTCGCCCAAACGCTGTGACCTGTCTTGCAGGTCTTCAGTCAGGAAGCCAGTCTCTGCCAGCATATTGAGGTTGAGCGTCAGCATCTCCTGCAACTGTTTCCAGAACGCCAGGTTAGGCTCAACATAACCCATCACCTCAGGCGTAGGCAAGCCACCACCGCCACACTCAGCTGCCATCGGTTGCTCAGCATAAAGGATGGCATCGTGCTTGAGTTCCGCCCATGAAGCCAGTGCCGAATTGAGCCCTTTGATCTTCCAGGCATCAGTCTGCATAAAGCCCGGGTAGTTTTTGTCACTCTTCTGCAATACCAGCAGGCTCTCCATCCACTTATTATACATAGAGTCTTCCCAGTTACCATTATAATCGATGAAACGCTCATGCAGGCGATTCCTTTCTTTAGTAAATCCGCTCCAGGCAGCTGCATCATGATAGGTAGTATCCATCACGGCGCCAGCCGTTTCGACGCCCAACACATCCATCACGTGCAAACCCCGGGGATAAGCCAACTTGCTGTTGGGCGTCTCGTCGTAGGTACTTGCCAATACTTCGTTGTCGAGGACATATCGCTGGGGCATGAAATTCAGTTTGTCAGCACAGCTGAGTTGTATCTTCGGAGCTATGCGGTTGCGTCCTTTGAACTCCTCCACCAACCAGTCGTTTACCTGCTTGAGAGTCTGGTCCGACAGGGCTTGTTCCAAGCTGCCCACTCCTTTTTCTTTCAAGAAATCTGCCACCTCCAACACGGCGAGGTTATCAGGCTCACCCATGAGGAAGGCCAGCGCATCATACACGCCACGACCAGCTTTCCGGTCAGCTTCAGAGAGCTGGTTGAACAGCTGTGCCATAGACACCGCACGTTTCAGGCCTTGGGCCTCTTCACGGCAGAACGAGGCAGTCTGCAACCACATCATCGCACGGAAATAGTGCTTCAACATTTCATTGCGGGTATAATTGCCACGAGGCTTGAACAGGCTGTAGTTAAAGAACACTTCCGTCTCTAACAGGGCAGACTGGGCATCCTGACAGTCCATGATATGGCTGATCTCGAAATCATACTTGGCACGCATCGGCTCTGGCACATCCACCCGCGAGTCATCCAACAGGTGCAGGGCGATGGCGAAGAATGTGACATTGAAGTCGGCCAACTGGCTCAGTTCGTCATTGCCCCCATTCGAACGAGCATGGATGGCAGCTTGGTACATGGCACGGCACATTTTTGCCAACGCAGGTACAAAACTATGTTGCTCGAGCGACTTGAGTACATAGCTGAAATACATGTGGTAGGCTTGCAGATAGACATCTGTAGTGATGAAGCTGGGGATGCACGAGTAGTCATTGCTCTCATATAGCTGGAACAGCTGTTCGTAGTCGGTTGGCTCCATTGCCATATTGTGTTGCAATAGCATGGTGAGCAGCTGCTTCGAGGGCGCCTTAATCTGGTGCAAGTTAACAGCCAAAACAGGGTTCTGCAAGGTGATGCCTTGCTGGGAAGTAATCTGGCGCTGCTGAGCCAGTTCGGTCATGCGGGCATCTATCTTGGCGATAAAGGCATTCTCTTCATCCGTAAGATTGGTTTGGTCGAGATAAGCCTGGTATTCGTTGTCATAATTGTCGAAACTGATAAGGGGTTCCCAGTTGTTGGTTTCGTTGCCCCAGAAAAGGGAGTCACAGAGATTGTAGTACCACTTGGTGCGGCTGCAATAAAAGCCGTTGATGTCACCTTCCTTGATCCAGATGCCGTGAATGGCATAGGGGTAGTAACGGAGGATACGCAGTTCTTGGTAGCTAAGCTGGCTGATATCCATGTCAAGATCAAC
>JAEEGL012170014.1_pt1 | contig 25447 bp, 13 predicted proteins | sample 9134231 | NCBI WGS metagenome assembly JAEEGL01 (sample SAMN16246548, study PRJNA631951) | gut metagenome | biome: gut microbiome; feature: rumen; material: fiber-attached | host: Bos | place: Iran: Karaj | collected 2018-10
AGAAACTAAAGTTTCTTTATCTCTTTTTATTTTTTCATTATTTATTTTTAAATTTTCATTTTCTTTTAATATTTCTTCATAATTTCTATTAATTTCATCTTTTTGTTGAATTGTTTCTTTTAAAACTTTTTCTAAATTTTCTCTTGACGGATCGTTTATTGTTTTATATTCTTCTTCTGTATAATTATTTGTTGTCATATTTTCATTAATATTATTGTTATTTTTTTTATTATTAGGGTAATTCTTATTAAAATGATCATTGTTGAAAGAATTATTTTTTTTATTATTATATTTATTATTTATGTTATTTTCATCATAATTATCTTCATTATAGTTATTTTCATTATAATTATCTTCATTATAATTATCTTCATTATAATTGTTTTCATTATAATTATTTTCATTATAATTATCTTCATTGTAATTGTTTTCATTATAATTATTTTCATTATAATTATTATTGTTATTAATATTTTTATTATAATTATTGTCCTGAAGGATTTTATTTTTAATTAATTTAGTTTTTATTTTTGAATTGTTTCTTTCTTTATATTCTTCATTCATTTCAATATTATTATTACTTAAAGGACTATATTCATTACTATTATCATAAAAATTATTATTATTAGGATCAATAGGAACAGGACTCATTCCTCTTTTTAAATTTAATGGAATTAAATTTGGAGCTCTACTTCTTTTAATACTATTATTATTCATATTTTGATTTGAATAATTATAATTTATATTATTATAACTTCTCATAATTTGTTTATTAATTGAATTACTTCTTGAATTCCTATAATGAATATTATCTATACTTTTATTATAGTAATTTGATGATTCTTCTCCTTTTAAATTTGCAAGAAATGTTTGAATATTATTCTTTGTTTTTAAAATTATATTTTCTGAACCATCAATATCTGTATAATAAGGACTATTATCTGTTACATAATTCGGAGATGTTTGAGGATAATTTTGCATATTTAATATTTCTGGAGATTGAAACGTTGGTTGATTATACATTGGGTAATTCATTTTTTTTTGATATATTTAATTTTTAATTTTTTTTTAAATTTAATAAATTTTATATATTACTTTTTTTTAAATAATGAAAAAAGATAGTAATAAAATATCTATTACTTATAATAAACAAAGCTATATTATTGATATGACTGAATATCCAGGCTTAAATTATTCATATATTATTGATTTAATAATAAAAAATTTTAATGTTTCATTGCCAGAAGAGAAAGAATTATTTTTATGTTATATAGAAACAGAAAAACCAGAAGAAAAAATTTTAATTTCAAACAATGAAAATTTAAATTATATAATTAAAAATCATCAAAGATATTCTCCAGATACCACAATTAAAATTGAAGCATATATATATGAAAAACAAAAAGAAAATGAAATAACAAATTCATTAATTTCTCCTACTTTATTTCGTTTAATTGAGAAGAAAAAATCAGATAATAATAATAATGATGTAAATAACTTAGATAATAAATATGATAATTCAGAAATAAATTCTTTTAATGAACAATGTCATTATTGTAATTTAAATATTAAAAAAAATATGTTTACTTGTTTAATTTGTGATAATTATTTTTTATGTGATAAATGCTTTTTTAAACATTCAAATCAACATCCAATGTTTGTTATTTCTAAAGGTTTAAATAAACCTTTTATTGAATCTCAAAAAGATATTAAATTATTTATTGAAAAAAAGAAAGAAGCTAATTTTAAATTAATTAACTATTATTCTTTAAATTTAATTGTTCCTCAACATAAAAAATTTTTTTATTTGCCTTTTGGTTCTAAAAGAACTATTGAATTAATTATTCAAAATAAAGGATCCACTATTGATTTTCCTGTTTTTGTTTTAATTAAAAATTCTAAAGGTTTAGAAATCAAATCTAATTATTTTTCAAAATTATTGAAAAATAATATGACTCAAATTTTTATTGAAATAAAAAATAATGATAAAGTCGAAAAAATATATTCTTTAGATATAATACTTTATGCAAATGGTAAAGAAATAAAATATAATCAAATTAATTTAACTGTTAATGTTACTTCAGAAGAAAAAGCAAATAATGGAAATATACAAATGTTTAAAAAGTATAATAATATTTCAAAATGGAGTAAAGAGCTTCAAATATTTTTATTTGATGAATTATTTGAAGGTAATTTAAATGTTGATTTAAATGTATTAAATGAATTTATATATAATAATGAAGTGCAAAAAATTGAAGATCTTTATCTATTTATATCAAATATAAAATAATAGATAATTAAATTTAAATTTCATCAATATTCTTTTTATTTATAAAGAAAAAAAATTATTGTAATTAATTATTTTTATTTGTTTTCAAGAAAATATTTCATTAAATACAGGAAAATAAGGTAATAAAATTATAATAAAAGGAGATAAAATTATTGTAAATAAAATGCAAAAAAATATAATAAATAATTTAAGGCAAAGATTTTGAATATATTTCTTTTTTCCAGAACAAATTGCTTCAAAACAATTATAAATATAACAATATAAACCAATATATAACATAATATAAGAAATAATAACAAGTCCTAATTGTGATAAATAAATATTAAAATGATTTTGTTTTTTTAAGGAAATAAATCTTTTTCTTGAATAAACTTTACAATGATTTTCTAATTTGAAATCAAAATGATTTTTATCATATATTTTAAAACAATATTTACAAATTGATTTTCCACAATTTAAACATTTAATATAATTATTTCCACTTCTTGAATATAATGAAGGTTCATAACAATAAGAACAAAATATCATTTTTGCTTTATTAAATAAATAAAAATTTTTATTAGAATTGACATCAATTACATGATTATGAATATAAAATTGTAATTCTTTTAATTTATTTTTTTCTTTTTCTTTATCTTTTTCTTTATCAATTAAATCTGTATTATCAAGAATAATTCTATTAGAATTACTTCTTTCAGATTTTTCAAGATTTTTAATATATAAATTATAATGTTGATTACTCACAATATTTTTAATGGAATCATTAGAAAGAATATTTTCACATTTATATTTTGGACACTTCATTTTGATTTCACCATCTTCAATTAATTCTTCATAAAAATTTTTCCCACATTTTTTACAAAAACAATGATTACATGAATTATCAATATAATTAAAATCATTTTTAATATAAAATTTATCACAAATAAAACAAGGAAAATAAGCTTCTTCACCAGAATGACTTATAATAGATCCAGTTACTAATTCTAAACTATTAGTTAAATTTTTAGGACCAACAATAATACTAGTTTTTAAATTATTATTCGTTTTAAATATTGGAATTTCATTAATTTTTTTTTTATTTATTTCATCAATATTCTTTAATATAATATCATCTTCATTAAGAGAAAGTTTTGATTCAATTGGAAATTCTTTATTTGGAATATCATTTTTTCCTGGAATTTGGCATATTACAAATTCTTCTTTTGTTTCTCCAATTAGGTTATTATCATTTGATTTATTTGAAATGTTTTCTTCTTTTTGCTCTTCTATTATTAATTCTAAGATTTTTGGTTTTGAATTATTTACATTTACACTTAATAATATATTTGAATTTGGATTTTCTTTACTAGTTGTTGTTTGAAATTTAGAAGTTTGATTTAAATTAGGATTATTCTCCATTTAATATTTATGTTTTTTTGGCCTTTTAAAATGAGAAAAATTTATTAAATAAATAATAATTAAACGCCAATGTCAAAAAAAAGTAAAATATATATTAATGATAGAATAGTAATTTCAAAAAATAATTTTAAAGCATAGAAATTTAATTTTAAAAAAATTAAAATAAATTTTTTAAAACAAACTTAAAAAAAATTTTAACTTAAATCATCAAAATTAATATAAGTAGATTTAGGAGGATTAGGAATTTTTAATTCTTGACCTTTAGGAGGAGGAGCCTTAGTAGATTGTTTTCTTACATATTCAATTTGTTTTTTAATATTTTCTTTTAGTTTTTCTTGATCAACATTTAATATACTTCTTTTTCTTTCTTCATCTCTTTGAAATTTTTTATTATCATCATTTTTAACTCTAATTTTTTCAACAGCAAATTGAACTTTATCTTTTTTTTTCACATTATTATTTAATTTATATTGTGTTCTATAAGCAATATAATTATTATATTCTTCTAATTTATTATTTATAATTTCTTCTTCACTAATTTGAGGTTTAATTAATATATTTTCACTTTGACCAAATTTAAAATCTTCATTTTCAATTATATTTTTCTCATTTTTTATTCTTTCTTTAAATTCTTCAAAAGGTTTATTATTTTCAATTAATAAATTTAATTCTTCATTCTTTTTTTTTTCTATTTCTAATTCTAACATTTGAATTCTTTCTTCTTCTAATTTTTCTTTATAATCTATAAAAGCTTGTAATTCATTATTCATTCTTTTTTTACTAAAGAATTTATTTTTCGTTAAAGTTCTATTAAATTCATTTATATTATCATTTGTCTTTTTTTCTCTTATTGAATAACCATCTATATATAATTGACCTTTTCTTTCTAAATTTTTAGTAAATTTTAAAAATTGATTTATTTCTAATAATTTCAATTGAGCTAATTTTTTTTCTTCTTCTAATCTTTTTTCATCTTCTTTCCATTCTTTTTTTTTTTCTTCATATACTTCTTTAAAAGATTCAATAATATTCCTTTGTTGATATCCTTTTCTTTCTTTTATTGGTTTTTCAATAGATTTAATTAAAGGAGTTTCTTCTTCATTAGGTTTAAAAAATATTTTTTGCATTAATTCCTTTTCAAAATCCTCTACTTCAATTGGTTTAAAAGTTTTATAAAATGTGTCATCAAATTTTTGACTTCTTAATTTAAATTGATCAGATATATTCATTATATTTTTTGCTTCATCTCTTACAATATGAAGAGTGTTTTTCATTAAATCTTCTTCATTTTCTGTATCTTTTATATTTTCAGTTTTATTTCTTTCTTCTAATTGAATATTATTTAAATTCTTATTTCTTTTTAATTGACTTTCTCTTGTAAATCTATGAATTTTTTTTAAGTCAAAAGTTGGATCAATTTCTTTTTTTTTAACAACAGTTTGAACTAAATCTTCTTTAAATTCTAATATTTTAAAAGTTCTTGGATTAAAATTATATTGATGATTTTCAAAATGTTCTTTATCTAATTTTAATCCTTTACCATTATTATTATTTGTTTCTAAAGACATTTCTTTCATTTTTCCTAATAACTTATTATATGAAGTAATTTTTTTCTTAAAATTTAATTGATCAGTTCCAATAACTTCATCGTCTAAAATAAATTATAAAAAAATATAATTTACATAATTCTTCTCCCTCTGTGATAGGGTCTTTTTCATTTACTTCTGTAGTTGAAGATATATGAGTTTGATGTTTAGAATGATTTCTTTTAACATTAGATTCATTTGTTTTATAATTAAATTTACTTATATTTTCATTTATTTTTGGTTTTTTAATTTGTTGTATTTCTTCTATTTTTCTCTTTTCCATAATCTTCTTTAATAACTTTTCTCTTAATCTTAATTCTGCTTTTGAAAAATCTCTTAAAGAGTCTTTTAATTTATCTCTTATTAAATTTAATTGTTGAGTTTTATATTTATTTACACTTTTACCTAATCTTCTTTTATCTTCATCTAAATCTGTTGTTGAATATACTTCATTTAATCTAACTTCTTTATTTATTTTTTTAAATGTTGGCATTTGCTTTCCTAATATATTATTTAAGGTATTTCCACTTTTTATTGATTTATATCGATTATTACTGAGTTCTACAAATTTATTAAAATTTTTATTTGCATCTTCATTAAAACTCATAAATAATGTGTCTACTTTTATTCTGTTTGATAAATTTTTATTGTAATCTGTGAAATTTGTTATTAATTGAGGAATTAAAATATTTGCTTTTGGACTACTAAACATTTTAATTAAATGTTACATAATTATTAATATTTTATTAATTTATTATTTAATTTTATAAAATGTATTCTTTAATTAATCATAGAATTAATTTTTTGAACACAATAAATTTTCCTTTTTTTATAAATAATTTTCATTTATATTCTACTTTATCTAATCAAATTATTAATCTTTCAAATAGTAATTATGAACAAAAAAATAAAATTTTATTTGAAGAAAATATGAAATTAAAGAAAAAAATAAATGATTTAAGAATTTTATATAAAAATACAATAAATGATTTTAATAATTTTCAAAAAATTCAAGAGAAAGAAATAAATAAAATTAAAAATTCAACTGTAATAAATTTAGGAAAAGAAATTTGTTCAATTAAGGATAATTTTAATAAAATAATTAATATTATTCATTCTTTAAAAAATGGAAAGAAGGATGAGAATAAGGAAAAAATATTAGAAAAAATTTTTAGTGGAATTAAATTAATGAATAAGAACTTAGAAAAAATATTAATTAAAAATAATATCATTGAATATATTCCAGAATTAAATTCAATCTTTGATCCTTTAATTCAAGAAGCAATATATAAATATCAAGATAAATCAAAAAAAGATAATACTATTGGAAAAGTTTTAAGTTCTGGATATAAAATAAATAATACAATATTAAGACCAGCAAAAGTTGCTGTGATAAAAAATGAAGAAAGAAAATTAATTTAAAAAAAAATATAAATAAAAATAATATTTTAATTTAAATATCAAATAATTGATTTTATAAAACTTTTTAAATTAATAAATTTGATAATTAATTTTATCTTAAGTGAAAAAAAATCAGAATTTTAAAACACATTATTACTTTATAATATTTATTTAAATTTATTAATTACTTTCAATTACTCTTTCTTTAGAAAATCCATTTAATCCTTTTATATAATATCTATCTAATTTACAAATTTCTTTATCTAAATAATTCATTTTTTTTAATTTTTCTTTAATCCTGTCAAATTTCTTTTCTCTAATATAATTATTTCTATATTTATCAGCCATATCAAAATTAATTTTCCTTTGAAGAGCATTTGTAAATTTCATTATATCTTTACATTCACATTCTTCTTTTTTCATTTTATCCATTTGTTCTTTTTTAATTCCTTTATATTCCTTAAAATATTTTTCAAGATCATTAAAATAAGAATTATCATCTCTTATATTAGGAGAACTCATAGCAGTTTTAAATAATTTATTTAATTTAAACATTTTAATATCTTCATAACTTTTATATAATAATTTTTCTTTATTTGGACTTACATTTTTTTGTTCAACTGTATTATTTAAATGTTTTTCATCAAAATGAATTTTTTTTAAATCACCCATATGATTGTTCAATTCTTTTAAATTTTTAGGACTGTTTAAACATAAATTTAATTTATGATAAGAAGGGGCAACAGAAGAAAATCTAAAACTATTTCTAATTAAATTAGCAAGAGAACTTTTTCTTCTTCCATTAGGATTATAATATAAATTAATATAAGTTTTTAATTTTGAAGTCATAAATGATTGTCTTTTTTTTCCTTTAACCATCGATTCACTTTTAATTAATCGTTGAATATTTTTATTATATTTTTCTAAATCTTCAATTTCATTATTTAATTTATCTATTATTGTTGTTTCAGCTGTATGATTAGTTTGAATTTCATTATTTTCATTAATATTATTATTTTGAGTTTGATTTTCTTCATTTGTTTTTAATAATCTAATATCATTATTTATTCCCATTTCTTTTTCTTTTCTTTTTCTTTTGTTTTCTTCTATTTTTTCATGAATATTTTTTCTTAATTTTTTTAAGTAAATTACACTTTTATCTTCATTATTTTCTATAAATCCATTTAAAAAAGTTTGATTTCTGAAAAAAGTATTTATATCTCTTTTTGATGTACATAATGATGATGGTTTAAATAAATTATGTCTCCCTGTGGTTAAATCAGGTATTTTATATCCTTTTATTTTATAATTTAATATTAAATCTTGAAAATATTTTTCAAAATTAGAAATGAATTCTCCTTTTGAATTAAATTTTTTAAAATCATAAAATTTTTTATATCTATTTATTCCTTTTTGAAATTGATCATTTTTTTTCTTCATTTTATAATAATTTGTTCTAAAAGTTTCGTTCATTTCTTCATAAGATTGAGTATTTTTTATTATATATTTTGTTTCATTATTAATTATTTTTTTTCCTTGAATAACATCTAAATCTGAAAAACAACTTTTAATTTTTTTTGGTAAATTAGATATATTAAAATTTCGTTTATGAAGTCTTATAGACATTAAAAAATTTCTTTTATTAAAAATTTAATAATTTTTTATTAATAAATTTATTTATTCTCAGAAAAACTTAACATTGATAATTTATTTGCTATTTCTTTTAAATTATTATCATCACTTGTTTTTTCAATGTAATAAGGAATATTATATAAATTATTTACAACATCTTTATAATAATTATTATTTATATTTTCTTTTTGTTTTTCATTTTTTTTTTCATTATTTAAATTTTTTTCACTTAAATTTTTTTCTTTTTCCGTATTTTCATATTTCATAATATTATTAAACAAATCTTCTTTTTTAATCTTTCCTTGTTTAAAATCATATAATTTACAAATTAACTTAGCAGTCATAATAGTATCAAATAATCCATTATGAAACATTCCATCAAGAGAATAAGGCATGATATTAAAATAATTACAACAATCACTTAATCTTTTTTTAACTTTTAAATCAGGGAAATTTTCTTTTAATATTTCATTAAATATTCTCATTGAACATCTAAATCTTTTAGGATCTAATTTTTTTAAATTACATTTACTTAATTCATCATTTAAAAAATAAAAATCAAAAATCATATTATGAGCAAAAATAATAGAATCATCTCCTATAAAATCCAAAAAATTTTGCATTAAATTTTTTTCTTCATCATAATATTCTTCAAAATAATTTTTAAAATCTTCAGTATGAATATGATTAATATCACTAACTTGTTTTTTAATTTTTTTTAAAGGTTTTAAATATATATGAAACTGTTTACCTGAAATTTTCCCTTTAATTATTTCAACAGCAGCAATTTCTAATATTTGATCTTGAAAATGACTTAAACCAGAAGTTTCAGTATCAAAAACTATTATTCTATTATTTATGTCAGGAAGTACTTGTGCTAATTTCCAGTTTATTTTTTCTTCCATTTTATTTCAAAAATATAATATCACTAAATAATCAAATATTTAGAATATTAATTTATTTTTATGAAATATTTAAATCTTTTATAAACGATCCTTCAAAGTCATAAATATATATACATAAGATAAATTTTATTTATAAAAATAATGAAAGATAATTCTATAAACCAAAATAAAAATAATGATAATATTATAATGATACCTATTAAATCTATTCCGGATGTTGAATCAAACCAAAAACTAATTAAATTTAATGGATTTAATATTATAGAATTAAATGAAAATGATGAAAATAATGTAGTAAAAGAATATTTAAATAAAGAATTAGAAAATGATTTAGATTTTCTTTCAGAAAAAGAAAAAATGAAGTTAAAGAAGATAGCACAAAAATGTGAAAATTTTTTTTCAGATGAAAAAGAAATTAATATTAAAGATGAACCTTGTTTTAAATGTAGAAGATATTTTTATAATACCAAAGATCTTTTATATTTTCAAAACAGAAAAGATTTACTTAATTATTTAAAATATTGTTTTTATTATTTGAAAAAAATTATTTTTATAAACCATCAAAATTATACTAATAATAAATATGATTTAGAAAAATGTAATAATAACTATCTGATTAACTGGAAATTTTTTATAGCTAAAGCAATGTGTAAAATATGTTTTATGGAAGTTATAAATATGGATAATTTATTTGGTAATTTAAAAACTATTTTTTGTGATATTGATAAAATTGATTTTGTAAAACAAAAAAATAAAAAAACTTCATTTCATTTTAGAAAAGGAAATTATAGGTATAAAATGAAAAGAAGACTTTCAAAAATAAAAAATGTTTCGGCTGATTCAGATTCTAATAAAAAAGGGATAAATAATAAAATATATAATGAAAATATTACAGTTAATTATGAAACAAATTGTATTATAATTAAAAAATCAATCTTTAAAGATATTGATTTTAATTGGTTAGAAATGAAAAATGACAATGAAAATCAAGAATCTACTAAAAATATTTCTGAAAATAAACTAAGTAATAGTTCAAATAGTTTATCTGATAATATAATTAATGAGTATCAAATTAATCAAACTCAAATTTTAACAGATCATAATTTAATTCCAACCTATAATGTAATAAAAGAGGAAAAAACATTTCCTCAATTTATTTCAAATAAAATATATATTTATATTTATCTTTTTATGAGATATATTATAACAAAAACAAAGAATATTAATGATTATTTTATACATTTAAACTGTATTGAAAATAAAAATATTAATTTAGAAGATCTGAATAAATTTAAACAATATTTGAATGAAACTGCAATAATAATTAAAAATAATGAAAAAAGAGCTTATAAATTATTAATGATGATTCATAAAATTTTTCAATTGAAAATGTATTATTATATTAAGAAATTATTATGTGATGAAACTAGAAAAGAAGTTCAAAATATATTAAGAACGTTTCTTAATGAATTAAGCCAAATGAATATAGAAAGAGAAAGAATAATTAATCGTTATATTGAGTTAATTGTAAATTTAGATTCACACTTTAATTTCTTAAAACTAGAAACAGAAAAGATAATAAATAATTATAAATTTTTATCAAATAAATAAATAAATTTTTATTAAATTTTAATAAAAATTTTTGTAAATAAATCAATAAAAATTCTATAAATATTTAAATTTTTAAATTTTTTTTTATCATCAAAAAAATGCCAAAATCAAATTCTAATATTAATAGAAGAAATCAAGGAAATATTATAAAAAATAGATCAGGTTCATTTAATACAAATAATTCAGTTTCAACAATTACATTAAGAAATGGAACTGAAAAAAGAATAAGAAATAAGCAAACTTATAGAGAATTATATTTAGAAAAAATGAACTTTATTCCAATTGAAATGCCTAAAAATAAAGGAAGAAATTTTTCTAAAAAATCTAGTTTTGCAGAAAGTGATGAATTTCAAATATTATATTCTAATAAATATACTACTTTAGAACCTTCTTTAAATTCTCAAAAATTGAAAAACGATTTATTAGAGAATAATTATAAATTAAATTATAAAGATTATAATAAATATTCTGAACATATGAAAAAATATTTAGATGAAAAGAAAATTAACAAAAGTAATTTTGATAAAGAAAAAAATATATCTTTGATTAAAAATAATAATGATACGTATAATTTTATTGATGATAAAAAAGATGAAGAAAATATTAAACATTTACAAAATACTCTAGAAGATGTATTTAGTAAAGGAAAAAAAGAAAGAAAACCTTTAAATTGTTATGATGAAAATAATGAAACTTTAAGAAGAGAAAGAAAAAGAAATAACTTAACAAATTTAGTAAATAAAAATAATGGTGAAGATAACAATATATCTACAAAAAATAAAGTAAAAGATAATGAAGTTAATAATTCAAATATAAGACAAAAAAATAATAATGAAAATAAAAAAGACAATTATATGATTCAAAATAATAAATCAAATAAAGAATTATCTGAAAGAATAAATTCAAAAAAAGATTTATCAGAGAATATAAATGAATGTAAAATAAATAGAAGAAATAAAAATCAAAGTATTAAAAGTATAAAAAAATTTCAAGTTGATAAAAATGGAAATTATACAGAAATAGAAATTAATGATGAAGAAGATGAAACAGAAAAATCAATTAATAATAAAGTAAATGATATAAATCAAAGTAATATTATCAATAAAGATACTTTAAGCGATAGAAATTCTCACAAAAATTTAGGAAAAATTAATTATTCTGCAAAAAAAGAAAGAAATGATTATGAAAATACAATTTCTTCTTTAAAATATAATACAATATATCATTCAGGTAAAAAATATAAATTAAGTTCTCAAAATTTAAAAGATGAAAAAGAATTATTTAGTAAAACAAAAAAAAACCCTAGAAATTTTTTTAAAGGGAAATTATTGGATAGTTTCAATTCCACTAATTCAAATAATCATGATTTAAGCAATAAAAAAATATTAAATAAAAATGAAAATGAAAAAGCAAATTATATAAAAGATAATAAATCAAAAAATGAAAAAAAGTTAACAGAAAATACAGAAACTAAAGCTTCTTTAGGAACAGATAGGGCAAAAAATACAAAAAATATAAATATGAAATCTTATAATCATAATATAAACGAAGAAAAAATAAAAATTGAAGAAAATAAAGATATAATTAATAACGATATTGAATCAAAAGAAAATTATAATTCAAATAATAAGATAATAAAGGGTATTGACAACAGTCTTAATAATAATATTAATAATATTAATAATTTTAATGATGATAATAATAATAATATTAAGGATATTAATAATAATAATAGTGGTACAAATAATTTTAATAAGAACAATAATATTAAGAATATTAATAATAATAATAGTGGTACTATTAATAATAATGATAATAATACTATTAATAATAATGATAATAATAATAATAATAATAATGAAAAATCAAATTCAAAAGGAAAACAATATAAATTTTTAAGGAGGTCAAAAAAAGGAAATAATATAAATAACTTAAATGAAAATAATAATAATGAAAATAGCATAAAAGAAAATCTCAGTGAAAGAAACAATCATTTAAAGATAAAAAGTGATGAAAAAATAAATAATATTAAAGCATTAAATGAAAATAAAAAAGACAATAGAAAAAGTTCAAGTTTTATAAACTCACTTTATACTGGAATTTATGAAAATGAAAAAGGAAAAGATAATATTTTAAATAATGAATCAAATAATCCAATCAATAAAAAGGGATTAAAAAATTTTCTTAAACCAAATCATAATAAAAAAACTGAAAATAATATAAACCAATCAAATAATAAAAATAGTATAAATAAGAATGAAGAAAATGAAAATAACAATGAAAAAACAAAAGATTCTAATAATATAGATAATACTTCAAATACTCTTATAGATAAAATGAATAATATTATATATTCAAATGAGAAATCTTCAGATAAGAAAAATAAGATTAATTCTTTAAAAAATAATGTAAATTCAGATAAAAATGATGATATCTCAAAAGAAGAAGAATCTAATGCAAATAATTCTTTAAGAAATATAAATTCACTTAAAATGAATGATATATCAAATTCAAAAAACCATAAAGAAAATAATAATAATCCCAACAAAAATTCAAAAACAAAATTTTTAAAAAAAGATATAATAAAAACAATCAATCAAAAAGATAATAAAAAGAATAATGATAATAATAATGATAATATTGGTACTAATGATATTAATACTGATAAAAATAAAATGAATGTTAATAATAGTGGTAATAATATAAAAAATAAAAATAATAATAATATCAAAAATACAAACATCCCAAACATAATTAATAATAAAAATAACAACACAAAAAATACTGATAACAAAAATAAAAATAATATTATCAAAGACAAAGAAAATTATTCTACTGAATTAAATAAAAACATCTCTCCTGATAAAAAAAAAGATGATGAAACTAAATTAACTGAAAATAAATTAAAAAATTTACAAAATAACTCAAAAGCAAAAGATGAAGAATTTGAATTAAACAAAATAAAACCTTCAAAAAAAAATGAAGTATTAAATTCCAAAAACTTAATAAATAAAGAAGAAATAAAAAATAAAATAATTCCAAATATAGAAACTGAAAAAAATAAAAAAGAAGAAAATAAAAAGGATATAATTAATTCCTCAGAAACAAACTCAAAAAAATTAAAAGAAAAAGATATTTCAAATACAAAAAAAAAAGATACTTTAATAACAAATGAAGAAAATGAAGATTTAAATAAGAAATTTACAATAATAATTAATAACTCAATTCCCAAAAATCAAATAAATCAAAATTTAGAATCAATAGATAATGATAATTCTTCAAGTGAAAAAAATTCAAATAATAATACTTTAAAAAAAAAAGATAATAATGAAGAAGAAGATGAATATTATGATGAAGAAGATGTAAAAGAATATGAAGATGAAAATTATGAAAGAAAATTAATTATTCCAAATGAAGTTATTAAAGAAGAAGATGAAGAATATGATTTAAGTCAAAATAATAGTCCTTATAGAAAATATCATAGAGTAAAAATTGGGAAAACCAATCATGATGATAATGATGAAATAAGTGGAAGTGAATCTAAAAGATATAAATCTAATTTTAGTCAAAGTGGAAATAATGAAGATAATAATAATAGTTTGAAAAAACCTTTAGAAAAAAATATTAAGAAAATTGATATGAAAAAAGTTTTCAATGAAAAAAAAGGAAGTAATATTAAATTTGATAATAAATTGATTCCCGAAGAGAATTTAGAAAATGAGGGAAATAATAATATAAATTCTAACAAGAATGAAAATGGTAATATTAATGGTGATTTTAATAATATTACTAATAGCAAATTAAATAATAATGTGAAATATAATGTTAACAATAATGATAAAAATAATATTAAAAATAATACTAAAGATAATAAAGAAGGAATTAAAGATAATAGAAATGGAGATTCTTATAATAGGAAAAAAGAGGAAAAGGAGTTTTTGAAAATAAAAGATTTTAATAATGAAAATATTAATAAAAATAATCCTCAAATTCAAAATGATTACAATAATATTAATAATTATAGAAAAGAAGAATTTAGAAATATCAATGAAAAAAATATAAATGAAAATAATAATCAATATCCACATATCTTTAATAAAGATGAAGATAACAAAAATATTCAAAATAATAGTATTAAACTAATTAACTTTAATGATTCATCAAATAATGATTCTAGAAATTTATTTTCATCTAAGAATTATAGTCCCAATCATATAGATAATTCAAAAAATAAAATAAATGAAATTCCAAATAATTCAATAATTAAAAACGGAAGAACTCCAGAATTATCACCAATAAAAGTAAATGAAAATTCAAATTTAATACAAACACCAGATGTTTTAAATATTATTAATAAAAATAAAAAGAATAATAATATATATGTAGAAAATAATGAAAGAAATATATATAATAAAATAAATGAAGAAAAAGAAATTCAACAGCAAAAATCAGTTGATCCAAATTATAAAATAATGGATATTAATTACTTTTCAATTAATAATATTAAAAAACCTGTAAATAATAAATCACTAAATACCTTAACTCATAAAAATAAATTTTATAAAGATTTAACTTTAATTCATCAAGAACAAAATAAACAATTAAAAGAATTAGAAAAAAGAAAACAAGAAATAGATGAAAGAAAAAAGGAAATTTTAAAAGAAAAAAAAGAAAATAATTTAATAAATAAAAGTAATGATAGTATATTTAAAAAATTAGTGAAAATTTCAAAATCAACTGAAAAATTAGTAAATGATCAAAGATATAATAAATATGATAATTTAAATAATAAAAAAAATAGTTATGTAAGTATATTTGATGAACAACCAATTTATCAAAATAAAACAAATAGATCAATAAATAAAACTCCAGATATAAATTTAATTTCAAATGATAAAAGTCAAAATAATATTTTCCATTCTGAAAAAAATTCTATTAATTCTTCTCGTTTAAATATTAATCAAAGAAATAATTCTGATAAAGATTTTTTCCAAAATTATTCTTCTAATCAAGATAATAATCAATATAAAAATAAAGAAAAATATTTAAATAAACTTAAAGAAGAATATAAACATAGAAAAATTGAAGAAAAAATACAAAATGCAATTAAACAAAAACATCTTTTTCCAAAGAAAGAAACAAAATCTCAAATTAATATTTTATATGATAATGTTAAATATCAAAATAAATTTTTAATAGAAGGTTATTTAATGCCACCTAATAAACTTGATATGGTTATTCCAAAAGCTCATTTTTTATATAGTAATAAAGGAGATTGAAAATAAAAATAATAATATTTTTCATTTTAATTTTTCTTTCCAAAAAAGATATAAATATTAAATTTATTCATAATTTAAATAATTTAATTTTAGTTTTTTTATTATTTTGAAAAAATAAATTTTCCTAAAATAATTTTTTTCAAAATACTGATTATATTATATAAACAATTGTAGTTTCCAGAATTAATAAAATTGAATTTGAAATAAATTAATGATGAATTATTCATAAAAGTAAAAACAATAAATTATTTTTATTGTTATATTTTTTCCTATATTCTAATAGATGAAAATTTTTATTAAAAAAGATGATTCATTTTATAATTTCATTTTATGTATTCTTTAATTTTTTATCCTAATAAGATTCATTAAATAAAATAAAAATAAAATATTGAAATTGAGAAAATAATAAAAAATTTTTCACACAAAAATTTTTTAAATAAAAAAATATTATACCAATTAAAAAAATTACATTTTAAACATTATCAAGTAAAATTTCTTTTTCATCTTCTTCATCATATTCATTTCCTTCAACAGTAATCATAGCATAAGTTTTATTAGATCCAATTCTCATAGGAGTGAAAGCAGTATTAATACCCTCTGAAACATAAACATGATTTCTATAACTATTATTACTATATAATCCAGAAAAGCATTTATTCATAAAATATGCAAATATATTAAAAGGAAATAATTGACCTCCATGAGTATGGCCACATAAAAATAAAAATATATTATATTTACTTAAATCATTAGGTGTCATTAATGGAACATGACAAATAACTATATTTGGAATTCCTTTTTCATTATTATTTATATTTTCTAAATTATTTTTTAAATTATCTTCGAAATCTATTCCTATAAAATTAACACCTCGAAATTCAAATTGTTCTCCTCCAATATGTTTTATATTAGTAGTATTTATACATGATAATAATTCAGGAACTCCATTCATTAATTCGTGATTTCCAGTAATATATAATATTGGAATTGTAAGTTGATTAAAAGGAGAAAGCCAATCTGATTTTACTTTTAAAGATCCATCTGCTAAATCTCCCGTTATTACTACTATATCTGGAAGTAATTCTTTTATTTTTTCTACTATTCTCTTTATTGAATTTTTCTGATAAATTGCACCTAAATGAATATCACTCAATAATAATATTTGGGTTTTTCCATTATAATATGGATATTTTAAATTTACATATTCTACTTTTGCTATAAAGTATGCATTTATTAAACCATATATTGATATTATTCCTGGAATTAGGAATAAAATTAATAATCCAAACCAAGGAGTAAATTTCATGAAAATATGAACAAAACGTATTAATAAAGAAATGAGGAAAATATAAAGAAAGTATCCTGAATAAATTGTCATTATTAAATAGGATATACAGTAAATTGTTTCATTTATGAAATAGAATATAAAAGGTAATCCTCCAATTATTATAATTATTATCAAGGGAATGAAATAGTCTAATACATGCATTTTATTTAAATATAAACATTCTATTGTCCATACTACAAATAAATGTGAAAAATATACAATAGAAAAAGCAATAGAAAGGAAAATGATATCTCTTATTTTCATTAAGAAAAAATAAAAGAAACTTATTAAAAAAACATAAAAAAAAAAATAAAATAAAAAAAATAAAAACATAAAAAGTAAATAATCCAACAAAAAGAAGTAAATAAAAAAACAATTTAAAAACATAAATATATATATAAATTAAATGATTTAAATATATAAATCAAATAAAAAAAAATGTAAAACATTCACAAGCATTTCCTATGAATAACCTGAGGACCATTTTCTTGATATTCTCCATGAGTAATCCACATAGCTTGAAAATTTCCTAATCCAGCTAAAGTAGAACCTCCAATCCATGAAGAATATTTTCTTTCACTTTGAGCATTAATATTAACTTTTCCAATTAAAGAATTAGGACATAATTTTTTCATTTCTTCATTTAATCTTTCTGGAAATTTAGAAAATAAAGTATTACCTCCACTTAAAATAATATTAGAATATAAATCTTTCCTAACTTCATTATCACATTTCATAATAGAATTATATATTTGAAAATGAATACCAGGAAATTCTAAATCCATTAATTCAGGTTTAAATATACTTTCAGGACATTCAAATAATTCTTTCCCAGCAGAAAATTTAGTATCATCAGGAAGAATATAATCTTTACATAAATTATCATTGTTTTCTTCTTTTTCAAAATCAAGTGAAATTCTACAAAATTTTTCTTTAACTTCTTGTCCAATTTTTTTTGAAAAATTTAATCCATTATTACTTAATTTCTTAATTAAAAAATTAGTAATGGCTCTTCCACCATAATTCATTTTAGTAATAGTAAAGCAATGACTATAACCTTCAATAATAGGAACAATATGAGTGGAATCATCACCAGAATCAACAATAACTGCAGTTGTACTTCCAACAGAATATAAACTTAACATTTGTTGATTACATATATATAATCCTTGAACATTGAATTTCTCAAAAAGTATTTGACTTATTTTTTCCCTATTTATTTTTGGAGATAAAGGAGAATCACTTATTAATACATTTCTCTCATCTGAATTTACTTTTAATTCATTTGTAAATGTATGTTTCCATATTTTCTCCATTTCATCAAAATTCTTTATTATTCCATGACTTATTGGATATATTAATTCTGGAAGATTGTCGTTTCCTACTTCACCATCTTTTGTTATTGTTGTCGATATTATCGATTTTGGAGCGTTTTCTCCTGAAAAACCACATTTTAATGTACTACTACCATTATCTATTACTATGTTTGATTGAGTGTCTGACATTTTTTTTTTTTCAAATATATTTTTTTTTCTTTTTTGGAGGGTTTTTTTTTATTCTTTTTTTTTAAATTTTTTTTATTTTTTTTTTAAATTTTTCTCTTATTATTTCTTTTAAAAATTTAAAGGTTTTTATATTTTTTTTTTTTTTGAATTTTATTTTTTATTTTTTTTTTTTAAACTATTTTTTTTTTTTCATATTTAATTGAATTTCAATTTGAATTTTTTAATTTAAAAATGTCATATTTAATAAAAACGACAACACCTTTATCAAATTCTTCAACAAAACAATCTTCTCTTCAATCATTTAATAATATAACAAAAGAAGAATGTGAAGAAAAGATTATGACACGTTTTGAAATATTAAAAGATAATAAAGTATTTCATAATTATTTTTCCTCTTATGATTTCCGTGATAATGAAAAGGATATGCTTGAATTTTGGGAAGATATAATATATTATTATTATGATTCAATATTTAATACTTTTGCAATGAAAATAAATAATATTTTAGAATATAGTAAATTTCAAAATAAAAAACCAATAGGATTAAATAATATATTAATTCATTTAAATTGTTTAGAACATTTTATTACTGAAAAAGAAATAAATGATATTAATTTTTATAAAAAAAATTTTCCTCATCTTTATAATCAAAATGAAAGTTGGAGTTCTTATTTCTCAAATATGGCTCAATCAATATTTAAAATGAATATTGGATGTAATTCTGAATCAAATAATTTTAATTTTGAAAATATGAAATTAGAACCTAATCAATTATTAATTCATTTTCAAATGTTACAAAATCATTGTGATGATTTATTTAATTTCTTAACTGAAATTTTAAGAGAAGAAGACCATGAAGTTATTATTAAAAGAGATTTTAATGAACAATTAATTAAAAGAGGAAATGAAATAAGATTTAATAATCAATATTTAGATTTATGTTTAAAATTTTTACAAGGAATCAAAAAAATATCATTATTTAATGTAGAAGTAAATGGAAATAATGTAGAATGTATAAAAATATTAAAAAATAATAATGATACAGTTTCAAATAAAGATATTACAATAATAAATATATTAATAGCAATACAGAATTTAAATAAAAAAATCCAAGATTCAGAAAAACAAGTATTGTTTAATAGAAATAAAGCAAAAGAGCAATTAAAAAATAAAAATAAAAAAGGAGCAATAGACTATTTAAAGAAAGCAAAAATGTATCAAAATGTAAATTCAAATTATAATAATATGATAACTACATTAGAACAAAAAATAATGGATTTAAAAGAAATGGAAACAAATATTTCAACAAAAAATATATTACAAGATGCAATTAAAGTTACAAAAGATTTAGGAATAAATTTAGAACATTTTGATGAAGTAGCAGAAGATTTAAAGGAACAAAAATATAATCAAAATGAAATTAATAAAATTATTAAAGAGACTGCTGAAGAAGGAATTAATGAAGAAGAAATTGAAAAAGAATTAAATCAACTAAATGATGATAATATAGGAGGTAATGATGGTGGAGATGATCTTGAAAATTTTCTTCCTGGAGCTGAAAAAGGAACTATTATTTTAGATAATGAAAAAGAAAAGAATAATGTTAATAAAGAATAATTTTTAAATTTATGTTTTTAAATTTTTTGATAAATGTATTATTTTAATAAATGTCAAAAAAAACGTTTTTTTTAATAATTAATTTTTTTCACAAGATTTAATTAAATATTATTATTTTCTATTTTTATACATTAAATATTTCAGCATTATCAAATAATAATTGTTTATTTAAAGTTGATAATTTATGATATTTACTTTTTAATTCATAATCACTATTTTTAATATTATTAATATATTCTTCCATTTCATTTTCATTTGGTTTTGAAATTGTATTTTCTTCATCGAAATAAGATGTGATAGCATTTTCAACTTCATTTTTTCTACACACAGAACAAGCAAAGAAATCATTTTCTTTAAATGAACACATAAAATGAATTTTATGATTGCATTTAAAAAAACATACAACATCATCTTCTTTAAAATTATTACTACAAAAATCACATTTTTCCATTTTATATTTATTTCCATTTTTAGATATTTTATTATATTCATTTTCATCTTTTAAAATTTTTACTGTAAAAATATGAGTAGCTAATTCTAAAATATTTCTTGATTGAATAAAACCATTTAACATTTTAATTAATATAGGTTTAAATTCTTTATATTCAATTTCTTGAATTTCATTTGTTAATGTTGTCATTATTTTTGTTATTTTAACATAAGTATGCATACTTTCAAATATATTTTGTATATTATTATCTATTAATGTATTAACTTCTGTTCTTTTAGTTGTATTAAATTTAACTTCTCTTCTAAAATTATATAAAACTTTTAATACTTTTAAAAAAGATTTTTCTTGTGTTTCATCATTAATGTAATCTTGTTGACAAATATTTATACTTCTTTCTAAGTTTTCTTCATGTTTACTTGATAATTTGTCAAAATCATTTCCTTGATTTTCTCTTAAATCTTTTATTAAATCTTGAATACCTTCTGTTAATAAATTATTTGATAAGGTTAATGCCTCTTCTAAATTATTTTGAAGAATATAGAAATAAATACAAGCATCATAAACTTCATATTTAATAAATTTATCTAAACATTCAGGAGGATAAGAAATTCTTTTTTTTAAATTTGGTAAAATTTCTTCTTTTTTACCACATTCACATAATAAATCAATATGTAAATTTAATAAATTAGTATAAATTCCAATTTCATCGTCATCAATTGGTAAATTATCTTCTTTATATCCTGCAAGCACTTTTTCTAAATAATCTAATTGAAGATTTTTATTTACTTTTAATTTATCTAAAATCATAGTTTGATTATTATCATACCATTTATATATTAATTCATATAAATATTGACTTGAAATTATACATAAATCTATTATTTTTTTCATACATTCTTCTTTAAATTTTTCAAATTGTTCTAGATTATGTTTTTTATATTTCAATAATGTTTCATCTATAAATTCAAAAATTTTTTCTTTCCTATCATTAAATTTATATTCTTTTAAAAATATATTTAAACATTCTATATTTTCATTTAAGATTTTTAATAAGTTTATTTTTACTAAAATAAATGATGTTTTATCAGTTTCTTTTAATAAACCTTTATATTCTTCTTCTTTTAATTTTAATTTTGGATTATTTAATAAGTCGTTAATGTCTTTAGATAATTGTATTAATTTTTCCTTTGGATAATTTTTATTTCTAAAACCAAAAATATCAATTTCATCTTTGTATTTATTTAATTGACATTCAATATTAAGGAAAAATGTGATTGTTTGAATTACAATATCATTTTCGATTTCTGTTTGATTATAAATTTTTAAAACAAAAGTATATAAATCTAATTTAATTGAAAAATTATCATTTAAATTTTGAGTAACATCAAATATAACTTTTAGAAGAATTTGAATTTTTGATTCATTTATTTGTTCATTTTTATAAATTATTCCTTCAAATTTTTGAGCATCAAATTCAATTTTTGATATACAATCATATAATTTATCTGTAGTAAATAATTTAGTTAAAATAGTAAAAACAGATAAAGAATCAAAATTTAATAATTCAATTAAAATTTTTTTTTTAATCATCCAAATAAAAGTATCTTTAACTAAACTTATATGTTTATCTTCAGGAATTTTTTCTTTTTTAGGATATTTTATTCCATCAATTAGCAAATTAATATACCATAATAATTTATCTCCAATATATTGTTTTGAATTTACAATATCAAATAAAGAATTATTATTCAAAGCTTCTTCATAAGAAATAAATTTATCATATACTATTTCTTTAGAATTAACAAACATATCATAAATTTTTAATATAGGTTCAAAATAATTTTCCTCTTTATTATTCATATAAATATCAATTAAAGAAGTAATTAATTTATATTGAACACAAATATTAATAATATCTTCAGAATAAAAAGAACTAAGATTTAAATGTATAAAAATTAAACTTAAAGTTTCAATATCATTTTTTTGAATATAAAAATCAACAATTTTAAGTAAGGCATCGTATCCGATATTTTGATTTTTCATATTATCATTTAAAATAAAAGGTTCTAACTTTTCAATAAAATCTTCAGAATAACCTTTATTATCAAAAATAGGTTTTACTTTATTTATTAAATAATCAATATCATCAATTAAAATACAAAACTCAATACAAATATCTAAACAATTATCTAAATCACTATTCTCAATATTAATAATACAATAATGAAGTATTATACTTTTTAAAGCTGAACCAACTTTCATTTTTCTTCCATTTTCATCTATTGGAATATCTGGAAAAGATATATTTTTTCCTAAGTAAATATCTAATCCTAAAGTTAAAGCTTCCATCCATTCTCCTTCTTGTTTTAAATTATTAATACATTGTTCCCAATCCAACAACCTACCAAAAGAAAAATTTTTTTTTGTTAATATATATAATGTTTTCCATTGATTTATTATGAAATTATTATATGTTGGTAATTTAATATCTCTTTTTTTTTCTGATAAATCTTTTATTATTGACTGAAATAAAAATTGATCATCCATTTTAATATCATTCAATTCTGGTTTATGTTTTTTGTTTAATTGAGGAATAATATTATGATCTTCTGTTAAAGTTATATCTCCTGGAGTCATTAAACCAGTATTTAATACTTTAAAGCTTTTATACATATTATCATATGAAAATAAAATAGAATCAGATATAAAACCCATTCTTAAAATTTGACTTGTATTAACATAATGTCCAACTAAAATTAAATTCTGAAAACCTGTATTTTTATCTATTTTAACTACATAAATATATATTATTTTTTCCCAAGAAACAGAAAATAATCTATTTTGTTTTCCTATATCAATATTATTTTGTTGTGCAATTGGGTTTAATTCTTTTAATTCTTCTTCATTTAAACGACCTAATATACTTAAAGGAGTATTTCTAGGAATATAACCAAATCCAAATGATATATCTGGAATATAAGATTTGGAAAAATATAATGGACGATGAATTTTATATAATTGTTTTGGTTTTGGATTTAATTGATAAATTAATATTATTTCAGTACAAGCTAAAGCAATAATTTCAGGATTAATTTTTTTAAAACATTCATAGTTTTTTTCCTCATTATTAAATTTCAATATATCAATTTGATAAAAAGGAGTCAATTTATAATAAATAATATTTACATTAGAGACATTTAAATATAAAAAATTTTGGCTTAAAATTAATTTATTAACATAGCCATTACAATCAGAAGAAATAAATTCAGTAATTGATTCTTCACATTTAATAAATTTAGCACATAAAATTCCATTATCATGTTCATCTTTTAATACCTTTTTAACTTTACCAAATTTCAAATCCCATAATATAATATATCCATTATTATATCCTGCAATTAAAGTTGTCATATCATCAGATATATCCATACATAAAACTTTACAATTTAAATCTTTATAAATAAATGATTTTATTTCACATTCTTTATCACATGAAAACATTTTTATTTTACCCATTGTATCTCCTGTAAATATTAAATGCTTTTTGGCTGTTATTGAATTAATTGGTGTTTTTTCTCTAAATATTTTTTCAGTTAAATTTTGTTTATTTGGAAATTGAAGTATTGTTGGTTTTTTATTTAATTCACTTTCATAATTTTTAAGTTTAAATAAATTTTTTTTCTTTTTTATTGTTGATTCTATATATTGATTCTCCATATAATCAATAAATTCAATTGAATTATTAAATTTTGGAATTTCTATTTTTTTCTTTTTTTTTGATTGAGCAAAACTTGGGATTTCAGTATTTAATAAATTATTTATTTCTGTATCTTTTATTGATGAATCAATATTTTCTAATTCTTTTAAATTCTTTTGAGTTGAATTTAAAAAATCTAATCTATTTGATGTTCCTGAATCAACATCAACATATTCTTCTGTTATTTTTAAAACATCATCAACATTAATGTTAATATGGTCTCCTGATTGAACATTTATATTTTGAGAATCTCCTATTGGAATTGAATTTAATAAATCATCTACGTCTAGATTTAAAGGGTCTTTATTATCCATTTTTAAATAAAAAATAATTATTTTTTTGATTAATTAAAAAAAGTTTTTACAAAGAAATAATATTATTTTCTTAAACTTGCTATTTTATTGTTATTAGATATTTAAAAAGTAAATATAAAATGATTTAATTTTAGAAATCAATATAATTAAAATTTTTACTTTTCATTTTATTTTTTTTACTTAAAATGAAAATCATAAATAAAAAATAAAATATAAAAAAAACCTAAAACAATTTATTGTTTATCAAGTAATTTATCTTCAAGTTCTTTTTTCTTTCTTTCAGCTTCTTGTCTTTTAACTTCCTTATAAATAGCAAATTGTTCTTCAGAAGATTTTTTCATAACATTATTACTTTTAATTTCATTCATTCT
>JAEEGL012577294.1_pt1 | contig 25446 bp, 19 predicted proteins | sample 9134231 | NCBI WGS metagenome assembly JAEEGL01 (sample SAMN16246548, study PRJNA631951) | gut metagenome | biome: gut microbiome; feature: rumen; material: fiber-attached | host: Bos | place: Iran: Karaj | collected 2018-10
CATCTCGGCACTTGTTGTTTTTCCGTCGGTTCCTGTAACACCGATCATTGAAAGCTGGCCTAAGGGAGCTCCGTAAAAACGGTTAAGGATCTCGTTCATCGCACGCTGTGAATCCTTCACGACCACCTGGGGTACATCAATGCCGTCTATCTCGTGCTCGCAGACAACCGCAACGGCTCCGTTTTCCACCGCGCTCTTCGCGTAATCGTGTCCGTCAACGGTGAGGCCCTTTATTGCTACAAATAATATGTTATCGCCCTTTGTGCGGGAATCATCGGAAATGGTTTTGATCTCCAGGTCATACTCGCAGGGATAAAGATCTCTGAGTTTCATTATTTCAATTCTTCCTTTATGGCTTCGGTGATGATGTCAAGGCCCTTGATGAGTTCTTCATCGGTGATGGTAAGGGGAGGAAGTATCTTAAGTACGCTGTCCCCACGGCCCGCACGCTCGATTATGAGTTTCTTTTCAAAGCACTTATCCGCAATCCTGTGTGAAAGCTCGGCATCGCCGATCTTTGAAAAATCGATACCCCAGATAAGTCCGATGCCGCGAAGGCTGATACGCTCATCAAGGGGAAGGATGTGCTCCTTAACATAGGTTTCAACTATGGTTCCCTTCTTTACAACCCCTGCGTCCACTCTGTTGTCGATATTGAAATCGATGGCAGCCTTTGCAGCCACGAATGCAAGCTGGTTTCCTCTGAAGGTTCCGTTATGCTCGGCGGGCTTCCAGATATCAAGATCCTCCCTTATAAGAAGAAGGGACATGGGGAATCCGTATCCGCCGATGGACTTGGAAAGTGTGATCATGTCGGGCTTGATGCCTGCACGCTCAAAGGAGAAGAAGGTTCCGGTTCTGGAACATCCCACCTGTACATCGTCAACAACAAGCAGAATATCATTTTCCTTACAGATCCGGTCAAGTCTCTGAAGCCATTCGATGCTTGCCACGTTTATTCCGCCTTCGGCCTGAACGGTCTCAACAAACACTGCTGCCGGCTTCTCAATACCCGAATGATCGTCGGCAAGTATTGCTTCAAAATAGTCCATGGAATCAAACCTGATATCGGTTCCGCTCTCATAGGGGATAAAGGTCACATTGTTAAGGGGAACACCCGCGCCGTTTCGGCTTGTCTCATCGGTTGTAAGTGCAAGGCTTCCGAGAGTCATTCCGTGGAATCCGCCCATGAATGCAACCACGTTCATTCTCTTTTTGTTCTTGCGGGCAAGCTTTAAAGCAGCTTCGTTTGCGTTGGTTCCCGTAGGTCCGCAGAACATGAGCTTGTACTCAAGTCCCTTGGGAGCAAGGATCCTGTTTTCAAAGGTCTCGATAAACTCGGCCTTTGCCTTCGTGTACATATCCATTGCATGGGTGATGTTGTCCTTTAACAGGTAATCGATGAGCTCACCCTTTATCACGCCGTTGTTGTGTCCGTAATTAAGGGCACCGCAGCCTGCAAGGAAATCGAGATACTCGTTTCCGTTCTCGTCATATATATAAGATCCCTTTGCGGTTTCAAATACCACAGGATACTTTCTGCAGTAGGATCTGACACATGATTCGTTTTCTTCAATGATGTTTCTTCTTTCGCTCATTGTTTGTTCCTCCTAAACGTAAGCGGGTCTCTCGGGGACCTGATTCTTTATGAAATAGATTTCGTACCAGATAAGGAACGCATAAATGGTATAGATCTTTCTTCCGTTGTTCCAGCGGCCGGATTTATGCTCCTCCAAAAGGTGCATGAGCTCGTCCTTGTTAAAGAACTCCTCAACCCATTCCTTTTCGAAGGTTTCCTTAACCTGCGCATACCATCTGTCTTCCTTTATCCAGTCCTTGAAAGGAACAAGAAAGCCCAGCTTCTTTCGCTTTGCCCACTCCTCGGGAATGGTCTTGTTTGCGGCCTTTCTGAAGGCATATTTGGTAATGTAGTTATGGATTATGTACTGAAGCGGGATTTCCTCGCTTACCTTGAAAACTTCCCTGTCAAGGAAAGGAACACGAAGCTCCAGTGAGTTTGCCATGGTCATCTTGTCGGCCTTTAAAAGGATATCGTAGGGAAGCCACAGATGCATGTCGAGGTACATCTTCTTAAGAAGATCGGGCTTGTCCTTTATCTCCTCAAAGATCGGCCTCGTCACATCCTGATACTTCTTTGATGACCTGTACTCGGGCTTAAGAAGAAGGTCCGCTTCTTCATTGTTCATGATGAAAGCCTGTCCGATGTAGCTGTCCTCAAGCTTTGAGCCTGCTCGGATAAGGAAATGACGTCCCTTCATCTTTGGCATCTTCACCGCTATATTCTTCATCATATTTCTGAAACCGAAGGGAAGCTTCATGTAACGCTCATATTCCTTCGGTGTCTCATACTCGTAATAACCTCCGAAGAGCTCGTCCGCACCTTCGCCGGAAAGAACAACCTTAACCTCCTTACTTGCCATGTTTGCAAGGAAGAACAACGGTACAGCGGAAAGATTTGCGTGAGGTTCGTCCGAATGATACTGAACCGTGGGAAGGATATCAAAAAACATCTCAGGAGTGATATCCTTCTGCTGATGCTTCATGCCGAGGATATCGCAAAGGCCCTTTGCATCTCCTATCTCGTTAAAGCCGGGAGCGGTGATATTTCCCGCAAAGCCCACCGTAAATGCCTTGTCCACATTTGCGTTTGCAACGATGTAGCTTGAGTCAACACCTGAAGAAAGGAAAGCACCTACCTCAACGTCTGCGATCTTATGATGCTCGATGCTGTCCTTCATTATGGAGTTGATCTTGTCGACACATGTATCAAGATCGTCGTTGTTGTTCCTGTAATCGATCCTGAAGTACTGACGGATCTTCATCTCGCCGTCTTTGTAGGTAAAGCAGTGTCCGGGATTTAGCTTGTGCACATTCTTAAAGAAGGTGTCCTCCGGAACCGAATACTGATACATAAGATATGTCTTTAAAGCCTCTTTGTTCAGTTCCTTCTTAAAGTTCGGGTGAACGATAAAGGATTTGATCTCCGATCCGTAAATGAACAGTTCGGGAGTGGTGTAATAATAAAAGGGCTTTATTCCGAAAGGATCCCTTGCTCCAAAGAGCTGACCCTTGTTTCTGTCCCAGATGACAAATCCGAACATTCCGCGGAGATGGTCAACCACGTCCGTTCCGTATTCCTCGTAGGCATGAACAATGACTTCCGTATCGGAATTTGTTTTAAACACATGCCCCGCTTTAATAAGCTCAGCCTTTATCTCTTTGTAGTTGTAGATCTCACCGTTGAAGTTGATGACAAGGGACTCATCCTCGTTGTAAAGAGGCTGGTTACCGCCCTCAAGGTCGATGATGCTCAGTCGTCTGAAGCCCATTGCGATCTTGTCGTCAATGAAAAATCCGTCTCCGTCGGGACCTCTGTGAGCGATCCTGTCCGCCATCATATGAGCTATGGGTTCTTTTTCCGCTTTCGGTAATTTATCAATAAAACCTGCTATTCCGCACATTTAAGTTCTCCTAAATGGTGTTTTTGTTTATCCTGTATTTCTTGCTGTAATTGATCGCCCTGAGTATCAGATAAAGCTTGTGCTTTATGGACTTTTCGCCCTTGTACTTAAGGGGATCCACCTTCTTATGCTGCTTCCAGAGCCTGAGTGCTTCCGCTCTGTAGTCGTCGTTCTTCACATATTTCTTAAGGACCGACTTTGGAACCATGGAAAGAAGTACCTTGTCGGTTAAGAGCTCAAAATCATGCTCCGCTCCTTCAAAAACATCCTCCACAAGCATTTTCACAAGATTGTGTCCCAGAGCTGCGATGTAATAGCTGGAACGTGCCTGACGGGGATTGATCTCCATTACCTTGAATTCACCGTCACGTCTGTCGTATTTCAGATCGAATTCCGCAAAACCGTTGTATCCGATGTTCTCAAGGAAAGACTTAAGCTCCTTTACCGTCTCCTCCGTCTTTCCGAATTGGTTGATACCGTTCATCAATACCGTGCAGTTTCCGATGGCTGAAGGCGAATGCTCCTGAAGTCCTATCTGCGCGAAAGTGGCAAGCTCCGCATGTCCCTTTGTATTAACGTAGAATACACAGTCAAACAGGTAAGAATCGTCTCCCGGAATGAATTCCTGAACGATGAGCGTATCTTCATATCCCGAAGCCTTTACCTTGTTTATGAAGTTAACGGCATTGTCGGGAGTTGTTGCCTTAAATACCTTGGGCTGTCCCGCAAAATGATGTTTTCCGTACTCAATACCGTTACTGGGCTTGATGATCAGGGGATAGTACATATCCGAAGGAATGGGCTCGGTTTCTTTTTCCTTGCAGTCGTAGTAAAGAGTCTTGGCAAACTTAAGTCCCGCCTTGGCAAATGCCTTGTAGAAGGTCTCCTTCACAAGGAATTCATCCACGATCTTAAGGTTCGGGGAATTAAAAACAAAACGCTCCGAAATAGCTTCACCGTTTTCCACCAGGAGACGTACATACACGTCGTGACAGGGGATCACGAGTATCTTCTCCCCGGAGAAATTTGCATCCGCATATTCGTTAAGGGCCTTTAGAAAGCCTTCCGGGGTCTTAAGATCCGGGTGGTAGGTTATGTTCATTATGGATGAATACTGGGTAAATCTGATGGGTTCCGTGGCAATGACGTCGATGTTCTCACCATAGGCTTCATGGTAGCATCTCGCCATATAGTAAGTATTCATATCGGAACCTAGCAAAACTACTTTGTGCTGCATTATCAATCCTCGTAGATTCTTGGAATGGATGAATCGAGATTTGTCATCAATTCATACATGGTTGTCATTACATGTCTTGTTATGGAACGTATCGGGATCTCACCGCCGAAGACCGTGACCTTGTCGTATTTCTTAACGGTCTCATCCGCAAGGATCTCACACATGCCCATACCGACTTCTCCGATGATGGGGTACTTCTTTCCCTTTATCGAAACAAAGCTTCCGACACGCTTTCGGTTGATGCCGTCTGCGTAGCCTGTATCTATGGTGGCAACGATCTCGTCCTTTTCAGCCTTGTGGCCCAGACCGTAGCCTACATATTCCCCTGTCTTTACCCTCTTGGTCTGAATGACTTCGGTGTAAAGAGTGAGGGCCGTTTTAAGATCCAGCTCCGGATATTCGTTGCAGGGCTTAACCCCGTGGATCTTATTCTTGAATTCATGTTTGAACTTTCTTAAGCGGCCTTTGATATCGTCTGTATATTTGTTCATGAGGTTGAAGCCGTAAAGAACAACACCGAATCTTACGGCCGTTGTGTACCCGGGCTTCTCATGGGCCATTACTGTCTGGCTCTTGTCTATGTGGACCATAGGGATATCCTTTAACGGAAGATCCGCGGTCAGTTCCTCAAAGCGCTTAAGGTCACGCTCGTACTCCACATCCGCAAGACCTGTTGTATGGAAGTGGGAAAACAGACCTTCCACCGTAAGATTCTCATTTGACACAGCCTTTTTATATATGGCCTCAAGTTCTTCTTTTTCCTTAAAGCCCAGGCGGTTCATTCCGCAGTCCGCCTTGATCTGGAGTTTTAACTTACAGCCTGATGAAAGGATATCCTCAAAGGTTTCTGCGTCGTTTACACAGACTGATATGTCATTTTCTTCGCAGATCGGATAATGCTCCTTATGCACAGGTTCAAGCATTATCACGGGACATTCCCTGTCATATTCCCTTACCTTGAGGGCCTCGTTAAGGTTCGATACCGCAAAGGCATTGATGCCTCCCCGCTTAAGGGCGGGAATGATGCCGTAGCCGTGACCGTAGGCATTGCCCTTGACCACTGCGATGTAATACTTATGAGGATATGCTTTGGTCAATACCCTTGCATTGTTCTCGATTATTTTGTTGTCGATGGTTATGTAGGTATTTCTATAGTATTCGCTCATGATATACAAATGATAACAGATGGATTATGAAATTAAAAGTCATTAAAAATGCTGTAATATATACTAAAAGTGCTATGCAAAAAACTACCCCGAAAAGGGGTAGTTTCATTGTCATCGTTCCTCTCGGAAATATGGCAGTCCCAATGAAGCCGGGGGCTGATTTTCGCGTTTGTTACGCATGCTGGTGATAACAAGCACGATCATGGTAACAATATAGGGGATCATCTTGTAAAGCTCCTTGTATTCCATGTGATCCATACCTGTAGGAATATAAAGATAGATGATGTAAAGTCCGCCGAAGAGTATGGAAGCAAAGATGCCAAGATCGGGCTTCCAGATAGTGAAGATAACCAAAGCGATGGCAAGCCAGCCCCTGTCTCCGAAGGCATCATTGGACCAGACTCCGCTTGCATAGTCCATTACATAGTAAAGTCCGCCAAGACCTGCGATCATACATCCCACGCAGGTAGCCACATACTTGTATCTCGTTACGTTTATTCCTGCCGCATCCGCAGTTTCGGGACTTTCACCCACCGCGCGAAGGTGAAGACCCCTTCTGGTACGATTTAAGAAGATCGCAGCAACAATAGCAATGATGATGGCTGCGTATGCAAGGAATCCATAGGACAGAAAGATCTTTCCGAACCATCCGCAGCTGTCTGCGAAGGGAAGGGACTTACTGAAATATGCGCTGGTCTTTGAAAGTGCTATGGAAGGAACATCTGCGTTGGCAATCTTGATCAGTGAGCCTCCGAAGAAGTTACCGAAGCCCACACCGAAGGTTGTCATGGCAAGACCCGTAACGTTTTGGTTGGCCCTTAAAGTGACCGTAAGGAAGCAATACAGAAGCCCCATCAGCAAAGATCCCAAAAGGGAGCAGAGAAGGGGGATCGCAATTGCGAGAAATCCGTTTATATCGCCCTTTGCGGAATTTTCGTAAAAGAAGGATCCGATAACGCCGCTGATGGCTCCCACATACATAACACCCGGGATACCCAGATTTAAGTTTCCGGACTTCTGGGTGATGATCTCACCGGTACTTCCGTACAAAAGAGGAATTCCCTGAGCAACTGCCCTGGGTATGAATGCCACAAGATCAATCATCATTTTCTTTTTCCTCCTTTGCTGATTTTCTGAAATTAATCTTATAGTGGATGAAGAATTCACATCCGATTATGAAGAACAAAATGATACCTGTGAGTATATCCGCAAAGGACTGGTTAAGTCCGAAGGTGGTGGATATCTCTCCCGCTCCTCTCTCGAGGAATACGATGAGGAGGCTTGTGAATATCATTGTGATGGGATTGAACTTGGCAAGCCAGGAAACCATTACAGCCGTAAAGCCCTGACCTCCCGCAATTGTAGTGGTCAGTGTGTGATTTATGCTTCCTACAAGAAGAAGGCCTGCGATACCGCACATTGCTCCGGATAACAGCATTGTACGGATAATGACCTTTTTAACCTTCATTCCCACATATCTTGCGGTTCTCTCACTCTCACCCACAACGGCGATCTCATAGCCGTGCTTACTGTAGTTTAAGTAAATGACCATGGCGAAGGTAAGGATCGCAGCAACAACAATACTCAAAAGGTATTTGTTTCCAAAGAGCTGTACAAGCCAGCCCAGGTTTGAGTTCTGATTAATGATACCTATCTTACCCGAACCCTTGGGAACTTCCCATTTGATGATATAGTAAGCAACCAGCTGGGTTGCGATATAGTTCATCATAAGAGTGGACAAGGTCTCATTGGTGTTCCAGACTGCCTTAAGAATGGCAGGGATCAAAGCCCAGACAGCGCCGGCCACGATACTGCTTATCACCATAAGAAGAACAACAACCCCGTTCGGAACATATAATCCTGCGGGAAGTCTGTCTCCTAAACAGATCATGCATGCAGCAGCGGCAAGACCGCCGATGAGCACCTGACCTTCGCCTCCGATGTTCCAGAATCGCATCTTAAAGGCGGGTGTCAGAGCAAGGGATATGATCAAAAGGATCGAAAGGTTCTGGAAGGTGACCCAGGTCTTTCTGGCTGAACCGAAGGCACCGCTCACTATGGTGGCATAGACCTTTATGGGGTTGTCACCTGTAAGACAGGTGGTAAGGATCGCGCAGACGATAAGGGCCGCTACAATGGCTATGGCTCTTACGCCCCAGGATCTTTTCGTTGAATAATCGTCTCTCTTACTGATGTGGAAAAGAGGATCTTTTGCAGTATTTTTAACATTATCTGCCATTATCTTCACCTCCCACCTGTGTCATCATAAGTCCCACCTGATTCTTGTCGGCGGTACGTCCGTCGATTATTCCGCTGACCTTTCCTCCGCAAAGGACTAAGATCCTGTCGGAGATCTCAAGCAATACATCCAGATCCTCGCCTACAAAGATGACGGCAACTCCCGCTTTCTTCTGGCGATTGATAAGATCGTATATTGTGTAAGAAGAATTGATATCAAGTCCTCTTACTGCATATGCGGTAAGCAAAACCTTGGGAGCGGAGGCTATCTCACGTCCCACAAGGATCTTCTGAACATTACCGCCGGAAAGCTTTCTGACAGGTGTATCAACACCCGGTGTAACAACCTCAAGCTCGCTTATTACCTGCTCGGCCAGATCGTGAGGTGCTTTACGGTCCGTGAACAGTCCCGAACCCTTTCTGAAGGAACGAAGCATCATGTTGTCTGTAAGGTCCATGTTACCCACAAGACCCATACCGAGACGATCCTCGGGAACGAAGGACAATGTAACGCCCATTTCCTGGATCTTCAAAGGATCCTTGCCCAGCAGTTCTTCCTTTCTTCCGTCGTCCGAAACATAGGAAATACTGCCGGCTTCCGCCTGCTGAAGACCTGCGATGGCCTCTAACAGTTCCTTCTGACCGCAGCCCGAGATACCTGCTATACCAAGGATCTCACCGCTGTAAGCATCAAAGGAAACATCATCGAGTTTAAGTATGCCGTCAAGGCTTCGAACCGTAAGGCCGCGTACTGCGATACGCTTGTGAGGATCCACGGGATCCGGCCTTTCTATATTCAACGTAACGGAGTGACCAACCATCATGTCCGTCATTTCCTGGGCATTGGTGTCCTTGGTCATCATATCCCCAACATAAGCTCCGCGCCTTAATACCGCAACCCTGTCGGAAAGAGACTCAACTTCGTGCATCTTGTGAGTGATGATGACAATGGCCTTTCCGTCTTCACGCATCTTTCTTAAAACAACAAAAAGCTTCTCCGTTTCCTGAGGAGTCAGAACCGCTGTAGGCTCATCAAGGATAAGTATATCCGCGCCGCGGTAAAGGACTTTGACAATCTCGACAGTCTGTTTCTGAGAAACGGACATGTTGTAGATCTTCTGATCGGGATCAACGTCAAAACCGTATTTGTCGCAGATCTCCCTTATCTTTGCGGCAGCTTCCTTTTTGTTAAGCTTCCCGGGAAGTCCCAAAATGATATTTTCCGTGGCATCAAGCACATCCACCAGTTTAAAATGCTGGTGAACCATACCTATTCCGTGGCTGAAAGCGTCCTTGGGTGAAGCGATTACAACTTCCTCGCCGTTTATGAAGATCTGTCCCTCATCCGGAAAATAAATGCCCGAGAGCATGTTCATCAGCGTTGTTTTTCCTGAACCGTTCTCGCCTAAAAGCGCAAGGATCTCGCCCTTGTAGATATCAAGGTCCACCTTGTCATTGGCAATAACGGAGCCGAATGATTTGCTAACGCCGCGCATTGTGACCGCAGCAACTTTCTTGTCCAAACCTGTGTCCTCCATATGTGATATAAAACGGAAAAGCGGGAAATGCCAAAATCGGCATTTCCCGTTTATTTTAACACTTTTATGCGAAGAATTCATTATGAAATTCCTTCGCGCCCTTTGTTTTTACCGCGGCATTAGAATGCGGTATCAAGAAGGGTGATGCCATCGATCTGGAGATCGAAGTAAGGAGCAGAACGGAAGCCTTCGCCGGACTCGTTGAAGTATCCGTCTGTGATAACCTCGTGATCACCTTCGTAAGCTGCGTCTGTATCAACGTCAGCCATGTAAGAAGTAAGGTCCTCACCGTTTACGGTGAATGTAGCGATATCAAATACATGGAGCTCGCCTGCAAGAAGCTTTGCCTTTGCATCGTCGATAGCTGCCTGTGTACCTTCAGCTGCAGCTGCGCCAAGGTCTGTTAAAAGAACAGAGTTTGTAGCGATGGTTCCTGTCCAGTCTGCAGGGATCTCGGTACCGTCCTGAACGGCCTTGATGCAGAACTCGAAGTAAGGAGCCCAGTTGATACGTGAAGAAACGATGTATGTGTTGGGAGCTGCCTTTTCGGTAGATCCGTTGTAGGAAACATTGGGAACACCTGCGGTCTCACAAGCTGTGGGAGCACCCATTGAATCGGCATGCTGGGAAATAAGTACGCAACCGTCGTTGATAAGCTTTGTAGCGCCTTCCTTTTCAGCGGTCTCGTCATACCATGAACCTGTGAAGGTAACTTCCATTGTAGCGGAAGGGCATACGGAACGAGCGCCAAGGAAGAATGATGTATAACCGGAAATAACCTCTGCGTATGTGAATGCACCGATGTAACCCATCTTGCAGTCAGCTTCGGTGATCTGTCCGTTTGCAATCATCTCGTTAAGCTTCATACCTGCAGCGATACCTGCAAGATAACGTCCTTCGTAGATAGCAGCGAATGCGTTGTGGTAGTTTGAAAGGCCTTCAGTGTGAGCCTTTGTACCTGTAGCGTGGCAGAACTGAACATCGGGATGAGCCTTTGCTGCCTCGATCATGTAATCCTCATGACCGAAAGAGTCTGCGAAGATAACGGTGCAGCCTGCATCAACAAGATCTTCAGCTGCTTCGAAGCATTCCTGACCTTCGGGAACGTTGGTCTTCTGGATGTACTCAACGCCAAGAGAATCACAAGCCTCTTTCATGGCATTGATGAAGTTAAGGTCGTAGGTTGAGTTCTCGTCGTGAAGGAAGATAAATCCTGCCTTTACAGCCTTCTTTGTGTCGTCAGAGCCTTCTTTTTTAGCTCCGCCGCAGGCGCAAAGAGAACAAACCATAGCAAGTGTTAAGAGTAATGCAACTAACTTTTTCATTTTTCCTCTCCCTGAATAAGTGTTTTTTTGTTTGGGCAAACCCCTGCGGATTTACCGTTTACCGTGTAAGAGTAGCAAATAAGGAATTAAAACGCAATATGTTTTTACATAAAAATCCCGGTCCTTTATCCGTCTTTTTTCGACAATTTTAAATAAAGAACCGGGAACTTAACTTATTTATCCTGACTTCTGAACTTTATCTCGCCATTGGAAGCATCCATTTCTTCGATAATGGCAAGTGACTCAAGCTGATAACCCAGATTTCTGATTATCTGGCCTCCCTGCTGGAAGCCTTTCTCGATGGCGATACCGATACCTTCAACCGTTGCACCCGCCTGATTGACTATCTGTATAAGGCCCATGAGTGCACAGCCGTTGGCAAGAAAGTCATCTATTATAAGAACATGATCTTCGGGTCCGAGAAATCTCTTTGAAACAATAACATGATTTACATTTTTGTGGGTGAAGGACTCAACCTCCGCAGTATACATCTCACCGTCGAGATTTATGCTCTGGGTTTTTTTTGCAAAAACAACGGGACAGTCAAAGTGCATTGCCACAACACTTGCGATACCGATGCCCGATGCCTCTATGGTAAGGATCTTGTTTATGGGCTTGCCCGCAAAACGCTTTGCGTATTCCTCTCCCATCTTATCAAAAAGCTTTATGTCCATCTGATGGTTTAAAAAGCTGTCTACCTTTAATACATTTCCTTCTTTAACGATACCGTCCATAACGATCCTTTCTTCAAGAAAGTTCATTGCAGGTTCCTCCTTTTACGCTTATGCACCTATGGTATCACCGACTCGTTCCCAAAACAAGAAAAAGAAAAAACCGGCCGGGATATTTCTCCCGACCGGTGTGAAGATCTTTATCAGTTGAAGAAGGACATCTGGTCCGTAAGCTGGTCCGAAAGTTCCTTTACGTTCTCAGCCTCGTCCTTGGTTCCGTTTACTGCTGCCGCAATGCTTTCTACCGAAGCACTTACTTCCTGGCTGGAAGCCGCATTCTCTTCGGAGATCGCCGACAGATCGGAAATGTTGTTAAGGACGCCTTCCTTGATCTTTGCAAGGGATTCGGCCTGTTCACCTACTGTATCAACACCTTCGGACATCTTAACTCCGTTGGCCTTGGTCATTTCCATCTGCTTGTAGGCATCTGCCAGAGCTTCCTTCTGCTGCTCAACCAAAACTCCCACTTCACCGGCCATTGTAACGGTCTTCTGTGAAAGAGTGGTGATGCTTTCGATGATCTCTTCGATCTCATCTGCGCTCTTGCTGGATTCCTCGGCAAGCTTCTTTATGCTTTCGGCAACTACCGCAAATCCTCTTCCGGCTTCACCTGCACGCGCTGCCTCGATGGAAGCATTAAGTGCAAGGAGGTTTGTCTCCGTGGAGATCGAGGAAATGGTCTCTGTAGCTGTCTTTACACGATCGATGGCATCGTTTGTCTCCTCGATCTGACTTCTGATGGCATCAATGGATTCACTGGATTTATCTGATGCAGCCTGAAGGATATCCATAGCTTCAACAGCCTTTGCATTTCCTTCGGATGTTTCTTTTGAAAGGGAAACCATGGTTTCAACGCTTCCGGTAATAACGTCGATGATGTCGCCCATGTTGATGACTTCGGCATTTGCATCCTGTACGGTTTCCGCCATGCTCTGAGCAGTCGTTGCAAGTTCGCCCACCGCGCGGCTGATCTGATCGGTACTCTCAGCGGAATTACGTGAAAGACCGTCCACCGTTGTTGCAGTCTCATTAAGTCTGTGAGCCGTATTCTTTGCATCTCCGATGATCTCGCTTAACTTGTTTTGGAGATTGGATCCCGAATCCTTAAGATCTTCGAACTCTTTAATCGAAGAGCTGATGGTGAAGTCTGCATTAAGGTCACCGGATGCAAGTGTGTCAAGAGACTTTGAAACGACTTCAAGCGCTTTTGCTATCTTCAATGCGATGAAGAAGATCACAACAAAGGCGATCACAAAGGATAATACTCCCACAACGATAAGCTGAGCGGTTGCCTTTCCTATCTGCTTCTCAACATATTCGGATGTCTTTCCGGAGAAAGCCATACCCCAGAAATTACCGTTTCCGTCATACATAGGGAGATAATATACATAATAGTTTTTACCGTTGATGACTACGGAATCGGATCTGTATTCCTGTCCCGACTTGACCGCCGCATATACGGCATCGGAAGCCTTGGATCCTTCATTGTAGGAACCGTCGGCATTTTTAAGTGATGTGATGAATCTTGTGTCATCGACAAAGAGCGTCATCTCAACGCCTTCGCCCTGGAGCATCTCAACATATGCGTGATCGGCGTATTCATCGTAATCCACCGCACCATTGGCAATGACATCATAAATGAAATATTCTCTGAGTCCCTGGGACGCGATCTTAAGCTCCGTAAATACGTCCTCTTTCATGTTACTTGTTAAAGATTTTACTGAGATCAATGTTGTGATAAGAACAACAACGACAAGCGGCAATGTGCCGATCATGACACACAGTGCTTTAAAAGATAAACCTTTTTTCTTCATTACAGATATACCATCCTCCAAAGTATATTTTCCAAATAGTGGGTTCCCCAACCCGCGTTTATGTTACCCCCACAGCATTAACACATAATTAAATTTCGTGCTTATTTCGTCTTTAATTCGTGTTTATTTCGTCTTTTCTTCCTCCCTCGACGCTTTCGTAATATTCTTCAAGTCTGGGCCTTGCCTTAATGTAGTAGGGCTTTAACCGTTCATCGAAGTGCCGTCCCATACCGTCCATTATGATCCGATCCGCTTCTTCAAATGACATGCTTTCTTTATAAACTCTCTTACTTACAAGCGCATCGTATACATCTGCAATGGCCATGATTCGTGCTTCGATGGGGATCTCCTCACCCTTAAGTCCGTCGGGGTAGCCCGATCCGTCCCAGCGTTCATGATGATAATGGGCAACATTTTCCGCAACTATATGAAACTGCACATCGTCCGTATCCTTTAAGATCTCATGAACGATCCTTGCACCCTCTGCGGCATGTTTCTTCATCTCGTTAAATTCTTCTTCGGTAAACCTGCCCGGCTTTCTCAGCACAGCGTCGTCTACGGCGATCTTGCCCAGATCATGCATTGGAGCCGCCTTTACAAGATCTTCGCAGAAATCCTCGGTAAGTCCCAGGGCATTATCCTTTAAGATCTCATCAACCAGCATACGCACACAGACACTTGTTCTTCTTATATGACCGCCGGTGGAATTGTCACGGCTTTCAACCATGGTCGCCATACTGAGGATCAGGTTGTTGTGCATGTCAACAAGCTTCTGCGTCTTGCTCTCGACTTCTTTTTCAAGTTCCGTGTTGTACTTGTCGATAAGCTTTATATACTTCTGATCCTTTGTGTCATCCTCAATGAATACCTGATATCCGCGCTTTCTGCTGCCGTCATAGAGGTAGTCCACGGTTATGTTGTAGATCCTGTCGTTTTCTTCATCCTCCGGGTCATAGATCCTGAACACGCTCTTGTCAAAGGCGTTGTCGTCGATAAAATCCCCGATCCACTGAAGAACATTGTCCTTAAATGCCGGACTGTCAAGGATCGACTGATCCACACTCAGTGTCTCAAGTGCGGGAATGATCGTTTTTGCGGTATCATTGCTTCCCAGATATCTCAGTCTGTAGTCAAAGGTGATAAATCCCATTTCACTGTGCTCTACCATTGTCGCAATGACGATGTCGCTTGTCCTGTACAGACTCATCCGATCCACGATCATCAGATAAACAAACTGATTGAGGGCATAAAGAATTGGCGTGATCTCCACATCCTTTATAAACAATCTGCCAAACAGATATACCCCAAAAGACAGTACCTCAACAGAAAGCATCTGATAAAGAACGCTCTTCGGTATCTGTACCCTCTTGTGTATGGTATAAATGATGACGCCTATGGAAAGGATATGATATAAAAACAAAACTGCATAAAAGATCGTATGGGGCAGCGCATATTCCTTCACGAGAATGATCCGGTTATCGGGAAGCATCGCAAGCCGCACACTTTTGTAAAACCAGGGTAAATATGTAACCGTAAGAACGCACCCGTAAAGAAGCGAGTTAACGATCATGCCTATGGTCCTTATCACTCTGTTTATCTTTACCTGACAGAGTTCAAAGATCGCCAGCATAAAGAAAAAGGGCAGAAATGCCCCGCCAAGATAAATTGCCTTCATGGATATGATGGCCGACTGGAAATCTTTCGAAAGAGAATACATCAGATATGCAAGATCTACGACCGGTAATAACGTAAAGATAACGGTGATATTGACATTATAGTGGCGCTGCCACTTAAAAACGTATATCACCGTTAATACAACAGAAAACAAAAATAAAGTTGCGTAAACAACAGGCGGCATAACCATCTCCCCCGGACACTGCGTTTATCACGCAGGTTATGTACCCGTATATTATAACAGATTTACTGCTTTTTTAACACCTTATCAAACTCATCCGGGTGACCAATTAATGGTAAATTACTTAAAAATAATAAAGACGCCGCAAACACGGCGTCTTTACATCAATTTCGGATCATTTTCCGTTTAAATAATCGATCGCTTTCTGAAGCTGATTGTCAATTGCGGCATCGCTGTAATAAAGATCACTGTCAAACTCTATCTCGATATCGGGCTTGATACCCACACCGTGTATGCATTCGCCGTTGGGTGTGTAATAACGTTCCGTTGTGATCTTGATACCGCTCTCGTCGCTTAAGTATAAAAGTCTCTGAACGATACCCTTACCGAAGGTATTTGTTCCGATGATGGTACCCTTGTTGTAATCCCTGATGGCACCGGTCATAAGCTCCGATGCGCTCGCGCTGTATCCGTTTACAAGAACGACAAGCGGAATATCAATTTCGTTCTTTCCATCGCTCTTAAAATCTTCCCTGTTGCCGTATTTATCAACGGTGTAAGTAATGACGCCCGCAGGAACGATCTCGCCGCAGATATCAACTACAGTCGAAAGGTTTCCGCCGGGGTTATTACGAAGATCTATGATGAGGGATTTCATTCCCTGATCCTTAAGATCCTGATAAGCCTCACAATACTGAGAATACGTTATGTCATCAAACTCTCTTAACTTAATGTATCCGATGTTATTCTCAAGCATTTCATGTGTAACGGTGGGAATCACAACCTTGCCTCTGGTTGCGGTAACATCAAAATTCTCAACGCCCTCACGGTGAACGGTAAGAACAACATTCGTGTTCTCAGGTCCTTTGATCAAAGCAACCGCAGCCGAAAGTTCCATTCCGTTAAGGTCCGTTCCGTCAGCAGCTACGATGATGTCGCCGCTTCTGAGACCTGCCTTTTCTGCGGGAGAACCTTCAAAGACCTCTGTCAAAAGCGGATATTTCGTTGCATCATCTATCTGAACATAGGCTCCTATGCCGTAATAAATGCCTTCGCTCTCGGAAAGGTAGTCTGCAAACTCTTCCTTCGTGTAGTAAACGGAATACTTGTCACCCAAAGCCGAGAAAATACCATCATAGATAGCTTCCTCGATCTTATCCCTGTCTATATCATCTTCAAAGAGGAAGGCCTGCTCGATGATGTCATATATCTCATCAGACTTCTTGACGATATCGTCGGTGATGAGTTTTCCGCCGTCAACCGAAGATGACTGCTGTGTCTGCTGCTGAGGCAGTGTATATCCGAAAAATTCGGAGAGTTCGTTGCTGAAGGGATTGTTACCTGCCACACTGCTATAGAGCCTTGCCTGACCGATGATGGCTCCGACGGCGCATATCGTTATCAACAATCCTATAGAAGCGGCTCCTGTAAGGAATCCCGCCCAAAATGATTTGCTTTTTTCTTTCTTTATATCCATGATCATTCTTCTTTCAAAATCTTATTTCAGATAATTCCAGGGGCTTACGTAAGCTCCGTTGAGTCTCACACCGAAGTGGAGATGGTTACCCGTGGAACGTCCCGTGGTACCTACCGCAGCTATGGTCTGACCTTTGGTCACCGTATCGTTTACGCTCACATAGAGCTTGCTTGCGTGCATGTAGATGGTATACAGGCCGTCACCATGGTCGATCATGATGTAGTTACCCATGGACCAGTTGTAGGTTGCAGCAACAACAACACCATCGTAGGCTGCCAGGATCGGTGATCCTGCGGGAGCTCCGAGATCGATACCGCTGTGGTATGAAGTAGCTCCGGTAATGGGGTCGGTCCTGTAACCGAAATCATCCGTTACCCTTACGTAGTTGGGACAGGGCCATGCAAACTGGCCGCCGTCGTAGATCACGCTTCTGTTGAGCTTCTTTTTTTCTTCCGCGATCTGCTTCTCAAGTTCAGAGATGACCGCAACCTCTTCGGCGTATTCCGCTTCGGCTTCGTTTATCTGTGCTTCCTTGTTTTTGATATCGCGGGTGTAATTTGCAAGTTCGATCTCTTTTTCGTCTATGAGGGCCTGAACCGATGCTTCTTCTTCCTCCAGAGCAACTTCCGCTTCGTCGAGAGCGGCCTTCTCGGATTCAAGAGTCTCTTTGCAGATCTCGGTCCATTCCCTTGCCTCTTTGTAGGACTTGAGCATCTTCTGGTCGTATGCCGAGATCATGTCGATGTAATCGGCCCTTGTAAGGAAGTCCCCAAAGGATTCCGCCGAGAGCATTATCTCAAGATAGAAGGTATCGCCCTGTTCGTACATGAACTTGATACGCTTCTTCATGGCCTCGTACTGGGCATTTTCCGTTTCGATGGCCAGTTCCAGCTCCGCCGTCGTTTCCTCGATCTCCTGCTGTTTCTCGGCGATAAGATTCTTTAACTCTTCGATCTTATCCTGGATCTCCACCAGATTTGCATCAAGCTCGGAGATGTAGGAAGCAACGTCATTCTTTAAAGCTTCAAGCTGCTTCTTTATGGCCTTTGCATTGGAGATATTTTCCTTAAGCTTCTTTTTAAGAGCTTCCGCTTCCTTGATCTGCTCCTGCTTCTGTCTGATGCTCTCGGTAGTGCTTGTCGTTCCCGCATAAGCGGTATACTGATCCCCGGGATTAAAGAACATTGCCGCGCAGAAGATTGCCAGCGTAAGGCCTGCTATTCTTCGGATTTTGTTAAACTTTTCGATAAACATTTTTCCTCCACTCAATCAAACACGAAGATGTTTGCGGACAGTCGTAAAACTTCCGAAAAACCCTATTCCCACTCCTATGAGAAGTGAAATGGGAAGCAGAGTGTGGAATATCTCTTGTGCGGAAATGAAATTCAAAAGCGATGAAAGCACGTTGAACTTCTGGGAGATAAACTCAAGCGCCCTGTTGTAAAGCAGATATATGATACCAAGAGGTATGGCGGAACCGATAAGTCCTATCAGCATGCCCTCGATAACGAAGGGGGCTCTGGTGAAGTAATCGGTAGCTCCCACATACTTCATTATGGTGATCTCCTCGGAACGGACGGAAATGCCGATGGTTACCGTATTGCTTATGAGGAAAACGGAAACCGCAAGAAGAAGAGCTATGATGCCGACGGATACATATCCGATGAGCCTGTTCACTCCGTCAAGGGTTACCGCCGTCAGTTCGCTTCTTTTTACTTTCCTTACTCCGTCTATGGATTCAAGGAAGGTAACCAGACTTGACTGCATTGATACGTCGCTCAAATATATGTTGTATTTCTCGGAATCCGCCAGAGGGTTCTCAAGGAATCCCTGACTGGCCTCTTCGCCAAGATACTTGTCCTTAAAATATTCCCAGGCTTCGTCGCCGGAGACAAACTCGATATTTGCAACCTCGGCACGATGCTTTATCATCTCGCCGATATCCTCTATGCGCTTATCCGTAATATCCTCGTCAAAGAATACGACAACGCAGACATCCTCCTCCGCAGCCTTGACTATGTGCTGGAAGTTAAGGAGCACGGCATAGAATACACCGAATAAGAACAAACAGGAGGAGATGGTCGCTATCGAAGCAAGGGAGAAGAGCTTGTTTCTGAATATGTTCTTGATCCCCTGCCAGAAGGTATAAAAGAATGTACTAATCTTCATCTATGTATACCCCCATTTCCTCATCGCTTATGATAACGCCCCTGCGAAGAGTGATGACTCTCTTGTGCATGGTGTTTACTATCTCTTTATTGTGGGTAACGACAATAACGGTGGTGCCGTTTTCGTTGATCTCCTCAAGGAGGCTCATGATCTCGTTTGTGTTGGCGGGATCAAGGTTACCCGTAGGCTCATCCGCTAAGATGATGGAGGGCTTGTTTACGAGTGCCCTTGCGATGGCCACTCTCTGCTGCTCACCTCCGGAAAGGTGTCTGGGCTTTGCCTTATACTTGCCCGCAAGGCCGACTATGGATAAAACTCTGGGAACGTTTCTTCTTATCTCACGACCGGGAGTTTCCACGATCCTCTGAGCAAAAGCAACATTCTCGTAAACATTTCTGTCCTTTAACAGACGGAAGTCCTGGAATACGACTCCGATGTTCCTTCTGTACTTCGGTATCCTCCAGTGCTTGATGCGCTTAAGGTCGTAATTCATACAGAAGATATTTCCCTGGGAGGGAGTAAGCTCACGTAAAAGGAGCTTGATAAGGGTGGATTTACCCGATCCCGAAGGACCTACTATAAAAACAAACTCACCCTTCTTAATGGTAAAGCTGATATCTTCAAGTGCCGGTGTGCCGGCATTCTGATAACTCTTGCTTACGTGGTCGACGATTATGGCTTCATCATCGGCCATGATCTTTTTTCTTCTTGGCATAGATTACCCCACATTTTTAATGATTAATCGATACTTTCCATATACTTCATGTATTTGACTACCATAAGAGCGATCTTGAAAGTGATGGCGTCCTCAAAAACCCTCAGATCAAGACCGGTCGTCTTTTGAAGCTTGTCAAGTCTGTACACCAGAGTGTTTCTGTGGATGTACAGCTGTCTGGATGTTTCAGACACGTTTAAGCTGTTCTCGAAGAATCTGGCGATGGTAACAAGAGTTTCCTCGTCGAAATCGTCGGGGCTCTTTCCGCCGAATATCTCCCTTATGAACAGTTTGCAAAGAGGAAGGGGAAGCTGGTAGATAAGACGTCCGATGCCCAGCTCCGAATAAGCCACGATGTCTCTTTCCTCGAAGAAGATCTTTCCGACATCCATGGCCATTTTTGCTTCCTTGTAAGAGCGGCTGACTTCCTTGATCTCGTTGACTACGGTTCCGTAAGCCACATGAACATTCTCCATTCCCGCCTTTTCAAGGGTGGTGATTATGTTCTTGGCGGCACGCTCGATCTCACGCTTGTGATCGGAATCCTCAACTTCCTTCACAATGATGACATCGCTTTCGTCAACGGCTGTGATGAAATCCTTGGAATTTGAGCCGAAATGGGTACGAACAGCCTCGAGCACATTGAAGTCGCGATGACTTTCGGACTCGATGATAAGAGCCACACGCTTCGCGTCCGCCTGGATATGAAGCTTCTTGGCGCGGCTGTAGATATCAACCAGAAGAAGGTTGTCAAGCAGCAGATTCTTTACAAAGTTGTCCTTGTCGAACCTTTCCTTGTAAGCAACGATCAGATTCTGGATCTGGAACGCCACCATCTTGCCGATCATGTAAACATCTTCGCCGGTACCGGCTGCGATCAGGATATACTCTAACTGTGCCTCATCATAGATCTTAAAGTAAGAATAGCCCTGGATCTCCTGGGAGTCTGCGGGTGAAGTGGCAAATTCCCTGGCAGTTCTTGATACATCGTTTAAGTTTGTCGTGGTCGAAACAACTTCCTTACCTTCCGTATCAACAACACAGAGTTCTACTCTGGAGATGGATTTAAGGCCGTCAATTGTTCCCTGAAGGATCTGGTTGGAAATCATAAGTACCCTCTCTTTTATTGGACATTTTTCACAAGTATATTTTGCACAAAATGTCAGATTAACAATCCAATACAGAGTCCATTTTATACTATTTTACTTAAAAATACCATACTAAAATGAAAGTTTTTCGTGCATTTTTTCGTTTTTTACAATTTTTTTGTGCATTTTCACAATTGTGAAACATTACCCAAGAACGATTTACATAACAAGAAACCGTGTGTTTTCCCACAAAAATACCGATTTCCTTTGCCATTTTCACAAATCAGCAAAAGAAACCGGTATTGAAATTTTATTACTTTATAAGCCTTATTTTTCCTGTATCCGTTATCTCTATGATGCGATTCCTGTAGAGATTTCCTACTGCTCTCTTAAATTCGTTCTTGCTCATTCCCGTCTCTCTCTTTATGACTTCGGGAGAAGCCTTTTCGGAGAAAGGAAGGACTCCGTCGTAGGATTCGATGAGTTTTATCAGTTCCTGCGCATCGCTTTCGATCTGAAGATATGCCTTCTCACGGACGCTTAAGTTCACCTTTCCGTCCTCACGGACCGAAATGACTCTCGCAGCGACCGTATCGCCGATATCTACGTTTCCGTATAGTTCCTTTAAAGGGATAAGTCCCTGATATTTATCGTCAATGGCTACAAAGGCTCCGAAATTGTCACTGGTCTCATAAACCGTTCCCGTAACCCTGTCATCCTTCTTTATGCCCTCTGCGATGGAAAGATAGGGATAAACGTTCATGGTGGCTGCGATCCTTCCGGATTTATCAAGATAAACCGCAGCAAGTACCTCATCACCTTCCTTAACACGCTTCGTCTGTTCGGCAAAGGGAAGGAAAAGATCCTTCTCAAGCCCCCAGTCAAGAAACGCTCCGATGGAAGAAACCTGGGATACCTTAAGTTTTCCCACTTCATGAAGGGTTATGAAGGGTCTGTTGGTGGTTGCGATCATGCGGTCCTTAGAATCCCTGTAAACAAAGACCTCGATGTCGTCCCCTTCCTTAACTCCTTCCGGAACCTGTTTGGCAGGAAGAAGAACATGCTCGTCCCCTTCCGGATCCTTTAAGTAAATTCCGAACTCAACCTTCTTTTCATACTTAAGCTTCTGGAGCTTCGCCATTTCTATCATATTGTGTACCTCGTCTTTCCGTCCTGTGGTTAATAGAAAAGACCTCGGCTTTATACCGAGGTCTGAGCTGGGCTACAAGGATTCGAACCTTGAAGATGACGGAGTCAGAGTCCGTTGCCTTACCGTTTGGCGATAGCCCAATATTCATCGCTTCCCGCGACACCTAAACAATATACAAGATAGTTTATGATTTTGCAAGTACTTTTTTCAGTTTTTTAAAAAATTTTTTTCTGCCCGAAAAACGAGGGACGGAAGTGACTCCGTCCCTTATGTGTTTTTCAGACAGAGACGTCAAAGTTGGCACCAACGTTAGGGTTGACCGACAACTCCATGGCGGAGCTGTCAATCATCTGAGCGATCTGATTTCCCATCTGCTCATTGGTGTCCATTGCTTTGCTGAGTACGGCAGTTCCCACACTCTGCATTATCTTTGTCTGGGACATGTTCATTGCCAATGCGGCAATATCCATAATGAAGACCCTCCTTTCCATCTCTTTTCTGTATATAATATATCGGCAGAATTAACCGATTGATAAGGGTGTTTTCCCTTTCCCGGTCTTACTTTCTTGTTATCTTTATCTCGGCCTTTGCATCGCTTCCGCTTCCTGTGATACTCAGTACTTCTATTTCATATCCGAAATCGGTTCCGTCGTCCATGGCTCCGTTGTAAAAGAAATCCGAATAATCCGAGATATTGAACGCATCGCCTTTCTTAAACAGATCCTGAGGCTCGATCCATGGCCTGAACTCAGGACACTCAAGATTCGTTAATGTATTGACCTTTCCGGCCTGAATGAGTTCGATATTATAGAAGCCGCTTCCTGAGTAGGTGTTGGGATAATGGATCGTTCCGACGGTACAGGGCTCCATGTCGGGGAATTTTTCATTCACATAATCATTCTTCTCCATAACAGCGTCGACGTGATATATACGTACTCCCGTCTCACCTCCGAGCATAAAGTACTCCGCGTCATATCTGCTTGTGCCGCATTCCGAGAAGAGATCGACCATAATATATTCGCAGAAAGGTCCATCGAAGTACGAATCTTTTCCCGGTATTACAAGATAATCCCCGGTTGCGGACATGGCCCCGATCTGTATGGTCTTTGATTCTCCGGGCTTAAGATCTTTGATGACCTGAGGATTGCCCCAGCCCACGGCATACTTCGAGTAAACATTCCAGTCACCTTTACTCGAATCCTGCATATCAAAGCCTCCGAGAGCTGATATTCCGCTGTAATTTACATCATAGTAATCTATAAGTCCGAAAGTATGGCTAAATTCGTGTATCAGCGTATTATCGCCAAAATGCGATGCGTTCATGTTTACAGCGCAGTTGATCGTCGGCTTGTCGGGCGTTCCCGCATATTCGTTTCCGTAAGTTTCCCTGTAATTTAACGCTCCCTCAAAGGAAATGATATCGAATCCGTCATCACCGGTATCTCCTGCATTCAGGAATATCACAGAATCAAAATACCCGTTCTTATCCCTGTCAAATGATTCATAGTCAAGATCGGGATAATTTTTGTAGAGCCACTTAAGCACCTTCTTAAAGAACTTCATGTCGACGTTCTTTAATCTGTTTCCTGCAAAGGATCCTCCGTTATACCAGTCTGTCATATATGATGAAACCGTAAGCTGTCCGTATGAAGCCTCATCAAAGTATTCACTGAGAGAGAATCTGCCTTCCTCCATACGGTCGGAATAATCCGTGACTGTGCCGTCAGGAAGAATAACACGTCCCAGCTCGGTCTTAAATTTCTCCAGCACTTCATCCGTCGCATTCTCAGGCTGATCCTTCCACGCGATGGGGATAACCAAAGCCTTAAGTTCGCCTTCAGCCTCCGGATATGCAAAAGGAACAAGATCATGCATGGTCTTTGCTCCTACCACTTTTTCGCCGATGCTGAAAGGAACATCCGCAACAAAACCTTCCGAAAGCTTAACAGATGCCGTATATCCTTTATGGACGTTGGCATTGTTCTTATCCAGGACATTTCCGGTATCATCCTTTAGATTAAGAACTTCCGGTACGCGGTTTTCGGAAAATTCAACCATAGGCCAGAAATCAGCTTCAAGTACCTGTCGTTCAAATTCTTCTTCCGTATAAGGAAAATACTCATGCTTAAGATCGGGAATTCCCACTAAAGACAGCGTATATATGCCGTTGTCCGGATCGTAAAGTTCAAGTAAAGGATCGTACTTCTCGCCATCAAAATACGGCCGATACCACATGGGATTAAAGATTATCGTCTTAAATCCGGTCATCTCATCGTCCTTTTCGTATCTGACAATGAGCTTGGTTGCCGTCATCACATCTTTATTTGGCCACCTGTCAAGTTCACTTGGCACTGATGTACCGACTGCGAAGAAGTTGGGTTGCAGCTGTGCAAGAGAAAAAAATCCACGATATTTGGCTGCTCGCATGGGGTTCTTTCTGCACAAGCCCACAAAATAATGCTGATTGATCGCAAAAGTCAGATCTTCCTCGCTCTCGAGATGAGGGTTCTTTTCAAGACTGTATGCTGCAGTCGAAAGAAACTGATCCCACCAGTCACCGCCTCTTTTAAGCTGCGGAACAACGGAATAGATACGTCCTATGCTGTCTAAATTGATGAGGGAGCTGTTCCTGTCAAAAACGATCTTTCCCTCGCTGATCTCAACGCCCCATCCTTTGAAACGGACATCCTGTCCCTCGGGTCCCTCGGCGATAAAGGTAACTGTTCCGTCATCATTCTTCACTATGCTTGAAGTATCTATATTCTCTATAACATCCCAGGCAGGAAGCTTATCAAAATCGAGATCAAAATTCCTTGTCTCCCACATGCTTCTCTTACCCGGCTTTTTCTCCGGATCCAGCCAGAAAAACATAAATATATGCAGGGCACACAATAAAACAAAAACAACAAGTGCGAATTTGCCCAGTCCTTTCAGAAATCTTTTAAATCTTCCCGGCTTTTTCTCTTTTACTTTCTTTTCCTTTTTCATGACCTTTTCTCACAATCTCCCGGTTGTATAAAAACAGCGTAGCAGTCAAAGGACTGCTACGCTCAAATGGTCTGACTTTGCGGGTGCTTTATACCGCTCCCTCAAATAAGTATTTATCAAGCCTTGCCGTCTGAACCAAGAACATTGATGATCTTGTGAGCAACCATGTCCTTAACAGCCTGACGAGCGGGCTTTAAGTACTGACGAGGATCGAAGTGATCGGGATGCTCTGCAAAGTACTTACGGATGTTACCTGTCATTGCAAGACGGATATCGGAGTCGATGTTGATCTTACATACTGCAAGGGTAGCTGCCTTACGAAGCTGCTCCTCCGGAATACCTACTGCATCGGGCATGTTTCCGCCGTACTGGTTAACCATCTTAACGAATTCCTGAGGAACTGAAGATGATCCGTGAAGAACGATGGGGAATCCGGGAAGTCTCTTGATGCACTCCTCGAGAACGTCGAAACG
>JAEEGL014658432.1_pt1 | contig 25445 bp, 30 predicted proteins | sample 9134231 | NCBI WGS metagenome assembly JAEEGL01 (sample SAMN16246548, study PRJNA631951) | gut metagenome | biome: gut microbiome; feature: rumen; material: fiber-attached | host: Bos | place: Iran: Karaj | collected 2018-10
ATATGCTGATGTATTGAGCGGACTATGAATTCTAAAACCTGCATAACCTAAAATTTCATCATCATTTTCATTAAATTTATTGTTTCCGTAGTCAAAATATTTGGCTGAAAAATTGATTGGTTTTGAAACGTTATTGACAACCTCATTTATTTTAACCGGAATTTTAAAAATACTCCCTAAATGAAAAAATTGAACTTCATACGGTAGCTTTTGGTTATACCAAGGCCCCGCTTCTCTTACAAATCGAATATCACGATATTGGTCATACGATAAATTTAACAATTCTGAAGAGCCAATTGTATCTGGTACAGCATAAGGCATTTTTGATAATTGTTTAGCCTTATCAATAACATTCTGAAATGAAAAATTTGTAACCACTAAATTCGGGTTTGTTTTATCTGTAATTTGTTTGTAATAAATAAAACCGTAATAACAACAAAAGCAAAGAATAATGCTTAGTAAACAAATCAAAAATTTTTTTAACATTCAGTCCTCGTAAAATTATCATTCTTTTACAAAATTTCGCTTACAATATGCAGATTATTTTCGTTAGTCAATAGAAAATACATACTTTAATTTATATATGCGGGAAAAACTTAAAAAATGTCGTTTTTATGTGGGAAAAATACATAAAAATGATTCTAAAGATGTATATGTTTCTAAATAAATTATAGTAAAATTACTACACCCCGGTCTTAACAATCCCTTTGCCGAATTTGGCTTCCAGCTCATCCACCAAATGCGAGAGTTTGTCGTCATGAGGTTTTACTTCCTCAAACAGCGATTGTTGCACTTCGCCGTAGGTCAGATGTGTCAGAGTTACGCCGGTTGAGCGGTAAATTAAATTCGGCCGGTAGAGTTGTTTCAAGAGGCTCATAGCGGTCATGCGTACTTCTTGGTCGCCGTTGGTTGGGTTGGGCAGTTTCGCCTCAATGGCGAGATATTTAAAGTCCTTCGTGCGGAGCATAACTTCCACCCCTTGGCAAAAGCCGTTCCACCGCCGCAATTTTTGACATGCCTCGTGAACATGCCGATTCAGCTCATGTTGCAAATACGCCAAACTCTGCGTGAAGTCCTCAAAACTTCGCGTTACCTGTATGCTCTGCGGGGCGGTGGGCTCGTTGTTGACCAAAGATGTTGCAATACCGGTCAGCTCGCTTTTTAGGTTTAATCCGTTGATTCCGAAGGCTTTCCGTATCCAGCCGTTCTCTTTTTCCACAAAGTCCTTAATCGTAAAAATCCCGCTGAACTTCATGTGCTCGCTGTTTTTGCGCCCGATACCGCTCACGTCCTCAATCGACATGCTACCTACAATATCCAAGATTTTATCGGGCGGAATCACAAATATCCCGCCGCTCATTTTCGCCTTATCGCTCGCCAATTTCGCCAGCGTTTTGGACGTTCCCAGACCGATGGATACAGGGATGCCGACCTTATCCCATACGGTCTGGCGGATATTTTTGATGATGTCGGTATAAGTGCATTGATAGACCTTGTTAAGTGAAGTCAAATCAACAAATGCCTCATCAACCGAAGTCACCTCCACATCCGGACTGAAAGTTTTGATGGTGTCCATCACTTGTTTGGAAATCTCGGTATAGCGGTGGTGGCGGGCCGGAAGACAAATCGCGGTCGGAAAGTTCGGCTTAACCTGAAAATACGGCTGGCCCATTTTAATCCCGAGTGCCTTGGCTTCCTTTGAGCGCGACACGATAATGCCTTTTGACCCACCGCCGGTCATCACGCACACCGGTTTTCCTTGCAAATCGGGGTTATCTTTCCGTTCGCAAGAAACGAAAAAGCAGTCACAATCTACAAGTGCAATAACGTGCTAGCGCATTTTACCTCTTCAAAATATAGTATGTGCCTTTGGTCGAGCCTTGTTTCTCTAGCAAGTCCTTTTTAACCAAATTTTGTACGGTCTTTTTGACGGTCTCGCTGTTTTTGCCTAAAGCTTCTGCCATTTCTGAAACAGACCAATTTGTTTTATCTTCAAAAAGGTATAATACGGCTTGCTCGGCTTTGCTTATTCTCGTTGTGTCCGCTTTCAAAGCTAAAGCAATTTTATCTTCTAAATGGCGCTTTTGCTTGGCAAGCGAAGTAATAAAAAATGTCAGCCACGGTTCATAATTTACCTTATCGGTCCAAATTGTCTTTTGCGTAGCGCGCAAAGCCCTGTAATATGCGTCCTTGCTGGCCTCAATAATTGATTCCATTGAGGCATAAGGCATATAATTATAGCCGTTTTGCAACATAAGCATTGTCGTTAAAGCGCGTGAAAGTCTGCCATTTCCGTCCGTAAACGGGTGTATTGATAAAAAATGCACCACAAACACGCCGATGGTGATAATCGGGTGAAAATAGCCGTCCTTAAAATTGATGTTCGTCCAGTCGACCAATTCCTGCATTAAGCGTGGCGTATCAAAAGGCGTTGCCGTTTCAAAAATTGTGCCGATTTCATTACCGTCAGCATCAAAGGCTGCCACGCGATTTGAATCTTTTTTATATTCGCCGCGATGACGCTCGTCTTTGTCTGAATACGAAAGCAAGATTTTATGCAACTGCCGAATATAATTCTCGGACAGATTGATTTCTTTATAATTCTCAAAAATCGTTGAAAGCAAATCGGCATAGCCGGCGACTTCTTGCTCATCGCGCGTTTGAAAAGACTTTTTGTTGATATGATTAAAGACAGTTTCCACCTCAGTATCGTTTAATTTATTGCCCTCAATACGATTTGACGAGCCGATAGATTCAATCGTCGCAATGCGCTTCATGGCTTTTAATTTATCAGGATTAATCTTTATACCGCCGCTGTTAAACGCCCCGTTAAAAGCATCAATTTCTGCTATTTTCTTAAGCATATCCGGCGTAATTGTAATATCTGTCATATTCGGCATTTTAATATCCTTTGCTAATATAACTGACCGATTGCCCTTTAGTTATTTTGTGAATTATACTCAATGAAATCATTCAACGCTTTTCCATCTTCAGTACGCCAATAATATTTACCATTACAAGCTCCACCACCGACAAACTCACCTGCAGTAGAAGGCGATGTAAATTCTAAATCTTTTGTTGTTACATCGTTCACAATATATTTTGCATAACTATCCCGCAATTTTTTCACAGAATCCCGATTACTATAAATTTTACTGTCAATGCGTGAACCAGATAATACAATGTAACGATTGCCATCCAAAACCATCATTTTAGCATCTGTTGAATCACGTAAAAACTTGAATATCTGGTCAGTATTAACCGTATATTTTCCTTTGTAATGGATAGTTTTCTTTTTATTGGCATCGCAAACAATAGAAGCTTTATCAATATCATCTGGAACATTTAATTCTGCATCTTCTATTAGTTGTGCACAACGAGTTAAATGTTTTAATGCGTCTGCTGGCTTTATATTAAAAAACTCACGACCTTTGCGAATTCGTTTATCAGCTAAATCAGTTAAAATTTCATGTAAGTGCTTTTCAAGTTCATTATATTTTGATGTTTTGATTGTAGCATATATTTCAAATGGTAAAGGGACAGCTGTGTTATCTAATTCTTTTGAACGAACATCAACTTCGCGAGAGCTTTTTCCTATTTTTATCCAATCTTCCCTAAAACTTGGATTTGTTAAAATATAAACATATCCTTTTTCTTTCGTCATGGCAAAATCCTTTCATTTTGTTTTATTACCGAAATATTACCGAATAATTCCCGAAAAGTCAAGAAAAATTCCCGAATATCTACATTATTTAAGTCCGGTCGCCGAATATTTTTTATATCCTATAACTTCATAGTCTTAAAATTTCAAAACTATGAACTATGTACTTGGCAAGTGATATTTAAAGGTTTATAGTTTGCAAATATCGCAACTATGAACTACGGGGCAAAATGCAGGTAATAAAGTATTATCAATCGGAAAATCAGGCGCATTGGCGCGAGGAAATCGGCAAAAGCGATTGGTCGGCGGCCGAATTGTTGCACGACTGGTTGGAAGAAGGCAAATTAAAGCAGATGTGCGGAAACACGGCTGAAGTTTATATGCTGACCGACGGCGATAAACTTGTTTCGTTTGCCACTCTGGCGCCACAAGACGAGATTGATGCCCCGGAACTCACGCCGTGGATTGGGTTTGTATATACCTTTCCGGCCTATCGCGGCCACCGCAACGCCGGCAAGTTAATCGCCCACATTTGCGAGGGATTGAAATCCGCCGGCACCGAAAAAGTTTATATTTCCATTGATGAAATCGGCCTTTACGAAAAATACGGCTTTACATTTTGGCAGACCATGACTACACGCGAGGGCAAACCAACCCGGGTGTATGTGAAGAAGTTTTAATAAAAATTGCATGTCTTAATGCAATTTACTATAATCCTATAACATATCAATGCTAATAAAACGTTTTTTAGAAAGGATTTTTATGAATAAAGATGATCTTGAATATTTGATATCAGAATTTACAAAAGCAATAGAGGAAATCAAAGATGGTAAAAAAATAGATAGCGAGAAAAAAAGGGCCGAAGCTGATCGTAAAATATTCGCAAAATATTTAAAATATGACCGGTTTGATGAAGAAGAATATATGTATCTGATTTGTACGCTCATAAATTCTTTTTGCAGCACCAGAATGGGGGCTGATCGCGTTTATGCCACAACAATGAAATTTATAAAAAGCGCGGAACTTATAAAAAACGTTCTTAGTAAAAAAGAGCCGTTGAGTGATGATTCTTTGAATAAAATTCATGAGGCATTATGTCAAAAAATACAATTAACAGAACCGGGAAGCCGAGAATTTACGCCTTATTCTTTCGCTACTAAATTTTTAGCTTTTCACAGTGAATACAGTTCAGTAGGAGGAGAAGGTATAGCTTTATTTCCGATATATGACAGTCAAGTCGGAACTATTATTACCAAATATGGATTAAAAAAGAAACAAACGTTAGAGAAATTTATTAATAAATGGACATTTACGAAAAATGAAGAAGTTTTTGACTTGCTTGATTATTTTAAGGATATAAGAACAATAGATTTGAGAAATTACCCGCAATTTTACAAGCTTATGCGTATTTTGTCTTTATCAACTGGATTAAATTTTACCCAATTAGACCGTTTTTTATGGAAATTAGGCGATAAAGTACAAAAAACTTAATAATTGGGTTTTGATTTTGGTAATGTATATATAAATTAAAAAAACTTCGGCGCTGTAGTATTTTATTTTAGTTTAAAAACGTCAAAAATTGTCGTATTTAACTCTTATAATATAACTGTTTTGAATGAATGGTTTATTGTGGGAGTAAAAAATGAGCGATACGGTAATATCGGCCAAGCATATTTCTGAAATTATGCATGAATATGTGGAAGAACTGGAGTTTAAATACCAAAATCCGGGTAAATTATGTGGAATCTCTACCGGTTATGATTGTTTAGATTATAAATTAGACGGCTTGAAAGCCGGCGAAGTGACGATTATCGGCGCCAGACCGGCAATGGGTAAAACCTCTTTGGCCGACAATTTGACGTATAATATCGCCGCCGGTTTTTATCTGGCGCATCAACAAAATCCCGAAGATGATAAATGTGTGGTGTATATCGGCCTGGATTTGGCACCGAAATTGTTTGCCAATCGTTTATTGGCCTTACAAACCGCAATTCCGGCGTATAAATTACGCCTTGGCGAGGATTTGGAAGAAAATTTTGAAAAAATCTGCAAAGCCGAGCGCGCTTTTAAGGAATTGCCGATTTATTATCTGATTGATGTATTTGAAGTTGACGGTATTGCTCAAGAATTGCAAAAAATCGCCCGGCAGAAACAAATCGGCTGTGTGTTTATTGATTATCTGCAACTTTTGGGCGAAGAATATCAAACAAAAGAAGATTACAGCTTAATAGTTATGCAGCTTAAAACTTTGGCAACAAAGTTAAACGTGCCGATTGTGGTGCTTTCGCAGTTGAAACGGGAGTTGGAAAGCCGAGCCGATAAACACCCGCTTATGAGTGATATTCGCGGGATTATGCGCAATCAAAACGCGGCGGATAATGTCATGTTTTTGTATCGCGAAAGCTATTATATTCAATTTGCGGAGCCGAGAAAACGCAAAAAAGAATCCGAGGAACATTATCAAAAACGTGTGCGGCAGTGGCAAAAACGTTGCGACGAAACAGAAAACATTTGTGAAATTATCATCGCCCGCAATTCCGGTGGCTTTTGCGGCATAATTAAACTGCATTTTGATTGGGCCACCGGATTATTTTGGGAAGAGAAAAGATAATGAAAACAATGCGACCGAAAGTGGGAATTTTTTGGCTTATATCGATCGGAGAAAAACAAACGTTGGTCTGTTTTACTCAAGATATTGATGATGCAAATCATACTGACATGTATTATGATTCAACATTTGAACATATTAAATGTTGGCCGAAAGTTTTGCATAAATATCCGGAACTGAAAAATGCGCCTTATGAAAAATATCCGCGCGGCCGGATTACCCTGGTTTCAAAAGATTATCGACAAGGCGGAACATTTAAATTAATGGCCGATAAAAAGATTTTGGCGCATGAATATAATGTACAAAAATTAAAAGAAATTTACAACATCGACACTCGGTATAAATTGGATATTATGCTTGATTCACATTACCGAACAAGGTAAAATCGCTAAAAGTAAACAAGGATAAGGAGAAAATTATGAAATACGAAACAGGTAAAGCTCCAAAAATGATTGGAGATAAAGAAAATTATCGCTATGTTTTGCAGCAAAACGGAAAAAAGACATTGGTAGTATTGGGTGTGAATCCAAGCACTGCAAGTGATGAAAAGACCGATCCGACAATAGATACAGTTCTTCGCATTGTTCGTGATAATAAAGGTTATGACAGCTTTGCCATGATTAATTTGTATCCTAAAAGAACGCCAAAAGTTTCTAATTTGCCAAGTGAAAAAGAATTTAATGCTAATGAAATGAAGAAAAACTGCGAATATATCCGTGAGCTAGTCAAAAATAATAAAGATGTTCTTCTTGCCTTCGGCAATTGTATTGAAGAAAGAAAATATTTGACAACATGCTTTAAAAACATTGTTGAAACAATAAAAGACTTAAAGCCAAACTATAAAGTTATTGCTCTGACCGGTGACGGAAATCCGTGCCATCCGCTATATGCTTGGCACTGCAATGGGGTTATATTTGCCCCAAATGAAAAAAGGTCATATATAATTCAAGACCTTAAGGATGTGTGCACGCTTCGTGTTTTGAATAAATAAAGTAGCATCAGCCTTTATTTTATGTCGGCATACTTATACAGCACGTCCATCAGCAGCACCATGGCGTAGGTGTCTTGTCCGCAATATTTGAGCAAATCGGCAAACATTTGCTTACTTTCTTCTTCGGATTGAGATCCGTTTAGGAATGCTAAATATTTGTTCATGGCATCGCCGCCGTTGGCAATATTCATACCTTTATAAGACAAATCCGAAAATGCCGGCAATACGTATTTAATCGAAGCCGAGCTGTTTTGTTTCGGGCTGTATAAATAGCGGTTTCTGAACGGTATCAACTGGTCAACCACACGTTCGTTAATAGCTAAAATGTCGGCGCTTAAATCTGGAAACAATGCGGCTAGCTCTTTGTTGCGCGTTTTTTCAAATTGCTGATTATATACAACAACCGAGCCTTTTTTGCCGCAACCTTTAACCAGTGCTTCGGCAAGAGCACGTCGCGGATCCGAGCGTTCTTGATGCAAAAACTCTATGTGCTCCAATTCTCCGCCCGGTGTTTTTTGAATATGCAGTGAAAACTGAAACGGAACCTGCGAATACGGCGATGTGTTATCAAACAACGGAATGGCCGGCATAACCGTTTCATAATCCAAATAATACAGCGGATATTCCAAACTGTTGAGCCATTCCTTGATATTTTCTTTTTCGACGTGGATTTTATCGTTTAAGAAACAGTCGCGGTCTATCAGTTGCTTATCGGTTGTGCAATATTCAAGCGGCAAATCTTTAATATCGCACGAGTGAGTGCTGTTAAAAAACGCATCTGCTTTATCGGCGCGGAGCAAATCAAAAATGGAATACGGCGGCACATCCTTGCCGCAATAACCGTAAAACGGACAATCGGAACAGCTCGAATGAAGCGGAATTTCCGGCTCCTCCGGCATTGTTTGATATGAAAGCATGCCTTTAACATACATCTCTACTTCAGATTTTTTCTGCAACACGGCGTCGGTAACGTCATCTTCGGCAAATAATTGCTTAACATCAAGCGCGCCGTAGCGAACATAGTCACTGTTAAGGTGCAACACTTTACAACGTTTAACCGGATAACCGGCGTTTTCAAACACATATTTTTGGAAAGCCAAATCGTCAATATAATAGTCTTTAACAGAACTTGCCGATTTTATCTCTATTAAATCCCATGCGTCGCCGTTTTTAACCAGAATATCGATCCGGCAGAAACATCCGTTCGGCAGCTTGGCAAACGCTTCGAGCAATACATCATGCTTTTCACTTAATTCTTTGGTTAAAATCGAGCCGTTTTCCACATCCCATGTTTCGGCCTCAACCATAATACCACTGGGATAAAAATCGCGAGCCAAATCTTGCACCCGGTTACCAATATCAAATGTGGCCAAAGTTGCCTCATCATACTCCGGCATAATTTCTTTGCGATTTTTCTTCAGCCATAGAGCCTTTATGCAATCCAGTCCCATTAAATAATCAGATTTTGACAGATACATCGGCTAGTCTTTTCACTTGTTTTTACTCTTCATTACCCGTTATAATATCTTCTAATATTTTAAAATTATCATCATACCACTCTTTATATATCAGATAAATTCTCTCTCTTATGATTTTTTCAGCTTCTTCTCTATTGCTTTTAATATCTTCACCTATTTTAGTAAAAGCAGCGGCAAAATGACTACAGAAAGAATTTTCTAGGAGTGCTATTTGCTTCTCTTTTTCATTTTCTTTATCCAACATAAATTTAATTATAGGAGCATCATCTTGATCTCTACGATTATCACCATATGGCCATGCACGATAGTTTCCGATAGTGTTCCAATTTTTACAATTGTACCAACGTCCTTCTTTCGCTGGGAAAATGTGGTCATAATCAAAAGGTCTATTCATATCATCAAGAGTAAAGTGCTCATTCTTAAATCTTTCTGTCAGATATTTCCGTTGTGCGTAAAGTAAAAGATTCTTTTCCCATTTTATATAATCTCCGAAATCTTTTTCAAAAAACTCTTCATTTTTCCAGATAACTTCCTCTGGTTTAAGAGGGATACGCATTAATTTTTTGCATTCTTCATCATTAAAGAAATCTCCAAGAATGTTCCTAAAATCACAAACTTTATTTTCTTTTTCAATTTTATCTACAAAACTTTCGACTAATTTTTTTTGAGTTTGTTGTTGATATTTTTGATATCCGAACACCGATATGATTGTAATAATCGGGATAAAATATGTTTCTATATTTTTTAATTTTCCCTCATCTCTCTTTTTGAGTAAGTAACACATTAAAAATGTTAAATACATATTCTGTTGCAGTATATCTAAGAACCAAATATAAGGGATACCGTTTTTATTATTAGCGTTATATACCATTAAATCCATTGCTTCGTTTAAAAGCGGTATTTGTTTTTTATTTTCTAACCAATGAATCTGTCCTTTCAAAAATTTTATAAAATCATCCCGTTTATTTTCGGTTTTTAATGCGTTCTTAAACGATCTTGGACTGATATAGAGAGAATGACTGTTATTGAGTAAAAAGTAGCAGATCATCACAAAGCGAGCGGGAGATATACCTGCATTTTTGCAAGCTTCATTTATATCTTCAATATCCTTACGTCCATCTGTTTTTTGTTCCAACAATTTGCTTTTAATAAAAGAAAAATTCAAGTCGTCATTACTGATACGCGTACCTCCGCGATTAATAAGCGTGAATAAATATTCTGTTGAATCTAAGTCTTTGTCAGTATCACTATCAATATTTTCTCTGGTTTTATCTTTAGGAGCATATTCTGTTTGGCCTTCATCTTCATCAATAAAAACAAAAGGAACCCATGTATTTAATATTTTTTTATAAAAATCAGAAATTGGTTTTTCCTCTTTATTTTTATAAGTGAAGTATTTTTCCTTGTATTCATCCTTAAAACTGTCTTTCAATAGGATATAATCATCTTTATTTTTTATGCCGTCATAAGGAAAACCATAATCAAAGAGTATTTGCAAAGCTTTGTTATCCAAATATACATCCTCTATTTTCTCGTTATCGTAAATAATTTTTATTTTTTCTTTGTCTTTATTATCGGGAATGCAGTTATAAATAGCCTGTTTAGCATCTCTAATATCATCGAAACTTAAAATTTTATAGTTCTGACTTTTTTGATATCCCCACGGATGAAATTTTGTTATAACGCGGGTATTGTATTTTCTGTGGTCTTTCTCATCTTGCTGATTTTCTTCGATATCTAAAAAGATTTTCATTTCTTTTTGCATATCAATAATCCTCTGAGCATACTTGCTACTATCATTTTCGGTTTCCCAGTTAAGACCAAGAAGAATGGAAGTTAATCGCTGTTGACCATCTAATATTTCTATTTTTTCACCATTTCTTTTGCAGATAAAACAACCTATAGGAAAACCGCGTAACAAAGAATCCCATAAATTTTCTATTTGGTAAGGTTTCCATACAAAGCCACGCTGAATTGGAGGAAGTTCAATAGATCCGTCTTTAACACCTTCTTGTATTTTTTCTATTGTATAAATATCAACTGATTTACTCATCTTTTCCCCCTTCTTTATTAAGTTTAATCCTTACCACTGGTTTTCAGTCTATCCGACAGATATTCAAAGTCAATCAAAATTCTGTTTATTTATAAATCTTATATACGCCAAAATATGTCATATTTTGCTTGAAAATACACTATTTATTAAATTTTATCGGATAGCGTGTATACGACAATATCCGGCGGGGGTTAATATGGCAAATTATGAAAAAATGTATGACTTGTTTGATTTGGCGATGGCAATGCAGGAATCCAGCGAGGGATTGTCGCTTGAGGATATTCAGCGTAAATACAACGTTTCACGCAGGACTGCCGAGCGTATGCGTGATGCACTGTTGAACTATTTTCCGCAAATGGAAGAAGTTGCTACCGGTGAGCGTACCAAACGCTGGCGGATTACTCAGCGCAGCTTGAACAGTTTTATTTCGTTTTCGGCCGAAGAGTTAGCCGTGTTTAAAACCGCCATTGATAACCTAAAACAAAGCAATTTGCAGGAGAAAGCCGATACTCTCGCCAGAATTGAAATCAAGTTGCGCAACCTCTTAAAGCCGGAGCATAAGACCAAAATCGAAGTCGATGCCGATGAATTGATGAAATCCGAAGGTCTGGTTTTGCGCCCGGGGCCGCGAATTGAGCTTGATAAAAATATTCTGAACACTTTGCGCCAAGCTATTTTATCATGTCATCATATTAAAATGGCATATGAAGCCAAAAATTCCGGCAAAAGTCATGTTTACAGGCTCGTTCCGTATGGTTTTTTATACGGACAGCGCGATCATTATTTGGTGGCCAAGCACAGTGACGGCTATGATAACGGCAAAGCGCACAATTTCTCGCTGCAATGTATTAAAAGCGTGGAAATTCTGCCGGATATTTTTGACAGTTCCGAATTTGATTTGAACGCCTATGCTTTGGAATCTTTCGGCGCTTTTCACGAAGAACCGTTTGATGTGGAATGGCTATTTAGTGCCGATGTGGCCGACGAGGCCGAAAACTTTATTTTTCATCCAAAACAAAAATTAACCCGCAATCCGGATGGCACGCTGACGGTTAAATTCAGAGCCGGCGGCAAAATGGAAATGGATTGGTTTTTATACACTTGGGGCGACGACGTCAAGGTCATCAAACCGAAACCGGAGTAAAAATTTTTTAATTTAAAGGATTGTCCTGCAAAAATTTTTCAAGCATAGCAATATCTCGTTGATAATCATTGCGCTCTTTTTTGTTTTGAGCGATGTATTTGGCCTTAAATTTCAACCGTTGAATTTCCAGCGGTAAATATTTTAACAGAACTTCCAAATGTCCAATATCTCCGACATTTTTAGCTCCCTTGCATATTAAGCAACATGCCTCATCAATATCTGCAAACAGCATTGCTACGCCTAAAATCGTGAGATTCATTCTATCAACGGCGTTAATATCCATATGACATTCATCTATTAAATAATCTATTAGCTTATGCCCTCTACTATAAGCAAAAGCTACATGTAGTAAAGTATCATCGGTTTGCGGATCAATAAAATCTAAAGAAGCACCGAGTTCTAAAATACATTTAAAGCAACCTATACGTCCGTTTCTTGCCGCGTAGAATATAGCGTTTCTGCCTTTTTCATCTTTTTCGTTAATCAGGGATTTTATGTCATCGGTTTCATCTAATATTTTTTTGAAAGCGTTTACATCATCATCCAAGATTGCCTGATGCAGCGGTAAAAGTTTTTCTTCAGTCATTGTATGTCCTTTCGTTTATTGAGCAGGAGTGTTTTCAGCCTTTTATAAACTTCGTGTGCATATAATGCATCAAGCAGAGCGCCGTTGTAAGGCGAATGCTTAATTTTAATATTAAGACGTTCGCTCAGTGCGCACAAATTGTTCCTTTGAGCCGGAAATGCTTTTCGTGCTATTTCTAGAGTATCGGTTACTTTGTTCGGAAGCTCAAAACCAACCTCATTATTGATAAAGTTCATATCAAACTGAACATGATGCCCGATTATCTCTTTACCCTCAATAAAACGCAAAAATTCATCTTTATATGCTGCAAATGGCGGATAATTTTTCAAAAACTTATAATCCAAACCATGTATTGCCGTAACTTCTTTCGGAATCCTGCGCTCCGGATTTATATAAGCATGGAATACCGCTCCGGTTTGAATATCGTTCTCATCAATTTCAATAGCGGCAATTTCCACAAGTTTATGACCATCTTTCGGAGAAAAACCGGTAACTTCCGTATTAATAATTACTTTTTTATTATTGCTCATTGTCCTTCTCCTCATAAAACCATAGTTTCTGATAATCTTTCAGATGTTCGGTATATTTCAACGATGATGTGTTTGCTTGAATTTGCAAAACCGTATTGCCAGATGGATTAACAGCCTCAATATCTATCGGCTCCTTGTATCCGTTTACGGCTGACAGCTTGAAAGTCATATCCGCAGCGAGCAGAATGTCGGAAGAGTCCTTTTGCCAACAAATAACCGGAACGTTAAGTATTTGCGCCGCATCTTTAAGGATAAGCGTTGCTTCTTCTTCCGTAATATCATGCCGCAATTTATATATAGGTGTAATGATAGCCAACAGTTTTTTATCTTGCAAATGTTTGAATTTATCCATTCCCAACCACGCGGAAAGGCTTTTTTGCAGCAATTCTGCATCGTTGAAAAGTGATCCCCGCGGCAGAATACGATCTTTTGAAATTCTATCTTTAACCAACGCATTATCTGATGTGGCTGAATATTCATTAAAGATAGAACCCGTAAAATAATCAAAATTACGTTTTTGTAAAAGCAAAACATACCCGTCGTTACGGTCCAATATCCCTTGCATTAAACTGATAACAAACTGTTCTGTTTGCATGCAATTTCCCTGAATTGAGATTAAATCGCCGGAATTTAGGCAGTTTAGCTCATCCACAAATATAAATCCGGTTTTTATCATTTTATTTTCTCCTCATCGATTTCCATAACTTTGATACCTTCGGCATTAAATAAATCCACTTTGCCGGCGGTGTCTGACTTCATATAAACAAAGTTTTTATCAAATTTTATGATGGTTTTGCCTGTTCCCCAAGCCGGACAGCGCACATAATTTCCATTGTCCGAAACAATCGCTATCGGACCTTGCAAAGTGTATGGAAAAGTCGTGATTTCTCCCGGAACTAACATATCTTTGAGAGTGTTAATTGTTTGTTCTCTCGTCCGTTTGGCAGAAATTGTTTTGAGTTGCCGGAGCAAACTCTCGGCTTGCCGTAATTGTTCGTTAATCCGACTAAGAGTTTCTTTATCTTGCTCGCTGATATGAAGTGTTGCCACATTGGTTTTGATTTGCTCTATCATCGGCATAAAATCGTGATAAAAGGCTTTAACTATTGAGGACATTGTTCCGATTTTCGCTTTAGATATTTCGTCTGTCATTGTCTTTCTCCATGTTTGGGTTATTAAATTCTATAAAAACAATAAAACACAAATACACGCCAAATTATGACGTGTTTATGGAATCATATTTTCATATTATTCGTTTTTATACGGAAAGTTTTGGCCGTTCGGACCGTAGCAGAAGTGCGCAAATTCTTTGTCGTCCATCAGCAAATAACGGCAGGCGTATATCCAAAAATCCAGATTATTATGAATTTTACCTAAGGCACAATCGGTTACAGCCGCGCGGAAAAGCAAAAAATTCTGCAGCACATAATACGGTAATATATGCTCTTCCGGCGGTTCCGGATATAAAGGATTGCAATAGTCATCCGTATCAGAATTACGGATAATGAGCTTATCGTCCTTTATTTCCGTGCGATAATTAAATAATTGAAACGCAGTGAAGACTTCTTCTTCGGTTTCTATGCCGTCAAACAAAATGTTGATTTTTGCTTTCAACTTACGCGGTGGCAATGGCGGATTTATCTTTTTGATTTGCTCAATCAGCAAAAATATACGGTGATAATCAAAAGCAAAATACCGCACAAATCGTTTATAAATCATCATATACAACAGGTTAAACACAAAATCGCCGCTGATATAATCAAGCATATCCCATGGTGTTGTTTTGCGGGCATTTCGGTGGTTTTTATGCCATCGCCAATGCTGGATTTTTTGCCATACGTCCGCGTTATCTCTCACGCTTTTGCATTGTTGCTTTTTGCTTAAAGTATTCATTGTTACTCCTCTTATTGCAAGATATTCAGTAAATCACTTATACTTAATTCCGATACCTGACGTTGCGGAAACGGTACACTGATGGTGTGTTCCGGATCTTTTATGTCTTTAACCACAATGCAGGCCGGCTTCAAAAGCGTGCAAAAAGACGGCATACCTTTATCGCAACCGGTTTTACCGTCTTGCCAATAAGTGCAAAAACTCATGCCGCTTAGCGGACTGCCGCCCAAATGGTAATAATATTTCCCCTCATTTTGCCACGGACTACCATTGCTCCATAGGCGGATTAAATCACCTAAAAACAAATTGATATGGCCGATATAAATACCGTCGATTCCGGTACCTTTGACGCGGATATTCCTATAAGCATCGTTTTGCAAAATCCTGTCAACGTTAGCCATAACCAAGTCTATATTAGCAAACAACGTGTTGATTTCCTCGTTATTTAGCGGTTCTTTCGGCGCCGCACGAAATGTAATCATTTTTCTCTCCTTAAAAGTTAAATTAAAGTCAAATCAACCTATAAAGAGGGCAAAAAATAAACCCATCGTAGGCGATAGGCTTTTAACTCACCTATCATTCAAGCTTTAGCACCGTGCTCTTGCCGGTTGCTGTGTGGTCATCGGGCTTGTCCCTCGCACACTCTTTATAGGTTTTTTATTATTTCGGTTTATTAACCGAAATTATTCATAGACCATATCCATACAACATGGTCCCATTTGTTCTCTTAAAGCATCCATAGCTTTCTTGGCATCATCATAAGTTAAGTATGGCGTTGGTAATTTTACACCTTCAACAATTAAATACCACATTTTCGATTCCTTTCTTAAAAAGTAGGTTTAGGTTAAAGTTAAATACCAAAATAAATGCTAATATATTGTTTTTACATTGTTCTTTGATATTTATTGCATTATATCACACAAAAATAACAATTAATATATCTGTCAACAACAATTATTTTTTCATACATACATTAACGAATGTATAAAATTAATCATCTAACCAAAACCTATAAAGAGAGCAAAAAAATAACCCATCGATAACGATAGGCTTCAAAATCCACCTATCATCCAAGCTTTAGCACCGTGCATTTCTGTCGGTTGCTGTGTGGTCAAAGGGCTTGTCCCTCGCACACTCTTTATAGGTCAGCTACTACATACCTATCAGATATCTTTGCAAAATGCAAGAGTATTTTATCTTTACGGCATGTTCTCCGATAAAATCTTATGAAGCTCAGTTAAGTATTCCTTTGATTCATACGAATTTTGCAGATAGCAACTTAAGCCGATTAACAATGTGTTCCCCAATTGATACTTATACATACATCTGACATAATTACATTTACTTTTGGCGTTTGTTATCTGATATTCAGGGATTTTTATATTAAAATATTTTTCTACCTGTTCTTTGGTTTCCTTACCGTTGATATAGATATACTTAAATTTTTTGTTTAACAATATTCTTTTCAATAAATCATATTCTTTCAAAGCTACCTTTTTCGCTGATCTGGGCAATTTATTCCATTTTTGTTTTGTTGCCCACGGATAGATATCAAGGTGCACCATTGAATTCTCACGATAACATACGCCACCGAACAAACTACCTGCATAATCATCAAGCGCCTTAAACCATCCGTCATAATAAGGATTATGATCTTCATTGAAATACTCTATCAAAGATTTATAAACTTTATCAGCTTGATTTTCATTTAATGCATCAGCGTCATTTATTCCTAGAGTTTCTCTATCAATAAATCTTTTTTCTGCTCCGGATAATATATTGCCGTGCAGATCTTCAAATTCCAAATTAGACGGATTTATGGATATTGTTGCCGCCTCCGCACTTTCGATATTGCCGAAAAAAGGTACCGGAACAGAACGTTTCACTATCGGCATATTTGCATTTTGCGGAATAGCTTGCTTGATATATTCCAGTATTTGTGATTTCAAATCATGCGTTAAAGACATTATCCGTTCCCTTCATTCGTGTGATAAAACCCGATAATCTTTCACAAAATCGAGAAATGTGTCATAACCGATTTTTTGCAATTTTGCAATTCGTGCCGGATATTGTAATTTATATAATGTCTTTACAATAATTTGCCGAATTCGATGAGGTTCTACATTAAAAACAGCCCCAATTTCTTCTAAACTCTGCGGTTGTTTTGTACCGATACCGTAATGTAAACGAAGACAACGTTCCTCACGCGGTGACAAAGTTGATAACAGCTCCGTGATAACACGCATTTTATAACGTTCTCTTACTTCTTTTATATCGATTATTTGGGCCATATTTTTTCCTTTCAAAAGATTATTTATTTAGGTATTGCTTGATTTTTTGCACAAAATTGTTCCACCGCGCTTTTCGCTCTAATTTGCGTAAGAATGCGGAGATTTCCCTGTTTTGTGCCAATATTTTATTACGCCTTAAATATATGCGAGCCGTGTTTCTATACATATCCCGTGCCGTAACGTCGGCACCATTTGCTACCAGATAGCGGATAACCTCGGCATCCGGATTAAACTCCGCCGCCGCCATAAGCGCCGTATATCCGCGGTCGGCGGCATAATTTACATCGGCTCCGGCTTGCACCAGCAACTTAATCACTTCAAGATTATTCCAGCGGCAGGCACGCATTAACGCCGAATTAAAGCGCAAATCGGTCAGTGCATTAACATCGGCACCGGCCTGCAATAACGCTTGAATAACCTGCGAATCGTGACAATATCTGCAAGCCAACATCAGAGGTGTTTCTCCGCTTATGCCGTGCATATTAACATCTTTTCCAGCACAAAGTTCGGAGACTACATTTTCCAAGGTTGCCGTTTTCCAAAAGCTGTCACAGAGCAGGTTTTCAAACTGCAATGCCGCGATAATATCCGCGCATTTTGCCAGCACCGGATTAGCAAGTGCATAATCCTGCGCTGTTTTTCCATCTTTATCCTTGCAATGCGGATTTGGCTGAAAATTAAAGTACCAGCGAACCACTTCCGGCGACGAACAATATTGACAGGCGTACATTAGCGCGGTTTTACCATTTTTATCCGGAAAAATATCAACCGAGCGTGTATCAATAAGCACCGCCAATTGTGGAATAGTTGCACTCCGCCAAAACTCCGCCGTCCACGCTAAATCATAGTAAGCATCTATTTCCTCGTCACTTGCTTCAAGCTCCCACCAATCCGTATGCGCTTGCGGAATGTCCTGAGCGTCTTTTAAAGCCTCTTCCAGCAGAATATCCTGCGGCGTTTTCTCTCTTCTGGCAAAATCAGAATACATTTAACAGTTTCCTCCTCGTTAATTTTCTCTGGAAATAATAGTTATGCAGCACGGACCATACATCTCTTTGATGCGGTCAATATCAGCCAAAGCGTCGCGATACCAGCGATACGGTGTTGGCAAAACAGTGTCGTTAACTTGAATGTAATACATGGTTTTTCTCCTTTAATTTTGGTTGTTACACTTATAATAATTCTTTATCGATTCGCAATTTTAGCACCTTTTTAAAAACAAGTTGAAAAATTAAGAACAAGTTGCGACCTCCTAAACATCAAATCGGCGAATATCGTCATCATCGTAGAAAAACCGCTCAACACCGAATGGTTCAAAATTAAATCCGGAATCAACATCGCGATAAAAACCGACCACAATATTCCAATCGACCAAATCTTTTTTGTGGTTGACCTTGCTTAAATCCGGTGTCAGCTTTCCATCAGGCACGGTTACCACATAAAAACATTTTTTATATTGGTTATTAAAAATAAAAGTCCAGTCTCGCCCCAAAAATGTTTTATCGTCCATATTGGCCCAGAACACTTCTTTACCTTTATAAAGCGCTTGCTTTACAGAGGCAAGGCAGACATCGTCTTTAATTTCTGCACCTTTAGACTTACAGCAATTGATTGCTCCGGTTTTATTTTTTTTAAACGGCCAGCGTTTAGTGATTACCATCTTAGTTCTCCTTATATCAATGGTTAAAACTTATTTACTCTGACAAATTCGCTTTCTTGAACTGTACTGTTCTTTGCATCATACTCCCGATGGCAGTCTCGGCAGATAAAGTGAAAGTTATCAGGATTGGTATGTTCATTATAAACATATTGCGCAAATGTATCCAGATTCACGTCATACACATTACCGCTGATTAACTCACCGGCTGCTTCGAAAGCTTCTTTGATAATTACGTCGCGTCCGCGTCCCCTGACATGGGCTGCTTCCAGAACTGCCTTTTGTCCGCAACGTTCACATGTCCCGGTCTTAAATTTTTTAGTTAAGGCCGGAACCTTATTTTTAACATAATCGTTCAAATATTGTTTGAACTCTTTAAATGTACCGATAAATCTTGCCATTATTTTTCCTCCATGGTTAAGTTGCAATTATTTACCTTTTTTTCTTTTCAACAGCCGAAGTATAAACTTCGTTCTGGCACTCATTTTTTTACTCATATTTTTCTCCCTCTACAAACATACTATAATAGTATATATAACAATATATTTTTATAATGTCAATAGTATTTTTAGATTTTTTTAAATTTTTTTCATTAAAAATAATTTTTAACGTAAATTCAAAGACTAAACCGCATAAAAAATATTTACACTATTATTTTATTATTATTGACATTTTATATTTTTGCTGTATATTATAGAGCTAAATATGGAGGATTAAACAATGAAAAACAGTGGATTAAGTTCATCTTGGTGCCGATTCGTTCTTAATGAGGGCATAATCCCCTCGATGATTGCACGCCAGATAAAAAACGACGACAAGGACAAGCAAGATGCAAAACTGCTTGCTTCTATTCTGATAAAGCGTGAGAATTTCAATGATACATTACATTCCGAAATTGTTTCAATGACCCGAACAAGTTTTCGCAACGATCCGGAATTAACTGCTTGGTTATCTAAAACTGACAGTTTGTTAAGTGTTATTATTAATTTTGCGGATTCGCAAAACAATGATCAGATATATATGGGGGATTTGCTGGACGGAGCTTATAGCAGCTTTATTAAATCCTGTCCGTTGGTATCCGAAGAAATAAAAAACGAATACCTGCATCCGGGTGAACAAGTTCGGGTTATGACGCGCACTCGAGCAAAAAATTCTTCATACATCAGAAAAGATGATCATCCTAAAAAACAAGAGTTTATGGCATATCTGCTTGATAACGGATACTCCCAAAATACGTGCAATTCTTACAAAAGCGCCATAAATACGGCATCTTCCATGTTTTTTAATAATTCCGAATTATGGAATGTCGACGATGCTACGGCAGTACAAAAAATGTTGGATGAACACCGTCATGATCAGGAATTTATTGATAAGGATGGAAAAACCAACAAAGCACTTTCCAACGGCCTCCGTAGATATATCGAGTTTCTGAAGGAAAGAGAAAAAATGAGTATTCATAATCGTATTAAATAAGTTTGTACTCTCTTAATACTTTCTCAACAGCTGTTTTACATTTTGTTGAAGCGCTCGGTAACCATTTAGATGGTGATGTATCTGAAATGCCTAAGTTCTGGCACACCCATTTTATGTTTTGCATCTTCATATGCATGGATCTCTTTCCAATATCTGGGCAAAGTTTTCTAACATCTTCAACAAGAGCTGTTAAGGGAGTAGTTTCTTTTTTTATAACATACCAATCTATATATTTTTTGGCACAAATGTATTCTTCTTGCTCTGTCCATACATGATTAGGCTGTTTTATTAATGGCGGAGGGTCCATTGGTCCTCCTTGTCCCACTTCCAATGTTTTTATTTTGTTTTGAGCTTTATTAAGTTCAACTTTGGTATTTTCTAATTCTTTTTGAATATTATCAAAATCCTTTATTACATCTTCCTTCTTTTTTATATTTTCCAATAAAATAACAAATTTTTCTCTTTCATAATCCTCTGGAGCTCCTTTAATCATTGTTTTAATTAACTCTAAAAAAGCATCTCCATCCATTTTTTTACTTACATTATGAAAGAAATCATTACGGATATCAATAAGTGTTTCCAGTGTTTTATAAGATTCATTTAACCACTTATAAGTATCAACCCCAAAATTTTCTTTTGACAATAGTAGTTTTTTATTTTCTATACTTTTCAGTTCTTGGTATGTAACAGTGTCTTCGCTCTTGGCCACATACCTATTTTTCCACTTTAGTATATTCAAAATTACGCTGATATCATATTTAACGTATTTCCGGCCATCAGAACATTCTTCATTATCGTCAATAATGCGGATAATTTCATCAGGTAATACACCGTTTTCATATACAAAATCTAAGAAAATTTTACTCACTTCTCTAATATCAATCATCTCAATATCCTATTCTGAATATTTTATACTTTATGTGCGCTTAATATTTCTTTGGCCATTGCTTTAATTTCATGTGCTTCTAGACCAAGGGTATTCTTATTCAGTTGGTTAGGATTCATATCTAATACCTGTTGCAACCAAAAACGGTGGTATTGTTTTGTTTTGGCATATACCGACATTCTATTTTTGTAAGTACTCACACAGTTCCAATTCGTATGATTCGTGTCAATATAGTTATAATATGAATACGACACAAACCATGTGGCCCCCATTGTCGTCAGAAACTCTCCCCCTGTAAAATTAAAAGCATGTGTTGTCATCGTTACCTCATAAAAATCACTCTATATCTTATTTAATCGTGTTTTTTATATAATTGCAAATTACAAAATATCTTATCAACAAATTCAGATATAGCATCTTTTACTCGTATACAATCCTATAATAAAAAATTTGTCCTAAACGTTTTAAACAATATTTTGATGTAGTATTATCATCCGCAGTCGAAACATAACAAAACTTTTGGCAGACCATGACCACTCGCGAAGATAAACCAACCCGCGTTTATATAAGAAATTTTGATTAAGTCTCACAAAAATATATAATTATGCAAAAAATGTTGCAATTCTAAATTTGCAACATTATTTGCAACATTTTTTAAATTTGCAACATTTTAATGGTTTAATATCCATTTTTTACCATCAATTTTCACTATTCCTTCTTTCTGAAGAGAAGATAGTAATCTGTAGACCTGATTTGTCGTCAAACTTAACAACTTGGCTATTTCATTTCTTGATATATATTTATTTTGTGAAAGCAACTCTATGATTTTTTCTTTTATCTCATTTTGGTTGGACTTTGTAACTCTTAAAGCCGTTGATTTTAATGTTCCCTTCAAAAAGTAAATTGGATTATGTTCATCAAGTAGCTCAATCCAATCTTTTTGTAATAACCCAGAAACAATTTGTTTTGCAATAGTTTCAGTTGTTTGGATTAATTCACAAATTTCTTTAATATTCATACTTCTTTGATAAAATAATGCATTAAGTATCAGCATTTCAAATAAGGATGGAGAGCCTAGGCTCATAATATATTGGCAAAATTCAATATTTGCAGTTCCTCCTACTAGCCGAACAATTACGCTATTTTGATTAGAGGCGGAGTAATCCGGGGCTGGACGTCCGTATCTTGCCTGAGAGTAATAAATTATATCAATTCCCCTTCCAGATGTTTCGACGAATTTTAATTTCATCATTGCCTCTGATAATCGGCGATTTCTAGGCGTCGGTGGCGTAGATAATAAATTATTAATGCTTATACCTTCAAGAAAACCTCCTGCTGAGGTAACTCTTAACTCTGTAGAAAAGACTTGAATTTGTATTCCTGAATGCATCGTATAATCGCGGTGAACAAAAGCATTAGCAAATGTCTCTCTAAGAGCGGCTTCTGCGTATTCCGGTATCGTAACACTTCTGCCATTTACAAAAATTTCATTTGAATTTCGCAATAACTCTGGTTTCCTTAATAATTCTGGAAACAATTTTGAAATAGGTGTATAATATTTTTCATTTCTTAGAATTTCTCCTGTGTTTCCAAAAACTTGATATTGCACATAATGATTAGGAATATGTGTTTGAATAGAAGATTCTTTGCCAAATAATAGTAAACATGCAATATTAGGATTATTTTCTTGATTGAGTAATCCTAATGTTTTTAAAATATTTATAGGATCTTTACTATATATTTCAATATCAGCAGGAGTTTGATTACTCTTCAGAATATCTGTAGCAATAAATGAAACCAATTCTAAATCTATATCGTCAATAGACGTCCCGCTTAATACATTGGCTGATAAATCTGTCATTCCCAATCTTGTTGTATTTCGCAGAATTTCATCAATAGACATCGGCATATTTTGCGGTTTACCATGACTATCTAATTGTCTTTTTAGATATAATCCACTTGATGTCGAAATTACATCTATACTTTTTGCTACAGAAATCATTACAACAATTTTATCGTTATAATCTATGAATAGTGCTTTAGTATTAAGGGCTGGACGAGTGCGCTCACGGATCATTCCTTCTAAAGCCTGAGGGTTTCCTGATAAGGCTCGCTTACTTCCTAAAACATGTCCATCATCAGTTATACCGATTAATACCACTCCGCCTTCAGCATTAGCCATGCTGACGCACGCTTTTACTATGAGCTCATCACTGAAATTGTTCTTATTATCATCCTTATATTCAATACGAAGAGTTTCACCTGATAAATAAGGAGTTAAATCTAGTTGTTCCATTTTTCGTGTTCCCATTCATTGTTATGCAGCTTAAATATAATGCTGCAAATTTAAAATTGCAACATTATTTGCAACATTTTTTAAATTTGCAACATTTTCCTTTCCTAACTAAGCATGGTTGTACAGCCTACACGGCATCTGGATATGCGCTGTTTGCGGAAAAGCAAGCAGTGGATGTTAAGGCGCTTACGGATAAACGTTAAGGAGGCAAAAATGCAGGTAATAAAGTATTATCAGGCGGAAAATCAGGCGCATTGGCGGGAAGAGATCGGTAAAGGCGATTGGTCGGCGGCGGAATTGTTGCACGATTGGCTGGAGGATGACAAATTAAAGCAGATGTGCGGCGATGCTACCGAAGTTTATCTGCTGACCGACGGCGATAAGCTGGTTTCGTTTGCCACCTTGGCGCCGCAAGATGAGATTGACGCGCCAGAACTGTCGCCGTGGATCGGGTTTGTATATACCTTTCCAGCCTATCGCGGCCACCGCAATGCCGGCAAGCTAATCTCCCACATTTGCGAGGTTTTAAAATCCGCCGGAACCGAAAAAGTTTATATTTCCACCGACGAGGTCGGCCTCTATGAGAAATACGGCTTTACCTTTTGGCAGACCATGCCCACCCGCGAGGGCAAACCAACCCGAGTGTATGTTAAACACTTATAGTTGTATTCCGTCAAAAATACCAAGCGGACTGGGAGTTCGCATTTTCGGACCATGGGAGCTCGGAACCGGGGCTTTCCTTTAAAACGTGCCATATACACGATCAATATAAAAAACGCCACCTTTTCAGGTGGTGTTTTTTATAAATCCGGAATTTTATCCGCAATGACTTTTAACAAATCATCATTAAAGTCGTTATGAGTACTGTTTTTTAGTGTCAATAAATGGAAATTGCTGTTATTTAAAATCTGCTGATATGATTTTTTACGATTGTCGTCAATATAAGTATCTTTTTCGCCTTGCAACCAGTAAATAGGTGTATTTGTTACTTTTTTATACGAAATATTATAAGGTAAATCGCCATTGATACTGATAACGCCAGATAATTCAGTTTCTAAACCGACATGAACAGCCATACCTCCGCCTTGTGAATGTCCGATAAGAATGATATTTTCGGTATCTGTGTGAAGATTATTCAGTTGTTCTTTGATGTATTGTAATGAATAAGTGTAATCTGCAACAACCGCATCACGTCGTCCGTTTTTTTCAAACTTATTAAACCATTTATATTTACCCGGTTTATCGGGATGCTTAAACGGAGCATCAAAGCTGACTAAATCAGCTCCTAATCTCCGAGCGATTTTACTCATTAAATCATTATAAGCATTTCTATCGGCTCCGGCTCCGTGTAAAAAAATCAATTTTTTCATATCTTATCAGAAGTTATATTTTATGTTAAAGGTTTCGGCGCGGCTGCGGCATTATTTGCAATTCCGACGGTGCAAACAAAAAAAGCCGCAAACAACGATACGCTTTTTAAACGAGCAACAACGGCGCAAAAATCTCTCATAGTCTTATCCTTTACAACATTTTAAATGCAACAGATATTTGCCTAAGCTTATTGATTTTTTTGTTTTTTTGCAACAGAAAATTGTGCTTTATTGAATATACCGCTGCCGATAAAACGGCAACAAACGACGACCGACTTAATCCGTTATTTCCTTTATTGCCTCCGCCAATTCCGGCTCGCTCATTCCGCCGAAAGGCTGTCCCTTCATATTTCTTCCGCTGATTAATATTCTGTTGTGTTTTTCGTCTTTATATTTGCGAATATAGAATCCGCACTTTTTCCCGCTTTTGGGGCTGACTTTATTGCTGATTTTCTCGGCTTGCTTAACAAAACAAAAATCCGAAAAGACATCCTTAAAAACTTCCTGATTTACCGAACAGATTATCAT